>ERZ773108.1280-NODE-1280-length-25850-cov-56.632991_pt1 | contig 25850 bp, 28 predicted proteins | sample MGYA00580570_ERZ773108 | MGnify/ENA primary metagenome ERZ773108 (study PRJEB29015, sample SAMEA2737840) | human gut metagenome | biome: human gut; feature: human-associated habitat; material: faeces | place: China | collected 2012 ...
TTGGCCAGCGCCACCACCAGACCGTAGTCCTGATACTCGTCACGGAGCAGCGCCCGCAGCTCGTCCTGCGCGGATTTCCATTCCCGCAGGATATAAGCCAGGGTCTTGGGCAGCCACACCTTGCGGATGCTGGAATCGGTCTTGGGCTTCTTCAGGATGATCCTGGTGCTGGTGTTGGGAAACAGCGGCGTGAACACATGGTAGATGTCCTTTTGCCCCAGCATTTCAATAGCCCGCTTGGAGGCCCGCGCCAACTCCTTGTCGATGTAGACATAGGCGTTGTCATCGGCAATATCTTCATCGGAGATGTGGACATTGCTCCAGGTCAGCCCCAGAATCTCGCCCATGCGCAGCGAACAGGCAAAGGCCAGGTTCATTGCTACATAGAGTTTGCTGTCCGTACACTGGTCCAGGGCGGTGCGGATCATATCGGCAGTCCAGATGTCCCGCTTTTTGTATTCCACTTTGGGCAGCACCACATTGTCAAAGGGGTTCTTGGCAACCAGCTCCCAACGAACCGCCTGCTTGAAGGCACAGCGGAGAAGTTTGATGATCTTTTCGATGGTAGCGTTGGTGACAAACTCCGTTTTGGCGTGGTGCGTCCTGGTGTTCACCGCAGGGGTTTTCTGCAAAGTCTGGATGTACTTATCCACTACCCGCGTGGTGATGTCCTGCACCTTCATATCCCCAATGATGGGGTTGATGTAGTTGGCAATCAGCGAGTTTTGGCTGTCGTACATAGACACGCCCCACCGCTTTTCGCCATAGAGGGAGACGAAGTCCGACAGGAACTCCGCAATATTCTGATTGGTGGGCGGAAGGAAGGAGTTGGAGCTTTTCTGACTCTCAATCTCTGCCTTGCGCTTCAATGCCTCCTGGTAGGAAGTGCGGGTTTCCCATTTCTGCTTGGTCTCGCCGTTCTCGTCCACATAGGTGTAGACGATGGAATAGTTTTTCTTTCTTTTGATAATGGATGCCATAACGAATCTTCCTTTCTTGTGTCACAGGTCAAGTGACTCCAGCCAGTGGTCGAACGACCGCTTGGAAATCCGTATGGCGTTGCCAATTCGTACGCTTTTGAAAAGGTCCTCCCGCACAAGGCTATATGCCCGTGCCTGGCTGACACCTAAGATCACGGCAATGTCATTGACCGTATAGGTGCGGCACTCCAAAGGCCTTTTCTCCGTACCGTTCTGAATCTCTGACACAGCAGCCTCCTTTCCAGTCAGAAACGGCACGCAAAAGGGTGTTCATTCATAACTTCCACCCTCATTGTACCGCGCCGTTTCGGGTTTGTCTGCTGCTAATGGAAAGTTTACGAATTATCCGTAAACAGAAAAGCAGGAGATTTATCTGAAAATAAAAGAGGCAAAAAACGGACGGCTGCTGGCCGCAGCTCCACGGGAATCTCACCCCGGCCCATGCTGATGGGTGCGCCGCGCAATGCTTTGAGGGCGTTCAACGCGGGAGTCTCATTGTCCTGTCTGTGCATCCTCGCCCACAGGCTGCCACACCTGTTTCGCGGCCTAGTTTTGTCGCTCACCTGTTTGGTAGGGGTCCCGTCCTGCGGACTTGCAACAGGGTCATGGCGCACCGGCCGACCGGCTCCACACAGACAGATCGTATCCGTCTGCCTTATGCTGCCCGAAGGCTTTCTTTGTCAAGGTGGGGGCAGTCCCCGGCATCGGCAAAGGAGGAAAGGGTAAGTCGATTGCCTTCTGCCAGGGCTGAAAGGATCAGGCGCGCATCACGGCCCGGATCAGTCGAATTTCCAGGCAGCGTTTCATGTGGGTATCCACGCACACATGAGGGGCTCCGTCCTTGTCATAGAGGGTACGGGTACACAGACGGCTCATATAGTCGTCGTAATACCGCAGCACTTGCTCCATGGCCTCGCTGTCACCGCCGGAGGCCGCGTGGATCACCCAAACGGGCGGCAGGTCCTTTCCCTTGTGGATGGGCTCTGTCATCTTCCTCAGCCTCCTTTCGGCATCAGCGCCGACAACGCTTCGCGCAACTCCTGCAACGCCTTCGTCCGGTGCCGCTGAACGGCGCTCCGGGACATCCCAACGAGATTGCCGATCTCACTGTCTGCCAGGTCCAGAGTGCAGTGCAAAATCAAAATGCTCTGCTCCATCTGCGGCAAAGTAGAGAAAGCCTCGGCCACAAGCTCGTTGTCAATATGTAGATCGTAGCCATGCGACGAGAACACAATGCTGTCGCTGGGGTAACGATCCATGACGCAGAGCTTGTCCAGTTCCGCCTGGGACAAGTCGCTAAAGAAGGCTTCACGCTCTCTTTGGCGTTTCATATTCCGCAGGTAGGCCCTGGCCTCGTTTCGCAATACCTTCTTGCAAAAAGCATCGAACCGGCATTGCTCGCCATAGTCGCGGGGGTTAGATTCCATCAGTTTCACCCCCTTTCCATGGGGGGATCAGGTGGTTTTCTTCCTTTCCGCTACTACCAATCCTGCGGGAGCGTGTTCTGCCCGCCAAACGCCTCCTTCTTGAAAAAAATTTGAGAAAAGCAACGGCCAGCCATCCCGACCGCAGGAAACGACAAAAAGCGCCCGGCAGGTCACAGACCCACCGGGCGCAATAGCAAGTAATATGAAGTTTATTTACATGGTATAGTTCATATTCATGACCGAACCTCTCTTCCAAATGGAACGGGCTTTTTTTGAGCGGCTAGCCCTTGTCAGATCAGGCGGGGATAGTATCCGGCGCAGCATGGCGACATCCTCCTTCTATGCCGCCGTGGAAGCTGCCAAGACAAAGAAAAACGGCGGCTCGAATCGAACCGCCGTGAAGAAAGTGCTTTTGCGCACAGAAAGCCATCTGCCCCGCGGCGGTTTTTTTCTTTTCTGCCGCCGGGCAGATCATAGAGGATATAAAAACAGAGCCGATAACCTACGAGGTTTTCCCTCAGTGTTATCGGCTCTGCGTCTTAGCGTCTGGCTCTTGGATGATGGACAGATTCAGTTGTCTTACCGCAATCAAGGTTTCGTGTTTACACTTGGGGCAATACAGCGGAAAGTTTTCCAGGACTGTATCATCGCGGATTTTCAATCGCGTTTTGCTGCCGCAAAAGGGGCATAAAATCCATTCTATCTTCATGTTATCTTCCTCTGTGCTTGGCTTTCTTTTTTTCCTGCCGTATGGCAAACTGGCGGTCTTTCTCCGCATCTTTCTGCTCACGACTCTTGGTTTGTCGTTCCAGCTTACATTGCTCATGCTGGAGTTTCAACGCCTGCTGTGCCTTTGTTCCAATGCCTTTATCCTGCAGTTGGCTTTGAATTTCGCGCTGCATACGTTTGGGATTGATTTTTCGCTCCATGGCTACTTCGGCCTGGATTGGGGGACTAAATTTCAACTTGTGCCAATTCTTCAGCAGAAACTCATAGACCTCGTAATCTTTGGGCTCTGAGCCAAAAGTGATTTTGCATACCTCGTACTTACCGTTATCCGTTCTTTCATATAGACCGATCCAAAACGGAGCTTCGAACAGGATGGTCAAACTGCTTTGGGGGCCTGTACTCATTCTTCTAAGAACTGCCCTTCAAAGTGATCCAGCCATTCCAGAAGGGCTCGATAGAGAAGCTGCTGCTGCTCAAAAATCGTTTTCCCAACCAAAGGAATGTCTGCAAATTCCCGCGCATAGCCCTCGTTCGCTTCAGCCGAGGACTGTATGCTCCGGCGCAAAGTCGAAACCAGCTCCAACGCTTCGGCTTTGTCCATTTTGTTCAAATTGGTAATGACCACATTGAAATCGAATAGCAAGGGTACTGTGCCAGCGGCACAAGAGGCCATCAGCTCCTTGAAATACGCTCTGCCCTGATCGGTAATGGAATAAATGGCCTTATCCGCAAACTTATCGCCCTTGACAATATCGCTTTGAAGATAGCCCTTATCGCTCAGCTGGAGTACTTTTCTATAAATAGAAGGTACACTTATTTTTGTCCAGCGAGAAAGATGGTGGTACTCCACATCCTTTTGAATGTCATAGGCGCTTTGGGGTTTCTCCAAAACAATGCCAAGTATAACTAAATCGATTGATGACATAACGACACCTCCACTTTTACTATTATCAATAGTACTATTAATGATAGCAAAAGTCAAGGCAACTGACCAAAAATGAACTTCAAAACTTTTTTCGTTGGCCCTCTTATTAAGCCATCTACCCCGTAACATTTTCCTTTTCTTCCACCGAGGGAATCACAGAAAAAGTGAAAACAGAGCCGATAACATCGGAGTTTTTTCTCTGTGTTATCGGCTCTGCGTCTTAGCGTCTGGCTCTTGCACGGTGGATAGATTTAGTTGTCGAACTGCGATTAAAGTTTCATGCTTGCATTTGGGACAAAACAATGGGAAATTTTCAAGAATGGTATCGCTGCGGATTCTTAATCGTGTTTTACTGCCGCAGACAGGACATAATACCCACTCAATATGACTCATATCCTTATTGCCCGCAGCAAGTAACCCGATATTCCTTGATATGACCGGGGTAAGAATGTACTTTGTCCATAAGCGGTCCTCTTGCTCCCATTGTAAATGCGATGTCACTGCTTTTAATCGACATGAGAATATCCCCACAGGAAAGATTCAAATATCGCATCGTGTTTTCGGGCAGCCTCACAACACCGTTTTGAGAAATATGCAGCCAAGTATAGCCTCGTCCTTTATAGCGAACGAATTCTCCTTCATCAATCGTGTACTGTGACAATGCGGGACAATCATCTAATATATGCTTCAATTTTGATTGCCCAAGTAATTGTTTGCTGGTCACGCAAAATCCGCCCGTGATTTTGCTCCCCGTGAAAATAATAATGCGTCCTTCTTTTTGAACGGGATATTGTTCAAGAGTCTCTGCCGGAAAAAGTATTTCTCGCCTATTGCTGATGGCGGAAAGTCCAAATACATATTTTCCACCCTTATTTAGTTGCGGCATTTTACTCCCCCTTGTATTTTGATTATATCTGTGGTACAGTTATAATATAATGTTGTAGTACTCTGTATATAGAGTACTACAACTTAAAACTAAAGTCAAGGGGTATGCGTTATGCTCTCGAAATCTGCTACTATGTTATTGGGTCTGATCAATCAAAGACCGCTTAATCCATATGAAATTATCAAGCAACTACAAATCATGAATGTTCATCGTTGGTACAACATCGCCAATTCGACAGTCTACGCTACACTAAAAGTCTTAGAGAAAAAAGAATATATTTATGGCAGCGTTGAAAAGGATGGAAATATGCCCGACAAGACGATTTACTCGCTTACAGACAAAGGGAAACAAGAATTTGTGGCAACATTACAGCAATCAATTTTGTCCTTCGACTATGATACCAACATTTTCTCGATTGCTGCATTTTTTATTGATGCGTTAGATGATCCGCAAAGTCTGCTTTCACAGCGTTTGAAAATATTAAATAGCTATCTTGAGGGAATTGAGCAGCAGATAACAGTCATAAAAGACGACATACCTTCCATTGCAAAAGCTAATATTGAACGAACTAAATATATTGTTGAAGCAGAAATTGCAGGTACTGAGAGTTTGATTCATGCAATATTGTAATGACCAACTGTTGAAAGCTGCTTGGTATCTGATAAACTAGGTGCGCAATCCCAGATTATGAATTATAAAATGTAGATATATAGCATATTGCAACATTCCACGGGCAAAGTATGAAATATACAATGTAAGTGGGTGATGCTATATGGCGAACATTGAAGATTGCCCCGGTTTTGAAACTTTCGGTGCCGATGTAAAAGCCGCACGGAACGCAAAGCATCTGTCGCGCAGGGCATTGGCGGAAATCATCGACATCGACTCCCGGTATCTCGCAAATATCGAGAACGAGGATACGATTCCCGCTCTGCCGGTTATCATACAGCTTATCAAAGTGTGCGGACTTCCCGTGGAACGATACTTTAATCCAGAGGTCATGCGGGAGGAAAGCGCACAGCGGCAGCGTGTCAGCCACAAACTGAAGCTTTGTCCGGAGCACTATTTACCAGTCATTGAGGGCGCAATCGACGGAGCGCTGAAAATTAAACAATCAGCGAAAGAAACGGAGGGTGTGTGAGCACCCTCTGTTTTCGTTTTCCTAGGGCGGCTCTGCCGCCCTTTTTTTTGAAAAATCCGGGATTTTGCGGGTAGGCGAAGGTATTTCCGGCATTGTATTTACGGGGGGAGGAGCGTAGAGCAAGCACAGCAAGTGTGGCCACACTTGCGAATTTTTTGCTTTAGGGAACCCCTTGCCCCTAAACACAAAATTGCTTGTTGGGATACTCCCAAACCCTTATGCAGAAAGGACGGTGTCGCCCTATGGTAAATCGAAAACGCCCCATCATCCTGCGCTGCCCGGTAACAGCGGAAGAACGCACCCTAATCGAGCAGAAAATGGCCCAGCTCCAAACAAAAAGGATCGGTGCCTACCTGCGGAAGATGGCGATCGACGGATACATCATCTATGTGGACACCAGGGACATCAAGGAGATGAACAAGCTCCTGTCCGCCATTGGCCGGAATATCAACCAAATTGCCAAACGGATCAATGCCGGAGGTCCCACCTATCAGGCTGACATGGAGGAAATCCGGGAAAGGCTGGATCAGATATGGCAGTTACAAAGACGCATCCTATTAAGTCAACGCTGAAAACAGCTATTGACTATATCTGTAATCCCGATAAGACAGATGGAAAATTGCTGGTATCCTCTTTTGGTTGTGCTGCTGAAACCTCCGACATTGAATTTGAATGGACACGCCGCCATTCCATCGACAAGGGCACACACCTGGGCCGCCACCTGATCCAAGCCTTTGAGCCTGGGGAGGTCTCCGCCGAGGAAGCCCATGAGATTGGGATGCAGCTGGCAAAAGAAATATTGGGTGGCAAGTACGAGTTTGTACTTACCACCCATATTGACAAGGGACATATTCACAACCATCTGATTTTCAATGCGGTCAGCTTCACCGACCACAAACACTACCATTCCAATAAGCGCAGCTATCACGAGATACGCCGGGCCAGCGACCGGCTGTGCAGAGAACACGGCCTGTCCGTCATCGTCCCCGGCCGGGACAAGGGCAAGAGCTACATTGAGCATCAGGCCGCACAGAACGGCACCAGCTACAAGGCAAAGCTGAAAACCACCATCGACCGGCTGATCCCCGTGTCCTCCAGCCTGGAAGATTTGCTTGTCCGATTGCAGCGGGAAGGATACGAGATCAAGAGGGAAAAGTATATCTCCGCCAGGGCGCCGGACCAGGAGCGGTTCACCCGGCTCAAAACCCTGGGCGCCGATTACACGGAAGATGCCGTTGCCTCCCAGATCGCCGGAGGCTCCATGCCCTCCAGACAGCCCCGACAGCGCAGCGGGAAGGTCAGCCTGCTCATTGACATTCAGAACAATATCAAGGCCCAGCAGAGCGCCGGATACCAGCGGTGGGCGACCATTGAGAATCTGAAACGGGCAGCCGCTACCATGAACTTTCTCACCGAACACGGTATCGGCAGCTATGAGGAATTGGAGGAACGGTGCGACGCCGTTGCCGCTGCCTCCATCCGTACTAGGGAGAGCCTACGGGATACGGAGCAGCGGATCGCCGACCTTGCCCTCCTGGGCAAACAGATTGACACCTACCGAAAACTGAAGCCCATCTATGACCGATATAAGGCATCAAAGGACAAAGAAAAATTTCTGCGTGGGTTTGAGAGTGAGGTCATCTTATTTGAGGCGGCTGCCAGGGAGATCAAGAAGGCCAGACTCGCCAAACTTCCTTCCGCCGAGAAGCTGAAAGCAGAACTGGACGGACTCTCCGCCCGCAAGGCTGCCCTGCAAGCGGAACTGCGGAAGATACAGCAGGAAGAGAAGAAGTATGGCACACTACAGAAAAATATAAGGATATTGCTTGAAAAAACAATAAAAAATGTTCGGAAGCCACCTGGTCAAGATTTTGATAATGAACTATAGGACTGACGAGTACAACCAGTTAATGTGATGAGGAAACACCCCAAGCAAGCATTGACATGGAACTATTTTTAGTCTAAAATCAGTCTAAAGACGATCTGTATTCTGGCTGATTGGAGAAAATAGTATGAATGATGACCTAGTATTTTTAGATTCCGTATTGCTTCAGCAAGATATGCGAATCAGATTACCAAAATCATTATTGGTAAACATCAATGGAGTTCCCGGAAAAACTCGTTTAGAAATATACTTCAATGCAACTACTAAGGATATTATAATAAGAGATCCATCCCTTCACGAATCTCAAAAAGATAATGAATATAAATAGTTGCATTAATAAAGGAGACCATTAATAATGCCGTTTACCCATATAGACTGCTTCAGTGGGCCAGGAGGCTTTTGCACGGGACTTCATGCTGCAGGATTTGAAACTAAAGTTGCTATAGAATACATCCAGAGTTGTGTAGATACATATTCAGCCAACCATCCTGAAGTACATGTAATCAAGTCAGATATTAGAAATGTTACATCGGATCAAATTTTACCCTATATTCCCAAAGAAGGGGTAGATTTAGTTACTTCAGGTATGCCATGTGAAACTTTTTCTACCGCAGGAAATTCATCTAGAGCTGCATATGACGATCGTCAATTTCTATTTAGAGAAGGCATCAGGATTGCTAAAATAGCCAAAGCAAAGTTAATTCTCTTTGAAAATGTTCCCAATATTCAAAATAAGCGAATTGCAAAAGATTCTAAAGTTCTTGTAATAGATTGTCTCAAAAAAGAACTTGTTGACGCAGGGTACGGAAACTTTCATGAATTTATCTTGGATGCTAGTAAATATGGTGTTCCTCAACGGCGCCGAAGATTTTTTATTCTTGCAAGCCGAGATCCACTACTAGACACTAGTGAGCCACCTATAGAGACTACGCCTGATAAGGAGATTACTGTACAAGAAGCCTTTATTGACATTCCAGAAGTTATTGCAAATACCTCAAAAGAGAATCCTATATACTTAAACAAGGACTCAGACTATACAAGGCTCATGAAGGATGACGATTTTTGGAAGAGAAAAACTCACGATCACAGACTGTTGAATCACCTTCCTATGAATCACCGAAAAAATATTATAGAACGGTTCACCATTCTTAAGCAAGGCGAAGGATTAAAGGGTCTTTTTTCACGATTGAGTCCTCAAGAATTAAAAGAATATCAAGCCCGCAAAGTAGTGCCTAAAACAATTTATGTTAAAAGGAATTATCGACTCAGATGGGATGAGGCTTCGCCTACTGTAACGAGCCACTGCCTTGATGAGTTTGTACATCCTGAGCAAGCTCGGGCTCTGACTGTTAGAGAATGTGCTAGATTACAATCATTTCCCGATTCTTATGATTTTGTTGGAGGGGCTTATCTAACCGCTCACGATAATAGAGAGGAGCAAGATAAATATGAGCAAATAGGAGATGCGATACCTCCACTGCTCGCCTATGCTTGGGGCATGAAAATAGCATCGATTTTAAAAGATTAATAAAGGACTGCCACTGCATTGTAGTGGCAGTCCTTTATTTAGTCTGTTAAATTTGTAGTTTCGTGAAAAAATTCTCCAAATTGTTTGACATGAATGCGAGGAAACCGGCGATTTAACGCTTCATAACGCGCAGGCATATCAAGGTAGTATGCACGTTTAACTTGAGATATAAAAAGCTGGTAGTTTATCCACTGATTTGGAACACAGACAATATCAACAGAGTGGTTTCTACTGACATAATTGGTCTCTGCTAAGCACGTTAACAAGCAAATGAATCTTCCAACACCATATGCACCATCAAGGATTCTTTGCTGTGCCCATACTTCTACGCACCGCTCGCGGGTTGATGTTTTTACCGGGACATGAAATTTGGGAAGATTAGGGCCAAGGTTAAAAATATAGTCAGTAGGAATCTGGATGGTTTCATCATCTAATTCACAGGCGGTCATAAGTGTGCTTGGCTCACGGTTTAGGTGCCGAGCATACAAGTGACCAATAAATTTTTCAAAGTAGTCACCACCATTTGATTTCACACCGTCAACTAAATCGGCACAACAACAGTAATTCATGGATATAACATACAATGCCTCGGTAATATCCTGCGCTGATTGTAACGGGATTTGGTTTCTAAGTAGGTTTTCAAAAAAAATATCAACTTTTGTTTTTCCAGTGGCATCAAGTTGGTTGCCAGCATTATATAAGTCGGAATTAACCGGTCGAGAGTGCTTATCAACGATATTTCCCGTCAAACTAAAAACCATATAGTTTTTTCCGACTGCCGTTGATCCGCTAGTAATGGGAAGAACATGCATTCTAGCAATTTCAGTTTTACACAGCTCATTAATGGATATGAACTTTCGGGTTACATCATCAGAAAGAGCGGAACGGGAAAACAATAACTTCATGTTATTATACTCTTGTGCTATTCTATGCAGCATAGAAACTAATCCTCCTTCTGGACATCTGGGCCTGTAGTTCGTTCGTTGTCAACTAAAAGCAAATAAGCATCTATCCCTAATGCATCCGCAATCCTTTGGATATTTTCTAATGAAATGCTACGCCGAAAGCACTCGATAGCACTAATATATGTTCTATGCATCCCGCAGGATTCAGCAAATTCCTCTTGTGATTTACCTTGTAGTGTACGATAATACCTTAAATTCGTGCCAAAAACTTTTACAATATCCAAGAAAACCACCCCTTTTTATCATACATTTTGAATACAATAAGTCGACAGACAATAAGTATCACATAAATTATATATAAGGCGCAAAAAGAGAGCGCCACCACCGAACAGTATCCGATGGTGGCGCTCCCATTTTGCTTAAAGATTAAAAATTTGGCGGTTTCCCTATGCAGAAGCGCCTTGCCACTCCACATAGGAAATTATACTGCTCCTACACGAAAAATCCTCCATAAGCGATTTTTCTCCCCATTTTGAACCTTAATTCCTGCACTTTTTAGAACGGCGGGAAAGATAGTGCGGGCAGGACAACACCATCGCCCGGAAACTCTGCTTGCAGGGATGGACACAGCCCTTGCATAGTTTGTTATACTGGCGTCTGCCGTTCTCGCCCAGGAAGAACGCCCATTCCAGACGCCATTTCTTGCTCCGGCTCATAAGTCGCCCAGCTCCGGGGGCTTCTTCTGCGGGGCAGACTTGTCCGGGTCTTTCCGTTCCTCGCACTCCCGTTTCGCGTCCTCCAGCCGCTCCCGGATGGAAGGCTTTTTCTCCGGCGTGGTCCTGCGCGCCTCGGTCTGGGCTTTCTCCAATTCCTCACCACGGCGGCCATTGTTGACAATTCCGTCGATCATCCCATAATCGTCCTCCAGGGTCATTTCCGCCGTGCGCAGCGGGTTTTCCGGCTCCACGGGAACGGATACGATCTGCCCGTTGATGCTGGCGAACAGTTCTGGCCGCTTGAATTGCTCGGTGTACTTCTGGATCATATCCGGGGACAGGGACGCAAAACTCTCCGACCCCATGCCCACCACTAGGAAGGTGCCTGCCACAATATCGTAAATCTCCCCATGCTCGTCCCGGAGGGAACGGTTCAAGTCCAGACCGATGAGCTTGCCTTCATCGTTCAGCACCAACCCCACCGGATCGTCAAAGGGATAGGAGGCAGCAATATCCCCGCCCACTTCCGCTTGCAGTGCATGGAGGTCAGGGTCGATCTCCTTCACATAGGGTTTCTTCATGGGCTCCACCACCAGGACGGTCATCTTCTCCGGCGCGATATGTTCGGGGGTATTTCCGCTGGGGATGGCAAAGGCGCGGCTGCCGTTGGCCATGATGAGATACTTCCCGTCCTCCGTCTCGTGGTGGAAACCGTATCCGGCCGCCTCCATCTGTTCCCGGCTCATATCCGTTACATGGAAGGTGCCCCTGGGGGTCCGCACCGTCTCGCCGGTCTCTCGGCCATCCGGAGTGGGCGCTGCTTGCTGCCCGTACAACTCCGCTTCATACTCCCGGTTTGTCTGCTCCGCAAAGGATAGCATCTCGTCCATATGGGACTGATCCGGGTTTTCAATGGCCTCCCGGATCGCCTGGGGGTCCACATCCAGAAATTCCTCATAGCCGGTGGCGTCCTTGAACTTCTCAATCTCCGAAGGCAGATAGTCCTCCTGGGTCTGCCCCAGAGCGGCCAGCTTCTCGTCCAGAGTGGAGATGAGCCCGGCCATCAGATTTTCGTAGATTTTTTCCTTCGCCGCGTGTTCCTCCGGGTGCTCGGCGGCATACTGCGGGTCGTGCTGCCGGAAAAACTCGTCCATATCGTAGGCAAGGTCCATGGCCCATTCCGAGATTTCTTCTTCGGGGAAGTCATCCTGGAAGGTCATCACCCGGTATTCCTCCGGGATGCTGCCGCGCTCACCATCGTAATACTCATGGAAGCTGTCCCCGGTGTCCCGCACATAGCCAAGGTCGGTGAACTGGCCGCTTTCCTCCAGGGCGATGTCCCGCCCGTAGGCTTCATAGTCGATGTAGTTGCGCAGATGCTCCGGCACCTGCATGGCATCCAGTTCCTCGATGTAATACCGGCCCAGATCGTCGTGGTCGTGGATGTCGGGGTAAACATCGTAGCAGTTCAGGTTCTCCGTCAGGTTGATAACCTCCTGGATGCTGCTCGTGTGATCGCCGATCTCCATAGCCGCCTGGAACCGCTCATATTCGTCCTGGCTCATATCGTCCAGCTTGGAGGCCAGATAGTTCAGCTCGTCCAGGTTGGCATACTCGCCCAGCAGGTCATAGAGGCCGTCCACATAGCAATCGTAGTCCGTGATGAACCATTCCTCATAGGTCTGCCCGAAGCCGTCTTTCGCACCGATCCCGATGCGCTCAAAGACCTTTTTCAGTTCCTCCGCCGTGGTGGGAAACTTCACCCATTCGCCCACAAGGAAGCCCTCGTTGTACTTACCCAAGTTGGTGATGAAGGCGGCAAAGGGATAATCTTTGTCATAGTCATAATGGGGCATAGCGACACCTCCTTATCGCTCCGGCGCAGGCTTTTCCCGATGGGGCTGCGCCTTGCTCTGGTTGGCACATTCCTTCCGGCTCTGTTCCAGCCGCTCCTTGATGGAGGGCTTTTTTTCCGTCTGCCTCTCCCTGGGGCGCTCATGTTCCCACTCGTCGCCGGAGAGAGTGAGATAGCCTCGGCTCGTAAAGCAGCCCTGTTCCTCCTGCATGGCATGATTGCCGAAGGAAACGGGATCAATGGCGTCCAGCAGCTCCGGGGGCAGAAGGACGTCCAAATGCTGCGCCAGATAGCGCCAGCCCACATCCTCCACTTTGCGGATGTTGGGCTCCAGGACAAAATACTCGGTGTTGGCGGGGAATTCCCGGAACTGCTCCAGGGTGGTCAGGCGATAGGGCGACTCCTGGACAGCGGCCAGGAGATCCCTATCCTCCGGGGAGAGGGAGGACAGAGCTCGAAGCGTTGCCTCCAACTCTGCAGGTTCCCCCTCCTGGGGGAGCATTGCTTTCAGATCGTTCAGCGAAATATCCGATTTACTTTTTGCCATTCACACCCTCCTTTCGCTTGGGAAACTCCAGTTTGAAGCGGACATACTTTTCGCCGGTATCATCCAGCACCACCACCTCGTCATAAGCGGCGCCCTTCTTTTCAGACCACATCCCCTTGATGGAGGTACGGCCCTTTTTCAGAAGGTCGGCCGCCATCTTCTGGGTCATTTCCTTGCGGCGGCTGGTCCAGAAACGGTCATTCTTCCACATGACAAACTGGCAGGCCCGATCCGAACAGGCGAAGTTCTTCTTGCCCTCGTAGACCGGCTTGCCGCAGCGGGGGCAGAGACCCACCGTCTCCTTCTCCGGCTGGAACAGCTTTTGCCCATCCTCGGAAATGTGGGAGTATTTTTTCACCAGCTCCGCCGCCATTGCCTCGATCCCGTCCATGAAGTCCTCCGGCGATGCCTGGCCCTTTGCCGCCTCGTTCAACCGCTGCTCCCAATCCGCTGTGAGCTTGGGAGAGGTCAGCAGTTCCGGCAGCACCGTGACCAGGTTGACACCCGCCTTTGTGGGGATCAGGTTCTTCCCCTTGCGCTCCACGAATCCGCCGGACACCAGCTTTTCAATGATGGCCGCCCTGGTCGCCGGGGTGCCCAGGCCCTTGCGCTCTGCCTCGTCCGGCATATCTTCCTTGCCCGCGTTCTCCATGGCCGACAGAAGGGTGTCCTCCGTGTAGGGCTTGGGGGGCGAAGTGAAGTGCTCGGTGACAGAGGCGGCGACCGGTTCAAAGACCTGCCCCTCGGTCAAGGCCGGAAGGACGCCCTCGGCATCTTCATCCTCCGGCTTCTCCTTCAGGGAGGAACGAAACACCTCCTGGATGGCCCGCCAGCCCTGGGAAAGCACCTGCCTTCCTTTTGCCGTGAAGGTATGCCCGCCGCAGTCAAAGGTGGCCGTGACCGCCTCATACACGAAAGGCTCCGCCGCCGCACACAGCAGCTTGCAGCAGACCAGCAGAAGGATATTGCGCTCGCCCACAGGCAGCGCAGGCACATCCGCCTTTTCCAGCTCCAGAGTGGGAATCAATGCGTGGTGGTCAGATACCTCCTTGTCATTCACCAGCGCCGCAACATCGGGGAAAAACTCCGGGCAGGCATCGAAGGGCGGCACCCGCGCCGCCAGATGCAGGACCACGGAGGCGGTCTCCGCCATGTTGCCCGTCAGATGCCGGCTGTCCGTGCGGGGATAGGTCAGCAGCTTCTTTTCATAGAGCGATTGGGCGTAGTCCAGGGTTTGCTTGGCCGTGTAGCCGAATACCCGGTTTGCCTCCCGCTGCAAGGTAGTCAGGTCGTACAGTTTGGGCGGCTTCTCCGTCTTTTTCTCCCGTACCAGGGATACACACACGGCCCGCTGCCCATCGCAGGCGTCCCGGATGGTCTGGGCATCCTCCGTGGAAACAATACGGTCGCTGACCGCCTCGACTCCCTCCAGCGCCAGCCGCACATGATGGTATTTCTCCTTGCGGAACAGGACGATCTTACTGTCCCGGTTGGCCAGCATCGCCAGGGTGGGCGTCTGCACCCGCCCCACATTCAAGGTGCGATGGTAGAGGACGGAGAACAGGCGGCTTGCATTGATACCGATGAGCCAGTCTGCCTTTTGACGGCAAAGCGCCGATTGATACAGCGGGTCATAGTCCGCGCCGGGGCGCAGATCGGCAAAGCCCTCCCGGATCGCCGCGTCCTCCATCGAAGAAATCCAGAGGCGGGAGAAAGGCTTGGAACATCCGGCAGCCTCATAGACCAGCCGGAAAATCAGCTCACCCTCGCGCCCCGCGTCGCAGGCGTTGACCAGCTCTGTCACATCGGGGCGTTCCATCAGGGAACGGAGAGTGTGGAACTGGTCAGCCTTTTCCTCGGACACCACATAGCGGAAGGGGGCGGGCAGGATGGGAAGGTCCTCATACCGCCACTTCTTATAGCGGTCATCGTAGGCGGCTGCGTCTGCCAGCCCCACCAGATGCCCGATGCACCAGGAAATGAGCCAGCCGCCCTCAAAATAGCCATCGGCCCTGGATGTGACACCCAGGGCCGATGCGATACTCTTTGCTACACTCGGTTTTTCACAAACTACAAGTTTCAAATTCAACCTCCTATATTGATAAGTACAAACTGATAAGATAAAATAATTATAATTAGGGGGGATTTTATGCGTTCACAGCTCTACTTATGGGAACCACTGAGACAGCAATATATTAGCGATTTAGCAACTATAAAAGATATGTTCATTGAGCGAATCCAACCCATTTTTGCAAATCCAGAATCAGAAGCTGAGAAATACAAAGATGAATTGTGGGAAAGCATTATGAATCGTCCTTGTGCGGAGGATGAATGGGCTGACCCTGGTGATTATGTCGATTTTGTTCAGGATAAAGCAATCGAAAGATATGAAATGCTTTCCCTCATGAAGTATAGAAACATTGGAATGTGGCTTTCATGCTTGTGCCAAGTATGGGAACAACAACTATACTCATTTATCATCCACGAAGCCGAGCACGAGGGCCTTAAGTACAATCCTGCTGATACCAAGCGAGGTTTTGCATTTACTAAAGAAGCTTTTGAATTCCATCAGCAGCGTTTTGAAGATATGCCAGCCTGGAATAAAATCAAAGAGCTGAGATTGCTAGTAAATGTAATAAAACACGCAGAGGGCGATTCAGAAGAAAAATTGCGTAAAATCCGCCCAGATTATTTTATTCAGGATATATATGGCACAGAGTATGATCCGATGTCCCTATATCATACAACATTACTTGAACCGACGTTAATGATAAAAGAGCAGGACTTTATTGATTATTTTAATGCGTTAGTTCAGTTTTGGAGCGATCTACCTGAACGAATGTATTCACATGATATATCATAAGAAGTGTGGCGGATGTTATCGTCCGCCACACTTCTTATTTGAGCGAAGCTTTTTCTTGTTCAGGAACGTCCTCGTTTTCGTATTCCTCGTCCTCGAACTCATAGTCGTCCGGGTCGGCGCTGACCTTTGCGCCCTGTTTTGGCTTGATGAACTTGATGTAGGCGAAGGCTCCGCCGCCGCCCAGGGCTGCCAGCAGCAGGATCAGTACCAGGGCGCCGCTGTTGCCGGACTTCTTCTCCGGCTCCGGTTCGGGCTCCGGTTCCACCTCCGGCGCTTTTCCGGCGCACTCGCTCATATTCACCGCGCAGACCGGACAGGCGGTATTCACCGCACCGGCCTGGCATTTCTCGGCGCAGGTACAAGCAGCTGGCTTTTCCTCCGTCTGCCCATCTTCCATCAGCGCCATCAGGTCGGCTTCGTCCACCTGGTTCAAGAAGTGAACGGCGGTTTCCTTGTCCTCGTTGGCCCGGTCGATCAGGATGTAAAAATAGTTGCCCGCTTTCGTGGTCACGGTGATAAGCTGCTTGTCGCCGTAATAATCGTCCACCAGCGTGGCGTTGCCCTCCGGGGTAAGGGACTGGCCCTCCGGCTCCATGCCCCCGGTGGCGGGTTCCTCCGTAGGTTCCGGGGGCGTCTCGGCGGGTTCCCCGGTGTAATAGTCGCCATCCCCGCCGCCCGCAAATGCGGTGACGGAGAAGGCGGTCATGCACAGAACCACCACCAGCATCGCCGTAAACAGCCGGATCACTTTCTTATTCTTCATGGTCACTGTCCTCCATATTCTCGTCGTCGGGGTCCGGCACCGCCTCCGCCTCCATCATCCCGTCGGGCAGGGTGATAAGGCCGCTGGCGTAGGCCTTCAGGAAGGCGGTCAGTTCCTTGTTGTCCATCCGCACCGCTTTGACCATGCGGACGATCTCCAGGTTTTCTTCCTCGGTGAGCTGCGCCTCCAGTTCCCGAAGGCGCTTCTGCTGGGCGGAGATCTTCTCCGTCGTCTTTTCGATGTCTTTGCGGATTTTCTCAACCGTTGCCATAAATCATTCCTCCAATCAAATCAGTTGTACGGCGGTCTGCCGTATGCGTAGAAATGGGACTGCCAGTAACTTGTGTTCAGGTTGGAATACTGGATGGGGTCGCCGCAGTGCAGCATCATCCCGTCGCCCACATAGATACCCACATGGGACACGCCGCTGGTGTCGTAGGTGCCCACGAAGAACACCAGATCGCCGGGCTGGGGATCGGATACCGGGGTGGAGATGTTGTAGAGCCCCTGGGCACCCAGCCGCCCGGTATTGCACAGGCCGCTGTTGGTCAGCACATAACTGACAAAGCCGCTGCAATCAAAAGAGGTGCTGGGGCTACTGCCGCCCCACACATAGGGATAACCCAAATACTTCTCCGCCTCGGTAATAAGTGTTGCAAAGCGTTCATCAGAAAGGTATTCAGCGGGAACCTCCCAGGTGGTGGGCGGGTTCTCGATGTACTTGTTCACATACCCGGAGGATGGGAACAGGTCGGGGCGGTTGCCCAGGGTGGACATATAGGTGGCATACAAGGAAAGCTGTTCCTCGCCCATCATATAGACCGGCACATGGGAGAGGTCGAAGTTCTCCAGCGTGACGGTGCAGATATACCAGGTGTACGGAACTTCCACCTCATACTCATTGCCCTCGCTGTCCGTCCGTGTCTCTGTCCGATAGCGGGTCTCCGTGGTCACGGTTTCGGTGAGGATGTATTGCTTGTCAAAGAGGGTTTGAAGGTCGCCCTGTACCTGGTCGATGGTAAACACCCCTTCATGGAGTGCCGACAAAATGGAGATCAGCACATAGGGGTCGTGCTCAATTTCATCCAGGTCGAAGTGATACTCGTCATAGTCGTGGGTGGCCTCGTAGGTATCCAGGTACTCCCGCAATTCATCCTCTTTGGCGCAGTAGGCTTCTTCCGCCGCCAGCATATTGGAATCCTCGGAGAGATAGGAAGATGCCATGATGTTGGACACCCCGCCGCCGAACATGGAGGAACAGGATTGCAGGGAGCCCAGCAGCATCACCAGCAGAAGGCTGATGCCGCCCACAATCAGAGCACACTTCCAATGCCGTTTCAGGAAAAGGGCGGTGCGCTTGGACTCATGGGCGGTTTTCTTGGCCGCCTTTGCCGTGGCCTCCGCTGTTTTCCCGGCTTGGGCGGTCTTGCCCGCCGCCCGGTATGCCGCCGCATATTGCTTTTGCAGCTTCCGTTTCTGCCATAGGCGGGAGATGGGATTGGATGCAAGCTGGGGGTTCTCCGCCACGGCTTTCCGATAGTAGAAATCCGCATTGGCCTTGACCGCCGCCTGTTCCGCTTTTGCCGCGTCCCGCCAGGGTTTCAACTTGCGTTCCGCCCGCCAGTTCTGGACACGGCGGTTTCCGTAGCCTACAGCCTTCTCAATGCCGCGTTCTCCCAGGTGGCCCGACTGGACGCCGGAATTTTCCTGCTCCACCTCCCGGACCTTGCCGTGGATTGCTGCGCCCGCCTCCTGGATGGGGCGGGACAGCGGATTGGCGTGGGGCTTTCCCGGACTCTTATTGGGGATTGAGTCCCTGGCGGCATCCAGCCGATCCGCCGCCTTGTCCGACTCTCGGATGGCCCCTTGCAGTTCCGGCTTGGCCTGGTCCGCCTCGGAAAACTGTAATCGGGAGGATGGACGGCCCGCTGCCGCCTCGCCCTCCCGGTAGGTTCTGCGCTGTTTCCGGCGCTTTTCCTTGGCTGCTGCCTGTTCCCGGTGCAGTTCCGCACGGTCCACCGCTTTTCCAGCGGCGCCCGCCGTTTCGCCGGATGCAGAATGGTCCTGTTCCGGCGTCCGGTCAGAGGGATAGGTAGTCTCGCCCGTGACCAGATTGACGGATACCGCCCCGTCACGGGTCATCTTCTGCGCCTCCTTTTCGGGGGCTTTCCATTCTTTCAAGGTGCGTCACCTCCTGTTCCATAGGGGCAGATATTGACACATGCCCCGGTTTCGATCATGGCGATGTACTGGAAAATGGGATAGGCCTGGGGCGGGCAGACCGCGTTCCCCAGGGTTTTCAACCGCAGCGCCCGGTTGTCGGTGTCCTCGGTCATGCGGGCGACTCCTTCGGGCTCAGCACGCCATAGGATGCGTCCGTCCATTTCGGGGGGAATCCCATGAGCCATTCCACCCAGTCCGGGTTCAGCGCCGCTTTCTCGGAAAGGGGCTGCTCCTGCCGGATCACCTGAGCCGACAGGTTGGAGGACGGGGATTTGTCCCGGAAGGCCGCCGGTTTCAGGGTGGAACGGTAGCCCTCCGATGCTGCCGGGGTCAGATAGAACACCGCCGCCGACAGGGACAGGCTCCAGATCGTCCCGTCCTTGTTCCGCTTGCGGAATATCCCATTGTCCGACAGGTACACATCCAGGTTGGCAGCGTCCCGCCCCGTGGATTTGTCGGAGGCAAGGGGTGTGGGAAACATCAGCCGCGACGATAAAAGTTCGCTGGCGCTCATGCCATGCGCCGACGCCGCAAGCCGGAAATACGAATGGGAGAACAGCGTATCCCGCTTTTGCCAGGTCAAAAATCGTTTTGTCGAGCCCCATATTGATGAAGCCAGCAACATTTTCCCCAAGCACCCAACGGGGCCGCAGTTCGGCAATAACGCGGCACATTTCCGGCCACAGGTAGCGTTCATCCGCAAAGCCTTTTCTTCGTCCGGCGGTGGAGAAGGGCTGGCACGGGAATCCGCCGGAGAGGATGGTGATGGTTTCAAGTCCTGTTTTCTCAAAAAACGCCTCCTTCGTGAATGTGGTGATGTCCCGGAACTTCGGCACATCCGGCCAATGCTTTTGTAGGATGGAATAGGGATAGTCCGCCCACTCGCATTGACAGACTGTTTCAAAGCCCGCCGCCTCCGCTGCCAAGTCCAGCCCGCCGATACCGGAAAACAGGCTGACATGGGTGAGGCGGTCAGGCATGGGGCTGGTCCTCGTCGTCCTCGCAGTCCACATAGAAGGCGTCCAGTTCGCACAGCTCCAGGGCCTTCAGCCGGGCAAGGTCGGCCTTGTCGCCAAACACCAGGTAGCGGCCGGGGATGCTCCAGCGGTCAAACATCTGGTCTGCGATCTCGCCGTACCGCCGGGCGGTGTCGATCAGGTTCTCCATGTCGCGGCGGTCCTTGATTTTTCCTGCAAGGAAGGCAAGCTGGTGGAGCAGCCCGTAGAGATGCACTTCCTCGTCGATGTGGGCCTCGTAGGTCTTTTCCTCGATTACATACAGCTTTTCCTGTTCCATATCCTTATCCCATCCTTTCCTCATGTTCCACCTCGCTGGGCTTGGTGGTGAGCAGTTTATAAAGCTCGGTATCCTTCGGGAAATCATCCTCAAAGGGTAGAATGACATTGTTGAAGAACAGCAGCCCGTGGCCCGGCTCGGAGTTGGTCACATAGGCAAGCTGTTCCGATGAAATGTTCAGCCGCTCCGCCAGTATCTTCCGGTCGCCCGCCGCCTGGTTGAGCATATAGATGAAGTCGCTGTTCTCCAGGATGTTTTCGATCTCCGGGGAGGAAAGCAGGTCTTTGGGGTTCTGGGTTGCCCCGGTGGGGATGCCGCCCCACTTTCTGAACCGTTTCCAAATCTCGGCGCTGTATGCCGCAGTCTGTTCCTCCTTCAGCAGAAGGTGAAACTCGTCCACAAAATACCAAGTGGATCGCCCGATAGCCCGGTTGATGGTGACGGTGTTCCACACCGCATCTTGGACAATGAGCATCCCCGGCTTTTTCAGGTTCTTGCCCAGGCCCTTGATGTCAAAGCAGACAAGGCGGTTGGAGATGTCCACGGTGGTGCGGTGATTAAAGAAATTCAGAGAACCGTTCACATACAGGTCCAACGCCTGAGCCACCCGGTCGGCCTCCGGGATGTGCTGGGACAGCAAGGCGTTCATCAGGTCGCCCAAAATCGGCATATTCTCTGGCCGTGGGTCGGCAAAGTAGGGCTGGTAGATCATCTGCACCGCCCGGTCGATAACGGTTTTCTCGATGGCCTCCAGGCCGGTCTTGCTGCCCATGATGAGCTCGCAGAAGGACAGCACGAAGTCAGATTTCAGCGCCAGCGGGTTTTCTTCCTCGGAATAGTTGAGGTTGATGTCCAGGGGGTTCACATAGTCGGTGCTGGACGGGGACAGCCGGATCACCTGGCCGTCCAGCCGCTTCACCAGGGGCGAATACTCGTCCTCCGGGTCGCAGATGATGACATTGTCCTGGGTCATCAGCATGATAAAGGTGATCTCCCGCTTGCAGCTCATGGATTTGCCGCTGCCGGGGGTGCCGAACACAAGGCCGTTGGGACAGCGGGATTGCTTGCGATCCAGCAGGATCATGTTGTTGGAGAGGGCATTGAGACCGTAGTACATGGCGTCGCCGCCCATGAATACCTCCTGGGTGACGAAGGGGACGAACACCGCCAGGGCCGATGTGGTCAGGCTCCGTTCGATCTTGATACGGTTGAGGCCCAGGGGAAGGCTACTCATAAGCCCGTCTTCCTGCTGGAAGTCCAGCCGGGTCAGCAGACAGTTGTAGGTCTGGGCGACACTGGCTGCTTGGGATATGGCAATCTCCAGCTTTTGCCGGGTCTCGGCCGTGTGCAGCACCAGGAAGGTCATGTTGAACATTCTCTCGTTGCGGGATTGCAGGTCGGTGAGAAGGTCCTTCGCCGCGCCGCCGTAGGTGGAGAGGTCTGAAGGAAGGATGTCCATATCGTAGCCGCTGCGCACAGCCCGCTTCTGCTCCTGTATCTTCATGGCGTCCAGGTCGGTGATCTTCCGTTTGACCATTTTGATGGCCTCGTTCTGGTTGATGCCCCGGATGTGCATGGTCACCATGATATTCCCGTCCGCCTCCATGAAGTCGGTGAGGATACGGTCGTGCATCTCCGGCGCCAAGATTTGCAGGAAAGAAACTGCCCCGTACCGTTTGCCGATGCGGAAGGTACGAGTCTCCCCGAAGTGGAAGGAGGACGGAGAGATGAAGTCCTTCACCGAAAGCCCGCTGGCCGGGAGCCAGTCCCATTCAAAGGCGAACTGCCCACCCTCCGGGTGGAGGATGTTGTAAAGCAGCTCCAGCCGTTCCTTTCCGTCCAGCACATGAGTCGCCGCCCCCATGACCTTGAAGCGGTTCAGGGTGTCGGTCTCAATGCGGGCAAACCGGGCCCGCGCCGCGGGAAGGTTCTCCGCCTCGATGGTCAGGGTCACATACTTGGTTTTCACATAGCCGTTGTTGCCCCGCTTGTACTGCATCCGCAAGATGTCCACCGCCTCGTCCCGGATGGGGTCCAGGTCATTGCCCTGTCTTGTGATTCCGAACAGTTCATCGGCGGCGCTACCACCGCTGCGGCTGTCCAAAGTGACCTGGACGCCGATGGAGGGATCGTAGCCGTTGTAGAAGTCGCAGAGGCTTTCAAAGATGCTCCGCTGGTCCTCCGGCCCTGCCAGGCGGTAATTCACGTCCTCAAAGGCGATGGTCTTGGAAAAGGCGCCGCCCTCCAGCCTGCACAGGCCGTCGGAGAACATATTCTGAAACGGGATGCTGTCCTGCACCGTATGGACTTTCCCGTCGCCCTTTGCCTGCCGGATCACCGCCTCGATTTGCTTGCGCTCGGCACGGGTGAGCCTACGCTTTGCCGGTCTTTCTGCCTTTTCTCGCAATCCGCTTCACCTCCTGTTCCAGTTGGGATTGCCGCACCAGGGCGGAATAGAGATTGTTGGTCTGGTAGATGCGCACCTTCGGTCGGATGAATTTGTTCTGGATCAGATGGCCCAGGAACACTTCCAGCGGCTGCCCGTTCTTCTCGTACATGGCGAACAGGAAAAAGGGCAGCATCACCAGGATCATGCAAAGCGCCGCCGTGGTGGTTCCCAGGCTTGCCTTTGCCAAAAAGAAAAGCGGCACGCCTACCAGCGCCGCCGCTCCGAAACAGATCACTTGTCGTTTGGTCAGCCAGAACAGGACCTTGCTCTGTATCCGGCTCAGGTCCTTCGGGATCGTTACATAAGCCAATGTTTGCGCCTCCAATCACAATATATTGTGGTTTGTCCTATTGACAATTCCAAAATTTAGTATTACACTGATTTCGCACTCGTATCCAGAAAGTGCTAAATCACCAAGAAAGGAGGATGTCTATGGGACTGAAACCCGGTCAGAAGGCGCCTGCCTCCGGTCAGTACGGCGTTGTTGGTCCTCGCGGTGGTAAAATCAACCATGAAGTTACCGTCGTGAAGGGTGAACCAATGCCTCCGACCAAGAAACCTGGTCAGACTTATGTGATGAATGACCCCACGAAAAACAAGTCTGGCCGTCCCTAAAACTGAATACTTCTAACCAGCTGAGCCATCTCGTAAGAGGTGGCTTTGCTCATTTAGTAGGCACCGAACAGAGATTTTGCCATGCTGCCGGTCTTGAACAGGGTGTAGCACAGCAGGACCGTATACCCCATGCACCCCCAGATGGCCGCGGATATGTTGTCGCCGGATGTGGAGATGCCCTCCACCAGCACCGCATAGATGCCCACGCAGATCATAATGAGGAATGCTTGGAAGCCCAGGGCCAGCAGGGAGCGAAGGTAGTTCTGCCCCGTGGAGCCCCACTCCCGGTTGACCATCGTGGCAAAGGGGATGGGGCCTATGGAGGTCACCAGATACACCTCGATCATTCTGCCGTAGATCACCAGGAAGATACAGATGGAAAGTATCTGCGTACACAGCCCCACGAACACGCTCTGGAACCATAGCCCCAGCAGGGCGCCCACACTCCAGTCGGCAAGCTGAGTTTCCAGATCGCCCACCACGCCGGAAATGTCGATGCCCGCGTCCGAGATGATGACCCCCGCCGACTGGCTGACCACATTCTGTGCCACATCGAACACCGCCATGACGATGTTCAAAGTGTTCGTGACGATCAACACCGCGCAGAAGGTCTTGAAAATCCACTTGAAGAAAATCCAGGTGTCGAAGTCGTGGAGGTTGTTCTTCTCGATGATGAGCTGGATCAGCTCGTAGCACATGACGAAGGTGAGGATGATGCCCGCAATGGGGACGATCACCGTCTCCGAGAGGTTGCGGATCATGTTGAAGATGCTGCTGTTCCAGGCGGCGGGCGTCATACCGACCTCCCCGGCGATCTCGCCCACCTTTGTGTTCAGGGTATCAAACATCCCGCTCAGGTTTGAAATGATACCGTCAATGAGCAGTTCCTTGAACCACTCCTGGATCATATCCAATATCAAGGGAGATTACCTCCTTTGCGGGGGCTTCCGCTGCAAAGCGAAAGCCCCCGCCGGGTTTGGAGCGACATCAGGTGGTGGACAGCAGACCGGACAGCAGGGGGATCAGGGTGATGCCGATGAGGGCAACACCACCGCCCGCCATGAGCTGCTTCATGCCCTGGCTCTTTACTGATGTGCGATAAAGAAGTAATAGAAGTGTAAAAAATTTTGCCGTTCCTATCCGGCACTTGCGCATTGTGTCGGATAGGTCGGGCGGTTATTCGGGCAAGTCCACCTTGCCAACAAAAGAATAATAAATCTCAATGTCCTGTCTGCGGGTCTTGTTCTCGTCATAGCTGCACTCATGCACAACGATTTTCTCTACAAACTCCCGCAGCAGAGTAGGGGTAAGTTCTTCAAAGCTGGTATGCCGCCGGACAACATTCATAAACTTTTCTGCGTTCACGGTGGCTTCCTGTGCTTTGGAAAGCTCCGCTTGAATAGCAGCGGCTCTTTCTTTCAGCTCCCGTTGCTCTGCTTCATAGTCTGCCGACAGCTCTGTGAAACGCTCGTCTGATATGCGCCCGGTCACGCTGTCCTCATACAGCCGCTTGAAGATAGCGGATAACTCGGCTATGCGTTTCTCGGAGGCTTCCAGTTCCTTTTTCTTGGCGGCGTTCCTGCGTTTGCCCCCGTCCTCGTTCTGCTCAATCAAGAGTTTCATAAACCGGGCTTCATGCTTTGCCGCATAGCTGGTCACTTTCCGCAGATTGGAGAGTACACCAGCGGTCAAGAGGTCGGTGCGGATAAAGTGCGCCGTACAGTCATGGGTGCGTTTCTTGTAGTTGCCGCAGATATAACAGTCCTGCTTGCGCTTGTCCGTCTGGTATCGCTGCTGATACATCACGCTGCCGCAGTCCGCACAGAACAGTATGCCGGAGAACAAACCCACTTCATCATAGCGGTTTGGGCGTTTGCGCTGTTTGCGAAGCTCCTGCACCCGTTCCCATGTTTGGGTGTCTATGATAGGCTCGTGGTGGTTCTCGAAAATCACTTGCTTTTCCGGGGGATTTTCTACACTGTGCTTGACTTTGTAAGAAAGTTTTTCTGTCTTGAAATTTACCAGACAGCCTGTGTATTCCCGGTTTTCAAGGATATGCACTACGGTATTGGTCGCCCACTTGCACTCATAGCCGGGGTGGTAGCGGCGGGTGCTGC
>ERZ773108.1290-NODE-1290-length-25698-cov-5.819639_pt1 | contig 25698 bp, 18 predicted proteins | sample MGYA00580570_ERZ773108 | MGnify/ENA primary metagenome ERZ773108 (study PRJEB29015, sample SAMEA2737840) | human gut metagenome | biome: human gut; feature: human-associated habitat; material: faeces | place: China | collected 2012 ...
ACCCGGCCATCGACGGCGTGCGCTCCGCGGTCAACGGCTCCGGACAGCTCTGCCGTCCGGGGGTGTATGCAATCTATGAGGATCCCTTTTCACCAAAGGGCGTGGAATGATTACGAGTTGTTTGTCAAAGAATAAGATTGAGCAAGGCCGGTCAGGGAAAGATTCTCTGACCGGCCTTTTGCAAGCTCGTTCATCAGTCGGATGGTTGCCTGTGTCTTTTCAAAATCCTGCATATCGAGAATTGCATAGAATATGGTGGCATAAACAATTGACAAAATTGAATAATGGATATATCATATGGGTATCAATTGATACCTTGAGGGTGCTTTTATGGAAATGAAGATCATTAAAAGTGAAAAGAGAATCTGCCCATGCTGTATGGAAGAACATGTAGTGAAAACCGTTCTTATTATGGATCAGGCTACGTTTAAGAATCGCACAGTAAATTATGAGGCATCGTATTTCTTCTGTGAATTAGCAAAAGAACTCTACATGGATGAACAGCAGATGCAGGACAATGACATCAGATTAAAGGATGCATATAGAGAAAAGGAAGGACTTTTAACATCAGCACAAATAGGAGAAATTAGAGCAAAGTATGGTATAAGCCAAAGCGATTTATGCTTATTGTTAGGTTGGGGTGGTAAAACTATTACAAGATACGAAAGCCACCAAGTGCAGGATAAGGCACATGATACCATTCTTAAGAAAATAGATCAGGATCCAGAATGGTTTCTGTCTCTTTTAAACGGAGCGAAAGCAAATCTATCAGCAGAATCTTATCAAAAATATTTAGCGGCAGCAACCTCTTTATACGAGGAAGATCGAGATGCCTATCTCAGAAAAGCAATTGAAGCGAGCTATGCAAAGTTCCAGGGAAATCAAATGTTTCATGGAAACACAGATTTATCATTGGATAAAGTTGTTGAGGTAATTAGATATTTTGCATCATCAATTAAAGTGACAAGTCTTTATAAGGTAAAATTAATGAAACTTATATGGTATGCAGATGCATTATCTTATAAAAGAAGAGGTTTTGCAATTACGGGCTTAGTATATCAAGTACTTCCAATGGGAGCTGTTCCGGTGGGACACAATTCCATAATTGACTTAAAAGATGTTCCTTGTGAAGAAGTAGATATGGGTGAGACATATGCTTATCATTTTTCTTTGAGTGGGAAACAAACTTTTCCCGAATTATCAGATGAAGAGAAAGATATTTTGGATGTAGTAATAGAGAAATTTGGAAAGATGAGCAAGAATGAAATAATAAACTTTATGCATAAAGAGCAGGCATATGTTGAAACTTTATCGAGGGATATTATTCTGTTCAAATATGCTGAAAGTTTACAAATCTAAACAGAAGGGAGGACAATCAATGCTACAAGAAAGTAATCGCATAGAATTTAAAGTGGAATTGAATGATAAACTGGAAAAAGAAGTGGTGGCTTTTCTGAATAATAAAGAAGGTGGCATTTTATACGTAGGAGTAGATGATAATGGAAAGCCAGTTAGAATCTCAGATATTGATTCTACACAGTTGAAGATTGCAGATCGTATAAAAAATAACATTCTTCCGTCAACTTTGGGGTTATTTGATATTGTGACTGAAGAGATAGATAATATTTCTGTAATTAAAATCTTAATTTCCAGTGGATTGGAAAAACCATATTATATAAAGAGACAGGGAATGTCACCAAATGGTTGCTTTACAAGAATGGGGGCATCATCTCAACCGATGTCAACTGTAATGATTGACGATCTTTATAGCAAAAGGATTCATAATACATTGCGAAATATTGCATCTCCCAGACAGGATCTTACTTTTGCACAATTGAAGATATATTATCAGGAAAGAGGATTGGAACTGAATGAAAAGTTTGCAAATTCACTGGAGCTTTTAACCCCTGAGGGTAAGTTTAATTATGTTGCATATTTGCTTGCTGATGAAAATGGAGTATCTATTAAGGTTGCCAAATATGCTGGAAGCGATAAAGTGGATCTGATTGAGAATGAAGAATATGGTTATTGCTCTTTAATCAAAGCAACGCATCAAGTGCTGGAAAAGTTAAAAATTGAAAATATAACCAGAGCAAAAGTAACGAATACCAAGAGAGTAGAAAAAAATTTAATTGCACCTATTCCAATGCGAGAAGCTGTGATAAACGCAATTGTACATTCTGATTTTTCGAGGGAGATACCACCTGTTTTTGAAATTTTTAATGACAAAATGATTTTTACATCTTATGGTGGATTGCTTCCGGGGCAAAGCAAGGAAGATTTTTTTAGTTGTAGTAGTATGCCGAGAAATCGTGAATTGATGCGTGTATTTAAAGATGTGGGTCTTGTAGAACAATTAGGATCAGGAATGAGTAGAATTTTAAAAGAGTATGATAAAAGTATTTTTCATATATCAGAACATTTTATAAAAGTTGAGTTCCCATTTTCATTGCCAAAAGATAATACTATCATTGCCAATGGCGATGATAATGGCAATGAAATTGGCGATGATGATTCAGAAATGATGAAAGTTCTGGGATTATTGGAGGAAAATGCTTCCATTACAGCAAAGCAAATGTCAGAACAAATGGATATAAGTGCAAGAAAGGTAAGCCGTCTTATAAAAGCTCTAAAAGAAAATGGAAAAATTATCAGAGTAGGATCTGACCGAAAGGGGTACTGGAAAATCACTCAGTAGAGTATAATAGTCTCTTAAAGGAGAAGGTTATCAATGAACATAGACACATCTAATCTGGACTATATGCAGACGATCCTTAAGCTGACGGGACTTTCCGACAAGCAGCCTGTAGGATTTCCCGGAAGAAGCTTTACAGAGCTTTTGGAGGGCAGACAGCTGGAACACCGCGACGAGGTCGTGATCTTTGACGAATACGGGCCTGTCCGCATGATCCGGACGAAAGAATGGAAATATGTGCACCGGTATCCCTATGGAAAACATGAGCTGTATCACCTCGTGGACGATCCGGGAGAAGAGAAGAATCTGTACGGTTTACCGGAATATAAAAAACTGGTAACCCAATTAAAGGGCAGGATGGAAAAATGGTTCTGCACCTATTCCGACCCGGCCATCGACGGCGTGCGCTCCGCGGTCAACGGCTCCGGACAGCTCTGCCGCCCGGGTGTGTATGCAATCTATGAGGATCCATTTGCACCAAAGGGCGTGGAATGATTATTCTCAAAAGCTTATGAAATAGCTATAAAAATAGGTTGTATTTATCCTATAATATGCATATAATATAAGCGAAAGTGAGGTGCATATTATGACAGTTGATACAAATACAATGATTTCTATCACAGAAGCTAATCAGAATTTCTCAAAGGTTACCCGAGTTGTTGATGAACATGGCACAGCAGTTATCCTTAAAAACAATGTACCAAGATATCTTGTGATTGACTTTAGCAAAGCGGAGCAGGAAAAAATAGCATCCACAGAGGATGTATTTGCTATATCAGAACGTCTTATGAAGCAGAATATGAAGGCTTACGAGGTGCTTGCCAAATGATAAGATTGAGAAAAGAGCAGGTCATTTTACTTCATGAGCGACTGATTGAAGCTACTGGCGGTAGTAATGGCATTCGTGATGGTGGGATGTTGGATTCAGCACTGGCTAATCCATTTCAGTCATTTGGAGACAAGTGTACAGGCAAAAGCAGCACAGCTTTGCTTTGGAATTGTAAAGAACCATCCTATGGTTGATGGAAACAAAAGATTAGGTACACATGTAATGTTAGTGTTCTTGGCATTAAATGGTTATGAGCTTTCCTATACGCAGAAGGAGCTGAGTGACGCCATCCTGGATTTGGCCTCGGGCAAAACAGGTGCGGAGGATATATTGCGATGGATTATAAGCCATCAAAAGTAATGCACGAGACTATGATATACAGTTAAGACAAGGCCGGTCAGGGAAAGATTCTCTGACCGGCCTTTTGAGGTGTTCCACAGTTATTCCTTTGTTGTACTGTCTCCAAATAAAATCCGCATATAATCGCGGCGGGCATAGAGAATACGGTCAATGTAAACTTCGTTGCCGTAAGCACGGTAAAAGCTGATGTAGTTGCCGCTTACAATAAATCGATAATTGCTCTCTATATCTGCAATCGAAGATAGCAAAGCTCCGGCCTGAGCGTGGTTCTGCAAAATACGGGGACTTTTTGTAATTTTGCTTACGGTTGCCAATGCTGCGGATGGATTTAATAATTCTTCCTCAATATAGGTCTTGATTTCTAAGAGATCATTTTGGACTTCTTCGGATAAATGCAGCTTATTCATGATCAATCCCGAGGTTCTTCTCCACAGCATCTAATGTCAGCCAGCCTTTCTCTTCGCCGGATTTGCGGCCTTTTGCAAGTTCGTTCATCAGCCGGATGGTTGCTTGTGTCTTTTCAAAGTCCTGTATATCGAGAATTGCATATCTGCCGCGTCCGTTCTTCGTCAGAAAAACCGGAGCACCAACAGCTACATCATGCAGCACGTCACTGTAATTTCGCAGATCGGAAATGGGTTTGATATTTGGCATATTTTCCTCGCGTTTCTGCGCACGTTTTTGGCGCATGTCGAGTTTGTGTCAAGTGCGCGCAGACACAAATCTCGCGATTGAAAAATTTTGTTTTTCAATCTTCGCAACTCTTTTCGCTCATAGCATATCCCAAACTGCTGTAAAATTCAACGGCAGTTTTTACAACATATAAATTTTATGGAATCTGAACGCAGAAGGGGACGAGTGAACTGTAATGAAGTTTATCCCACGCAGCACAATTATGCAGACTGTCAGCGGCAGGAAATGCAGATACAGCAAAATTCACAAAATCCCTGAAAACAATATAAAAACGTGATATGCAATACTAGAAACATTATTTTTAACATGTTAGGATGATAGGAAATATATGAAATACAAAAAAATGATTGATAAAACGGACATATATACATTTAATAATGGTATTTGTGAAAAGTTCTTAAATTTTTAATATAAATCTGAAATATTCAATATGCCAATGGTATTGCTTTTGCACAAAAAAAATCCTACAATTTAGATAAAGTGAAAATGTGGCATAAAAACCATTGTGAAACAGAAGGAACAAAACAGGGGGAAAGGAAAATCGGTATGTGGAAAGCGACAATATCACCGGAGAAACGGAAAAAGATAAGAAGATCTGTCAGCTTTTTTCTGAGCTTACTTTTGATACTGGAAATGGTATCGGGAACTGGCATGTTTGCAGAAGGAAACAGAGTGAAAGCGAAGGAAGAAACTCCATATGCCGTATACCTGGATCTTTCAGGAAGCAGCACGGCAGAGGCATTGGCATCCAAAGGGATCTATGCATACGCTTATGACGATGCAGCAGAGGCAGAAGCAGCAGAACCGGTAAAGCTGGAAAAGGCAGAGGGACAGCAGGAGATCTGGCAGCTGGGTCTGACCCGGAAATATCAGCATGTTGTATTTTGCCAGGGACAGAAAAAAGAAAACAAAAACACCACAGGGGAGCTTACGATAGACTGGTCCTTACAGGCACCCTGCTACCGGCTTCAGGGAGAAGACCTGACCGGGACAGGCAGCTTTTACGGATTGTATACCGTATATTTTGATGGAAGTCAGTACAGTGAGTTCTGTAAGAACGGCGTCAGCGTTTATGCATATGATTCGGAAGAAGACAGTGCAGCGGACGCACCGGTTGAAATGAAGCCCTCTGATAAGGGCGATGGAATTTACGAATACTGTCTGGACAGACCTTATGAATATATTGCATTTATGGCCGGGACAGATGGATGGGATTATACGGAAGCGACCACACCGGTTTATACGGAATGGGACTTCCGGGAACCCTGCTTTGTACTGGAGCAAGTGGACGGAGAAGAATCCACAGGCAGCTGGGTAAACCTTCATTATATGATTTATTTCGATGCATCGAAGATCAAAGAGGATCCGGAGTTCTTAAAGTCGGGCGTATCTCTTTATGCCTGGACAGAGCAGGAGGGCAGCAGACAGGAGCTTTCTGCAGAGCCGGTTCGGATGATTGCATCCTCCAAAGGTGAGGATATTTACCAGTACACCCTGGATCAGGCATATGACCACGTGCAGTTTTTCCTGGGCACCTCCTTTGATGCAGCCATCCAAACAGATGTCATTGAAATTGACTGGAACAGTCTGGCAGCACCCTGCTATCAGATGACCATCGAAAGAATCGAAACAGAAACCGAGACGGAAACCGAGACCGAGACGGAAACAGAGACCGAGACGGAAACGGAAACCGAGACGGAAACCGAGACCGAAACACAGACGGAAACCGAAACACAGACGGAAACCGAAACACAGACGAAGACAGAAAACGAGTCTGAAACAGAAAGCAGACCTCAGACGGAAACTGCTGTAGAAACACATACCACAGTAGAAACCGAGACCAAAGCAGATTTCAAACCGGAAACAGAGACCGGCACAGAGACAAGCTATGAAACGGAAAACAATGTGCCCTCTGCACCGGAAACAGAAAAGGATGCGACAGGCTCCGAAGGAAACACTCCGGACAGCGATCCGACAGCAGAAGCAGCCTGGGAGCAGGAAGCGAGGTGCGAGACCCGTTTTTTTCACCTGGAGGTGCTGAGCGAAACGGTTGAGGCGAAAACCGTTGAAACCCTGGAACGGGGAACCGAGCCTGCCACAGAAGGATCCAAACAGGAAAATACAGAAGAAAACAACGGAGAAACTGCATCGGAAAGCAAACAAACGGAAGAAGAGACCAAACAGACCGAAGCAGAAACCGGCACAGAGGAGAGCAGTAAAGAGCAAGCTCCTTCCAAGGAAGCTGTCAAAAAGGAAGCAACAGAAGAAATCCAGCAGGACGGAAACCTGTACGACATGGGCGGCGAAATGAGAAAAGCCAGCCGTGTGGCGAAGGTTAGACTCAGAAAGGCAGCAGGAGGACTGGATTCTAACTATGTATATCTGGATACGACAGGGATGAATTTGAGTGGAGGACCGGATTGGACTACAGCAAGTCAGATATATCTTTTTAAGAATGGTGTGTCCGGTTTTATACCGGGCCAAAAAGTCACCGTTTATGGCGAAGAGTATTGGAGATGGAAAATTGACAGCAACAATGGTGATAAGGAATTTGCCTTTACCTATGTAAATGATTGGAACGGTAGTGGTGGGATTAATGAGAATGATTATTATAGAACAGAATTAGCAGGTAAGAGTTCTTCTTCTGCTGGTATAAGTTTTTCTGCTGCTGGCGGAAAGGTGTTTGCAAGAAATACTGAAGCATCAGGAACGATCGGTAATAAAAATAAAAAGGTTTACATCGTCAAAGACATCACTGAAGAAATTGCCAACAAGATGCCTTTATATTTCTATGACTTTACAGGTGATGTCAAAACCCCGGTAAAGGTAGTCTATTCGTCGGGCAGCAGCTTCTCTACGGAAACAGAAGGGGCGACGAAATCAGTTGAGATGAATAGCGTTAATGATTTTCCGAATCTCTATACAGTAGAACTGAAAAAGGAGGAAATTGAAACAAAGCCCTATGTGAAGTTTACAGATGTATCCGGTGAATCTGAAAGGCAGCTGGGAGCGATTTACTATTTCGGGGAAGACAGTACCAAGGCAGGCACTGGCGTAGTTCCTGTAACCTATAAAGCTGGTTCTGTGGATACCTTCCTGTATGGAGCTACTGAGCTGAAGAAAGACGACAGTACAACTACTATTATAAGCGGCTGGGGCACAACACCGAGTAACGAGAGTCTGAAAGACAAAACCCTCTATTTTGATAATCTGCATTTCCCGGTAGGCAAAGAAGAGGAAAGCCAGAAGGTAACCCTGCAGATTGGATCAGACCCAGAGAAGACGCTGGAACCAGATTCAAAGTTTAAAGATAGTTTGTATAGCTATACGTTTACGGACGACGGCACAACCCAGCAGACTGTTTTGACAGTAAAGGATCCCAAGGGCAAGATATATCATTTCTTCTGGACAGATCTGGACTGTAACCTGCTTCAGGTGATGGACAACATAGCAAATGTCACAGGCGATTATGGATACGGAAATAAGATCTATTTTGATGCAACCTATTCAAAGCTGAATACGCCGGATGGGGGAAATGGTGGACAAAATTCTATCCCGGCAAGTGACGATGCGAAGGTTTATTTTTATGCATGGAGCACAACCGATAATGGGAAGTACCGGTCTGGAGAGATGATAAAAGCAAAGTCCCACGAAAAGGATAGACAGACCTGGAACGATGTGTGGTATGTGCGGATTCCAGAAGAAGATGAAATTGATCAGATTATTTTCTCCGATGTTCCATTAGACAATCCTAATGGTGATGGAAAGATATATGCCGGAAGAACAGATGCTCTGAAAATTCCGAACACGAAGGAGTGTGGAGGAAAACCCTGCTTCTATGCAGACGCCGGTGATACTGCGGCATACAATGCTGATGAATATAGGGGTGGTTACTGGGCTGAAGCATATACGGTTCGGGATGCAGAGAAGTATAAGAAAACCGATGCTGGTGAGAAAGTCGATGTAGTTGATATTATTGAGGAAAGTGCTCCATCGGCGGATTCGGATACCCTGTATGTGGATTCTACCTTCTATGACTATTACACGGATTATGAATTGAACGGTAATAATCGGGATTCCTATCCGGGTGATCATAAGGTGTCTGATCGCTACTGGGTCACATTCCGACAGTTTGATCAGGCGTTGAGTGATTATTACAAAAAATATAATGTTTCCATTCCAATCTATACAGGCCATTTTCAGCCGAGTATTACTAACTGGACCTACCCGTTCATGGGAATCAATAACACACTGAAGCTATACGGAAGTGATGAGTATAATACATTCTTTTCCACAAACAACTCTACGATAGATGTAACGGGAGATGGTAAAGAAGAATTTAACCGTGCAGCACAGGGATTTGTAAACTCTACACTGACGAATGGCGTATTGAAGACTGCAAAGGGGGAATGTGCAGAGCCCCATTTTGATGAGGCATTTTTACTGGGAAAGAACAGCAAAAATGCGGTTCTGGGTGAGGTTTACCACAATGTCGCGTTTCCGTTTAAAAAGGAACCGAATAGTGAAGGAATAAATTACTGGAGTTTTGACAGCAGTAAAACGACACTTGCGATGAAAAAGGATCCATCCACTGAGAAATATTACCTGAAAGATACAGGAACGATGGACTGGGCGCAGAATGTTAAGTATGATGGAAATAAACAGAAAACGTATGGATTTTTCCCGTTTAATGAAACTGTTGGCGGAACGAAAGCAGCAAAGTACAATTTTGGATTTGGTACAAAATTAGAGATTAAATTCCGCCTGACAGCGGATGGAAATGTTACTGAAAATAATAATACTGCGCCGATTACCTTTGATTTTTCCGGAGATGATGATGTATGGGTATTTATTGACGGAAATCTGGCGCTGGATGTTGGCGGAGCCCATGGAATAGTAACAGGAACGCTGGACTTTTCTGGTACAGGGGGAGAAAAGAAGGCAACAGTAAGCAGCGTAAAGGCCAGTGCGGCAGGTGGAAAAGCAGGAGAAGCAGGCAACAATAAAATAACAACATTCCAATTGAATGGCAGCAACGAAGCCGAGCATACCCTTACCATGTTCTATATGGAACGCGGTATGTGGGAATCGAATATGAAGATTACCTTCAACTTCCCGAATGATAACGAGTTTGCAGTAGAAAAACAGGTAGATACAAGAGCGGTAAATGAGCTGTTTAAGGATTCCTTTGAGGATGCCTCCGTATTCCCATTTACGATCCAAAATCAGGCGACACATTTTGGACCAAAGGAAGCCGCAGATAGTGAAACAACGGTAAAAAAAGAGACATTTAACAGCTTTGACAACGATTCATCAGTATCAAAACCTGAAAACTCGGATATTACATTTAAACGAGAAGATAGTAAAGCGGATCAAAACGGTGTTGCGTACTGGTATGCACCGGATGAGGATACGGACGGAAAGCATAAAGATGAACGATGCGGCATCATCTCATATTCATCAGGTGGAATTCTGAATGCGTCAACAGCGAATAAGTATCTGGAGTTCAAGCTGTATTATGATTATGACGACAATCCAACAGCGAAATGTATTTATCTGGAGCTGGTGGATGCAGAAGGGAATAAGACAGGAGACTGGTTATCCGGAAAGCTATACGGAAACACAACTCTTAAGAGAAAAGCATGGAATACTCTGACGGTTGACTTAAGCAAATTAAGCGGAGCAGCTAATTTTGAATATAGCCAAATAAAATCCATCAAATTTAATTACAGCTATCCCAGACACATATATCTGGATGACTTTGTATTCCGTTCCGGCGTACAGGTAACGAAGTATACCGGATTTGAGGTGAATCAGAAAGACATTCCGGATTATGATTCTGCTACATCTGGAAAACTGGAGAATCCAAAGGGTGCAGTCTATTCCCTGAGTGATTCCTCCAGTACGGATACCGGTGTGATTGGAGATGATGGAACCTTTGTACTGGCGGATGGTCAGACGGCAACCTTTAGAAATCAGTTCCGTCGCGGCAGCTACATTTCCGTGAAGGAGGAGATCAGTTCCTCTGCATTTGATACAAGCTGGAGTCTGTATGAAAACGGTCATGCAGTAGGCAAGGTTACCGGAATAGGAGACACGGTAACGATTACACCAGAGCAATCGGTTTCCAATGTACCCGGAATGCAGATCAAGGATGGCAGACAAGAAGAATATACGGCTGAAGATAGCAATGCCGGATATCTTTCGACGAATTTTGCGAAAGACGCGAATGGAAATTTTCAAGACGCCATCGTGTTCCGTTCCTACAGCAATCCGGATGATAAAAACAATGCTACAAAATTAAAAGCGGTATTTGTAAATAAAGTCAAGGTTGGTTCCCTTAAGATCAAAAAGGAGAAGACGGAGGATTCGGACAAACTGACCGGAACCTATACCTTTCAAATTAAATTTACAAATGTCGCTGGAATGTCATTGGAAAAAGGAGACTCCATTACAACAGAAATTCGCTTAAAGCAGGGACAATCCCATACGATTAGAGGAATTCCCATCGGAACAGATTATGAGATTACAGAAGTAAAACCGACAGATGGAACTACCCTGAAGAAGGTTTTGATCAGTAACGATGGAACAAACTTTAAGGATGATACATCCTTTAAAGTAGAGAAAGGCTCCGTAAACGGAACCATTACAGCGGATGCAAAAAATCCTGTTGTAGAATTTCAAAATAATAATAAACCGACCGGCAGCATCGTTGTAACCAAAAAATGGGAAAAGACAGATGGTACTGAGATTACGGATCTGAGCCAGCTTCCGAAGTGTATTTATCTGCAGCTGCAGAGAAAAGAGAAAGGTCAAGGAGCTACTGAGTGGAAAGCAGTTGACTATCCCGGCAATATCTCAGGGAAAAATTGGGTTGAAGTTATTCCCCAGCGTAGTGATATTGGTTCATCCTACGTTTGGTCTTATTCCTTTATGGATCTGGAGCAATATGTGAACAGCGCAGCAGACTCTAAAGTCCCGTGGATCTATCGGGTTATGGAAGTGGATGCCGAAGGAAAGGTGATTGCTTCCGGCGAGAAATACACTGTGGGTGGAAAAACCTATCGAGTAGCCTATTCCATAGATGCTCAGGCAGGCACAACAACAGCAACAGATCCGACAAAAACAGGCATTGAACTAGCTTTTGCAACAGCCGATGGCAAGCAACCGACAGTGAATATGACAGTGACCAATACCTATTTGGAAGAGCTGAACCTGAAAATTACGAAAAAGGGTAAAAACACAACGGAAGGTGAAGGTCGGCTTTCCGGAGTAGAGTTTAAGCTGGAGAAGAAGAATGGAGAGTATTATGAATCATTCCTTGATCCGCAAAAAACTGTTGACGGCATTGCTACCTTTACAAAGCTCGGTCAGGGAACCTACAGACTGATAGAAACAAAGGCTGCAGCAGGTTACAATCTGCTGAGTGATTCGATCTTAATTGAGATTGATGCATCGAATCAGGTGAAATGGAAGATGGAGAAGGAAACATCTTGGAAGGACATATCTCTAGAGGAAGAAAAGGTAATCCCCCTCACCATCTACAACACAAAGCAGCTGATCCTTCCTGCAACAGGAGGATCAGGGTTTGGATTGGTTACTATGGGTGGCATTGCGCTGATGGCGCAGGCAATCCTTATGGGTACATACTTCACGCTGCAATGCAGAAAGGGGGACGATAAGCTTCGGAAGAAGAGATAATACCCCCGGAGGTATGAAACACAGGCTGTTGGAGCAGGGGCTTATGTCCGGCAGCTGCATAAGGCGAAAACCTTAGAAACAAAGTACGGAGCAAAACGTACAAAGCAGGAGAAGTAAAAAAAATTCGGCTGTCCCAAACACAAAAGGACAGCCGGACAAAAAAGGAGAATGGAAACAATGAAGAGAATGAAAAAGCTTCTGACAGGGCTCCTGACCCTGGGAATGACATTGTCGATGATGACAATGACGGCATTTGCGGCTGGACCTTCCGCAAAAATGCCGACGATTGATGAGAGTAAATCGGGAACGGTTACGATTCATAAGTATACAAAAGGTACTGATGAGGGAACTAAAGGAACAGGAAAAGTTGAAACCAGCCTTCCGACTGGTGCAGTACCTTTAAAAGGTGCAGGATTTACACTTTATCAGGTTGTAGATAAAGATGACATGGAGAATTATTACAATGCAGATCCAAAAGATTTACCGGCGGTTGATGACTATGTAGATGAAGCAGGTAGTATTAAAGATGGTTTTGTTAAAAAAACTATTGCAGAAAAGAAAACTGACGCAAACGGAACTGCAACGTTCCCTAACCTCGATCTTGGTTTTTACGTTGTAATTGAAACAACTGTTCCGGATGCTGTTACAATACCTATGAAACCATTTCTGTTATCGGTTCCTATGACTACTACAGATGGCTCGGATTGGTTATATGATATCCATGTCTATCCCAAAAATGAAACAAGATATGGAAAGATAAGCTTAGAAAAAACTGGCGTGAAGGATGATGAAAAAATATCAGGCGCTGTGTTTGCTCTGCAAAAAAAATCTGATACAGATGATAAGTGGATTAATATTACGAAGCAATCCACCGCGCAGGGTGATGATACTGGAAATAACTTAACTCTTACAACAGATAGCGAAGGAAAGATTACAATCGATGGACTGTCCAAAGGTAAATATCGTCTGATTGAAACATTTGTTGGAGATGGCTATATTATGGACGGTGCCACTGCATATCCATTTGAAGTAACTAATGAAGGAAAAATTAAATACAATGGAACTACAGATGCCAATATCACAATTAAGATAACTAATGAACGCCCTGATTTAAAAAAAGAGGTTCAGAAGAAAAACAATGGTCCATGGGGAAGGGATGCAGATTACAGCATCGAAGATGAAATCCCTTATAAAATTACTGTAAATGTTCCGAATAATATTACAAAGCTGAAAACATTTACCGTAACAGATACACCTACTAATTTAAAAGATAACTTATCTTCTATTAAAATTACATGCGATGGTACTCCTGTTGTAGTGGAGGCATACTCTACAGAAGCACTGGGAGCAGATGGATTTACAATTAAATTTACTCCCGCTCAGATGGAGGCATATAAAGGAAAACAGTTAGTCATCACATATAATGCGACATTAAAGGATACTGCTTTTAACACAACAGCTGGCAATCGGAATACTGCAAAATTGGAATATTCCAAAAATATTACACCAAATACTACTGATGATCCAGATAACCCGAACAAAGGTAAAGAAGAAGGAAAAAATACGATCGAGAACAGTACTGTCGTATATACCTTTGCAGTAAAAATTGAAAAGACCGGTGAGGATGGAACTACTCCATTAAAAGATGTTAAATTTGATCTATATCAGGAAGTTGATGCTGAAACAACGGGTGCCATTACGGGAGCATCTGTGCCTGCAGGATTAGATAATGCAAAATTCTGGAAAAAGATTGATACATTAACAACAGATGCGAGTGGTATAGCAACCCATAATGGACTTTCCAATGGTACCTATTATCTGGTTGAAACAAAAACGAATGATGGATATAATCTGTTGAAAAAACCGATTAAGGTAATATTAAATGTTCAATATACAACAATTACGAAAACTGAGTCGGCTTGGGTAGAAGATACAAATGGACAAAAACAGGTAAAGAGCGAGATTACAGAAACTACATTTACTTCCGCAGATTCAACTACTCAACAAGGTATAAAAGTACAGAAAGTTATTAACAAAAAAGGCTTCACCCTTCCCACCACCGGTGGTATCGGTACCTTCGTATTCACCTTCGCTGGTATTGCCATGATGGCAGCAGCAGTGATCCTGCTGATCACCGGCAAGAAGAAAAAAGCAGAGTAATTCAGACAGATAACCTTTTTGTTATCTCTTCTATGGATGCTGCGAAGCTGTTGTGAAGTACAGCTGCAATTTTATCAGCAACGGGTCTGTATCGCGTTTCGTGTGGCGCAAACAGATTCCGGCACAGGACGGGGGTCACGTCCCGCCCTGTGCATCGCTCCTTCAGAACCCCCTTTCCCCCTGAAGGGAGCGATACTGCGGTGATCGCCGTCGGTCTTAGAAACCGGCTGCGGCTGCGGTAATCGGGAAAGAAAAATTTGGGATTTTCTTTTCCGTGTTGTGTTTTCCCATTCCCTTCCTGAAAAGGACATCCGGGCGCTCTCCCGTGCCCTTGGATGTCCACGAAAAAACGGCGCAGAGAAAATGCAAAAGCGGCGGCTGCCGCAGGCCTTTGATCTGTGCCTTTCCTTATAAAATGTCCGGAGGTTACTGCCATGGATAAAAAAAGAGCCTGGTTTATCGCGATATTGTTTTTTTCAGGTCTGTGTCTGACCCTGTATCCCTTTGTCAGCAACCTGATCGCTCAGTCCCATGCAAGTCAGGCGATTGCCGCCTATGATGAGCAGGTTGCAGAGATGGATCAGGAGCAGATCGATGCTGCCAAGGAAGCAGTCCGTAAATATAATGAACAGCTCAATGCAGCAGTGGAAGCCAGTGCCATGCAGGGAGAGGATGGAATCAGTTATCTCGACCTGGTGGATGTGGGCGAGAGCATTGGCTTTATCGAAATTCCGAAAATTGACGTATATCTTCCCATATACAGCGGAACCGGCGAAGATGTGCTGCAGAAGGGCGTCGGTCATCTGGCGGAGTCCTCCTATCCCATCGGCGGTACAAGCACCCATTCCGTGCTGACCGGTCATCGTGGACTGCCCAGTGCGGTTTTGTTCACGGATCTGGACAAGCTGGAGGAGGGTGATGTGTTCTATCTCCATGTATTGGGCGAGGTGCTTGCCTACAAGGTAGACCAGATCAAGGTTGTGCTTCCGGAGGAAACCCAGGACATCGGGATCGTGGAAGGAAAGGATTATTGTACCCTTGTTACCTGTACGCCCTATGCCATCAACACCCACCGGCTGCTGGTTCGTGGCGAGCGGACCGAGTACATCCCGCCGGAGGAGCTGACAGAGCAGAATGCAGTGCATGAAGTACAGTCCCAGACCATCACGAAGCGGATCGTGGATGTATGGCCGTGGCTGGTTGTATCCCTGCTGATCGTGGCAGGAGTGGAGGGATCTATTTTCCTGCTGATCGTGAAACGGCAAAGAAGCCGTGGAGATGTCCGGGAAAAACGAAAGAAAGGCAAAAGGAGTCAGTCATGCAGGAAAACAAGGCGCAAAAAGTAATTGAAGAAGTAAAAAAAGCATTTATCGGAAAAACAGAGTGCGTGGAAAAGCTCATGACCGCCATTCTTGCCGGCGGACATGTGCTGGTGGAGGATGTTCCGGGAGTGGGAAAAACAACCCTGGCGCTGGCCTTTGCCAAGGCAATGAATGTGGCGCAGAACAGAGTGCAGTTTACGCCGGATGTTTTACCGGCCGATATTACAGGCTTTACCGTATATAACAGGGAAAAGGATGGCTTCTTTTACCGTCCCGGCGCAGCCATGTGCAATATTCTTCTGGCGGATGAGATCAACCGTACCTCTCCCAAGACCCAGGCGGCGCTTCTGGAGGTAATGGAGGAGGGCAGTGTAACCGTAGACGGCGTGACAAGACCGGTGCCGTCTCCCTTTCTGGTCATTGCCACCCAGAACCCGGTCGGCTCTGCCGGAACCCAGCTGTTGCCCCAATCCCAGCTGGACCGGTTCCTGATCTGCTTTGGGATCGGATATCCAGATGCCGCAGAGGAAATGGATATTTTAAAAAGCCGCCGGAGCGGAAACGGGCTGGAAGATGTACGTCCCGTCATCAGCAGTCAGGAGCTGATGGAAATGAAAAAAGAAGTCGAAGAAGTGTTTGTACACGATCAGGTATATGACTATATCGTGCGTCTGGCTCAGGCCACCAGAAACAATGACGCGCTGGAGCTTGGGCTAAGTCCCAGAGGCTCTCTGGCGCTTTTGAAAATGGCTCAGGCGAGAGCCTATCGGAAAGGCCGCAGCTTTGTGATTCCTGCGGATGTTGCGGCAGAATTTCAGGATGTTGCGGCCCACAGGGTACAGCCTGTATCAAGCTCCGGAATGGATAGAGTCCGTGCAGCAGCTGTGTTGGAGCGGATCTTAAAGGAGACCCCGGCGCCTGCTCCGGAGAAAGGGTGAAGCCTTGAAGGAAAAAGCAATTTATATAGGAGCGGTCGTTCTGACTGCTATCTGGGGCGTAGCTGCTCCCGAGGGCTTTGCTCCGTTTTTGCTGGGCTTTGAACTGCTGTTGGCGCTTTCCATGTGGATTCTGGTTCAGATCCTGGCTGGAAAGGTAGAGATTGTGCCGGAGCCTGCAGAAGAGACGGTGGGGAAAAAAGAGCCCATCGTCCTTCGGGTAAAGCTGAAAAATGCTTCCCTGCTTCCGGCCTCCTGTGTGGCGGTTACCGTCGGCTGGCGGGATCTTCTGGATAACAGCACGGGCACCGTGGAAAGCATGGGAATGGCAGGTGGAAAAAGGACCGGTGTGCTGGAATTTTGTATCCCGGTGAAGTATTCCGGTGTTTACGAGTTTTGGATCCAGTCGGCATCCGTGCGGGACTGGCTTCGGTTATGGTCAAAGAAGCTTTTGATCACAGATAAAAAAGTGCAGGTGTTGTCCGTGCCTCTGGTACATCAGGCGGAGGAATGGATCCCTCCGGCACAGCTCGCCTCCGGCGGGGATTCGGATCAGCATTCCCAAAAAAAGGGCGGGGACGATGGATCGGAGGTATTCGAGGTTCGTGCCTATCGGGATGGAGATCCGCTGCAGAGAGTGCATTGGAAGCTGACTGCAAAGACCGGAGAAATGCTGGTGCGGGAATTCAGCCTGCCGAAGCGGGAGGTGCTTTTGCTGCAGGTGGATCTGTATCATCCGCCTCAGGAAAAGTGGGATCATTGTAAATTGGAACGGCTGCTGGAGCAGACAGCGGATTTTTGCTGGAGGCTTTTGGCGGCAGAACAGGAATATGAGGTATTCTGGCAGGAGCAGGAGCAGCTGTGCAGAATGCAGATTTCCAGAGTCCAGGAGCTGTGGGTCTTTCTCAAACGGCTTTGTCTTACCGCCACAAAGGAAGAGCTGGAGCAGAATGGAAAGCAGAGCCAAAAGCAATCTGCCGGGAAAAATAAGTATCCGGCAGAGGGAAGCTTGGAAAAGGGCAGAGGCAGCGGTGTAACAGAGCCGGGAGCCGGCGGGCAGCTTTGGAAAATAGATGCAGAAGGAACAGTCAGGCAGGTGAGAGGCAATGAAGAAAGGGCAGGAGCCGGAACAGCTGGATAAGGAAGCGGTAGGCAGGATCACCTGTCGGATGCTACAGGAAGAAGAACCCGGCGGTATGCTGGTCAAAAAGCTGTGGCGGCTGGCTGGTATGCTGATCTGTTTGCTCTGCCTCACCGGTGGTCTTTGCAGCGCATTTCTCAGTGGCTTTGGAATCCGATATTTGGTCCCTGTTTTTTGGATGCTTCTGATTGTCTCGGTGCTGTTCTGGATCGGGTTTTCCAGACTGCCCCTGGAAGGGGTGTATCGGCTCCTTGCAATTTTGGGAACCCTGATCGGCGTAAGCCTTTTCCTGCTGCTGCTGCAAAAGGATGTGATCGCCGGGTATATGTCTGCTGTAAACGGAGTACGCAGCCGGTTAAATGAGGCCTATGACGGTACCCTTGCCCTGTATCAGGCGTCAGCATCTGCGATGCAGATGACGGTATTTTTCGGGTTTATCCTGTTTTTGCTGGCGGGGCTGTTATCTGCCGGGATCTGTTACCGGACCAATCCGGCAGTGGTTCTGGCAGGAGAATTTCCGGTGCTGGCAGGAATCGGAATTGCCGGAGGGACACCCCCCTTTTTCAGCTTTTTTCTGATCCTGTTGGGAACTCTTGGAATGCTCAGTGCCGCCGCCGTCAGCCGGGCGGATCAAAGGGATCAGGACAGTGCCCGTCAAGCAAGGCAGATGACAGAGCAGATGAAAAGCAGTGTCAATGTCTGGCTGCTTTTGCAGGCTGTAGTGCTGTCGCTGTTGGCGTTTGTGCTGGTGCGGCCCCTGACCAATACCCTGCTCCAGGCACAGGAGGCAGGGATGAAGACACAAAACGGTGTGCTGCAGGCAGTCTGGCAGCTGCTTCCGGCGGTTTCCGGAGGGAGGCTGAAGCTTTCCGTTGAGGGAGTCGGCGGAGGGGTATCGGATGGCACACTGACAGATCAGGATGGCTTTTATTTTGGAAAGGTACAGGCCCTGAAGGTTACGGTTTCGGAAAAACCCTCAGAGACAGTGTATTTAAAGGGCTTTATCGGCACGGATTACACCGGGACAGCCTTTGAGGAGGCAGACGGGGAGAGCTTTGTGCAGGCAGCATCCTTGTGGAAGCTGGATGGAAATGTATCCCTTGGGGTGGAAAATCTGCCCTTTCTGCGAACCTATTATGCGGAAAACGTGGTGTTTACCGGAGAGGGAGACGATGCAAAGCCGGAGCTTTCGGCAAATGCAGCCTCCTCTGCTGTGACCCTGCAGGTGGAAAATCTGGCGGCAAACCCGAATTATACCTATGTTCCCTATGGAGCATTTTTAAACGATTATTATCAGGTGCTGGGAGGTGACGGCGCACTGGCAGGTCAGAGCGTCCAGCAGGATATTTTTTCCTGTTATCCCAGAAAGCAGCTGGAGGAGGTCTTAGAGGACTGGAACGAAACAAAGCAGCAGGAAAGCACTCTGGATCAGGCGGAAAGCGCCTATGCCGCCTATGTGCAGGCACATTGCAGCAGCCTGCCGGAAAATCTCAGTTATTTGCAGGAGAAATTTGATCTGGAGCTGGAAACAAAGGAAAGTGCAGATCCAAAGGAAGCAGAAAAAAACTGGGAAAAGATCAAAACCGCAGTGGTTTCTGAGCTGGTAGGAAATTATGAATTTGTCCGGGAACCGGAGGCTGTGCCCGAGGGGAAGGACTTTGTAGAATGGTTTTTAAAGGAATCCAAAGAAGGAAATTCCGTTCATTTTGCAGCGGCGGCCACCATGCTGCTGCGTGCCTGCGGGATGCCGGCACGATATGTGGTGGGCTATGCAGCGCCGGCAAGTCTCTTTCAGGGACAGGCGGACGGCAGCTATCAGGCTGTTTTGGAGGATGATAACGCCCATGCCTGGGCAGAGGTTTACCGGGAAGGAATCGGATGGACCGTAGTGGAGGCGACACCGGGCTTTGCCGCCCTGGTAACAGAAAGCGATGGAGCCTCGGGCCAGAAGGAGAAGGAAGCAGACAGCCCGAACACCCCGGTGGAAGTCTTTGATCAGGAAGACACTCCGGAGGCGGAGACGCCTGGGATTGGCAGCAGAATATTCCGGGTGGTGAAAAAAGCACTGGCGGCGGTGGCTTTGACGATAGCTGCCTGTGGGATCGCAGCAGTCATCCGGCGGCATATCCTCTGTAAACGACGGAGAAGAGGCAGAAAAGGAGAAACGCTGGGAGAGCAGATCCAAAGGATTTATCGAAGCTTTGCCGCTCTGCAGAAATTCGACAAAAAAAGTGTATGCAGCTGTCAGGAGGAGCGCTTTGCAAAGCAGCTTGGAAAGAAATATCCGGTATTTTCGGAGAAGACAGCGCAGAAGCTGGCAAATATCGTGCTGAAGGCATGCTATAGTGATCAGGGGCTGACGAAAAAAGAGTGTCAGTTTGTGCTGGATTGCTATGAAAAGCTTGCAGAAGCTGTATCAAAGGAGCTGTCGCCGGCAAAGCGTCTGGCGGGAAGCCTGATCTTTTGTTTTTGGTAAAGCGGAAGGGAGAAGTGCATGAAACGAAAAATTTTGACAGTCCTTGCCATCCTTCTTGGTCTGGCAGGGCTGGGTGTTCTGTTATATCCCTCCGTCAGCAACTGGATGGAACAGGCAAAACAGCGCAGGCAGATCGCAGCCTATCAGGAAGCACAGGCGCAGATGGAGCAGGAAAGGCGGGCTGCCCTGCTGGCAGAAGCCGACCGGTATAATCAAAAGCTGGCAGAGCTTGGCATCAGCTTCGATATGCTGGGAGAGGCGGAAAAGGAGGCACTTTTGATCGACGGAAAATCCTATGATGAGCTGCTTTTGGCAGAGGACAGCGGTGTGATGGGATATCTGGAAATTGAAAAAATAAAGCTGAAGCTTCCCATTTATCACGGAGTATCGGAGGAAGCGTTGGAATCTGGAGTCGGTCATCTGGAGGGAACCTCCCTGCCGGTTGGAGGCGAAACAACTCATGCGATTCTGTTTGGTCATCGGGGGCTTCCCTCGGCAAAGCTGTTTACCGATCTGGATCAGCTGGAGGTGGGAGATGCCTTTCAGATCACGGTGCTGGATCGTGTGCTGGTCTATGAAGTGACCCAGACAGAGGTGGTGCTTCCGGAGGAGTTAAACGGTTTGACAGCAGAGACCGACAAGGATCAGGTCACACTGGTTACCTGTACGCCCTATGGAGTCAATTCCCATCGTCTTTTGATTCATGGGGAGCGGGTGCAGTAGATTGGAGATGCTGCAGCTGCAGCAGAAAGTGAGGAAGAAAATGAAAGGAAGAAAAATCCGGATCAGACAAGGGGTGAAGGGCTGGCTGCTTGCGCTGGCCATGGTATTATCCCTTTGCAGTGGCTGGAAGCAGGACGTCTGTGCACAGCAGAGTCAGAGCAGCTCGTCCAATTTGATGCAGGACGTGGATACGGACAAAAAAGGCTCCATCGAAATCCTTTTTGACACCATGCGGGACGAGCCCGTTGCAAATGCAGAGTTTACCCTGTATCAGGTTGCAGCAATGGTGGATCGGGGAGGATATACGGTGCTGGAGCTGACAGGCGGCTTTGAGGGCTGCGGCGTGCAGCTGAAAAACCTGACGGCACAGCAGTCCAAGGAGGCTTCGGCAGCACTTTTGGAGTATCAGAAAGCAAATCACATTTCCGGGGATACGAAAAAGACTGATGCAAACGGAAAGCTCAGCTGGACAGGGCTGCAGACCGGTCTGTATCTGCTGGTTCCGGGTCAGATGCAGAAATACAGAACCGATCCGTCTCTGATTTCAATCCCGACGAATCTGAACGCCCAGCTGCTATATGACATGTCGGTGAATCCCAAGGCCGAAAGGATTCCGGATCCGGTGTATCCGCCGGAAGAATCCGAGGAACCCTCTACGCCGGAGGTGAAAAAGCCGCCGAAAAAGACAGAGACCATCGTTACACCGGGAATCACTCCGGAGCAGGAAACACCGGAGAAGCTGCCTCAGACAGGACAGCTGCGCTGGCCGATCCTGGCACTTTCCACAGTAGGAGCAGGATTGCTGTTTCTTGGATGGTGGATCGGTCGAAAAAAAAAAGACTGTTCCAAGGCTCTGATGGGGCTTGGGATCCTTCTGGCAGCAGGAGCAGTGGGGATCTCCGCGTATAATATCTGGGACAGCAGCCGTGCCGAAGCTGCGGTGGAGGCGTCCTTAGAGGCCTATGAAGAAGAGCTGACTGCTGTGGAGCAGGAGTCGGAGGCGCTTCCTGTGGATGAGAACAGCGGGATGACCTTTGTGGAGGCAGACGGGCTTTGCTGGATCGGCGAGCTGGAAATTCCGTCCCTGCAGCTTACGCTGCCGGTGGCGGATCCCTGGAGCTATCCGTCCTTAAAAAAAGCACCCTGCCGCTACACCGGAAGTGCAGAGGAAAATTCCCTGATTATTGCCGCCCATAATTATAAACGGCATTTTGGCAATATCGGACTTTTGCCGGAGGGTGCAACGGTGAAGTTTACAGCGGTATCGGGGGACGTATACGAATATGAGGTAGAAAAGGTAGAAACCTTAAATCCCTATGCAGTAGACGAGATGCTGTCCGGTGACTGGGATCTGACGCTGTTTACCTGTACCTATGGAGGAAGAAAGCGTGTGACGGTCCGGTGCAGCCTGGTTGGATGAAGAGGCAGAGAGATGGAAAAAAGAAGCATCCGCAGAAATCAGCGGCGACAGGCTGTCAGGGCCGCTGATCTCTGCGGATGCTTTTTGCATCAGAATGTTTTGAGGATTTCAGGAAAATACAATAGAATGCACCCCATGTGAGCATTCTATTGTCATGAATAATAGAATGCACGCCATGCGAACATTCTATTGGCATGAAAAAAAGAACCTCGATCTCTCAAGGTTCTTTCTGATAATCGGAGTGACAAGACTTGAACTTGCGGCCTCTTCGTCCCTAACGAAGCGCTCTACCACCTGAGCCACACCCCGATGTGCCGTATTTCTCAACCAGACAAATGATATGATACAGCATAATCGGACAGAAGTCAACACTTAATTTGAAAAAACTTCACAAATTAGGTTTTTCTGTTACAGTTCACTCGTACCGTTTGAGCTGTTCATAAAAAATTAAGGGTTTCTTTCTTGCAAGAAATGGAAATATAGACTATATTAAACGGACAAAAGGCAGGCACAAAAAGGACAGGCGGTAAGCTCGGAGCAAAGGCTCCCTAAAGGATCCGATAAGCTGTCTGTGATCTGCAGAATGGAGTGAACATGAAATATTTCTGGTTGACCATAAAGAAGATGTTTCGTTTTTTATTAAAGCCCTTATCCTTTGTACCGGCGCTGTGCGTGATGTATATGATCTTTTCCTTTTCCGCCCAGACGGCGGACGAATCCGGACAGCTGAGTATGCTGGTCAGTGAAAAGGTGGTGCTCCTGCTGGGAAAGCTGACCTCCGGCAATCTGGATACCGCGCAGGTGGGAGTGTATGCAGATGAGATCCATTTTCTCGTAAGGAAGATGGCACATTTTAGCGAATATCTTTTGCTGGGGCTGACACTTTCCCTGCCCTTGTATGTTTATCGGCTGCGGGGCTTTTGGCTCGTGCTCGCTGCCGGACTGTTCTGTGCCGGGTTTGCCGGTCTGGATGAGTATCATCAGATGTTTGTGGCAGGACGCTCGCCGGCGCTTCGGGACGTGGCGATCGATACGGCAGGAAGCATCACCGGAATTTATATGACAAGGATCATCGGATTTATTGGGAGAAAAACGATATTTGCACCCCTTTCGATGGAAAAGCGCAGAGAACGGAGAAAACGGCGCGCAGGGGCGTAGGGATGCGATGTTTTGCCTGTAGGAAAGCGAATGTGCTTATACAAATGATTTTCGTGTATTTCACAAGCGTTATCCTTCTTATTCTGTTTTGGGAGCAAAAAATAACGCCCACATTTTCTGTGAGCGTTACAGCTGCAAAATTGATTTCAGATACAAAAAGCGGCATAGAGAGGAATGATTTTTTTATTGTCCTCAAAGCCGAAGTTTTTGGCGGAGAGCTTGATTGCATAAGCAGGCTTGTAGGTGTCCATATAGACCTTTAAGCTCTTGGCTCTGGTGTTGTCGGCGGACTTGACCTCAATGGGAATGAGCTGACCGTCACGCTGAATGATAAAATCAATTTCGGCCCCACGTTCGGACTCCCAATAGTAGGTGTGGTAGCCGTTAATGGAGAGCTGCACATTGACATAGTTCTCCGTCATACCGCCCTTGAAATCGTTGATTTCCTCGACCATATAGAGAATGTCATTGGCGGCCAGGTCTTTCTTGGCGCAAAGCAATCCTAAGTCGGATACATAAATCTTGAACGCATCAATATCACGGTAGTTTTCAAGAGGTTTTTTGATTTGCTCGACTTTGTAGACCTGTGACACGATACCGGACAGGCAAAGCCATTCGATCGCATTTTCAAATTCGGAAGCCCGTCCGCCTTTCTTAATCAGCTTATATTGGAAACGGGTATTCTTTTTTGAAAGCTGAACGGTTATATTGTCGTAGGCAAGTCTGGTTTTTTTGATTTCATTCAAGGTGTTATACTTGCTCATATCGTTGAGATAGCTTGCAAGTATCGTGTCCTGCGTATGGCGAACAAGGATATAATCCTTCGTTCCGGCAAACTGCATCACGCACTCTGGCATTCCGCCGACCACAAGATACTGACGGTAGAGCTGCATTGCGGCATCGTGCAAGGCAGACGGAAGCGGCGTATCGGTTTGGAAGCACTTTTTAATCTGCTTTACCAAATCGTCCTCACCGAGCGCCATCATAAATTCTTCCATATCCATAGGATAAAGCGTTTTCATATCGACCTTTCCTACGGGAAAAGAAAATTTTGTTCTGTTGACTGCAACGCCGAGCAAACTGCCTGCCACGATGATGTGATAATCCGGAGCGTTCTCGCAAAAGTATTTGAGCGAAGTCAAAGCCCTTTCGCAGAGCTGTACCTCATCGAATACCATCAGCGTCTTTTCTTTTACGATGGTCTGACCTGCAATATGGGATAAAATCGGTATCAGATAATCGGGGCTGATGTTTTCCTCAAAGGTTTCGTTCAGCTTTGGGTTGGTTTCAAAGTTGAAGTACGCCACATTTTCGTAGTGGGTGCGCCCGAACTCCAGAATGGAATAGGTCTTTCCGACCTGTCTTGCGCCCTGTAAAATAAGGGGCTTGCGGTGTTCGTTTTCTTTCCACGCTTCCAAGAAGCCCATAATCTTTCTATACATAAGCAGTCCTCCTTAAAGGTACTGATCATAGTATAGCAGATGTTCGTGTAAAAATCAATGAAATTTCCTTGAATTTTCGCACTAATCAACACGATTATTTTTATTAACCTCTCACGATACGACACGAACACCGCAATTTCAGCATTTTATACCTCTCCGAACTTGGTCGTCATCAGCTTGTAAAGCTCGGTATTGCGGGGGAACTTGTTGACAAATGGCACAAGAGAACTGCCGACCTTGAGAAGCCCCTGTCCTGCGCCGACATTCGTGATATAGCTGAGCTGAAGGTCGGAGATATTAAGGAGCTTGGCAAGCTCGATACGGTCTGTGGACGCTTGGTTGAGCATAATGATAAACTCGCTGTTGGCAAGCATTGTCCTTGCCGTGTGGCTCTGCAAAAGGTCGTCCACATTCTGCGTAATGCCCGTGCAGTACGCACCGTACTTTCTTACTCTTTTCCAGAGCGTAAAGAGGAAGTTTGCGGAGTATTCGTGCTGAAAGAGCAGATAAATCTCATCAATGAAAATGAAAGTGTTTCTGCCTTTGGCTCTGTTCTGGGTAATACGGTTCAAGATGCTGTCAAGAACAACAAGCATACCGATAGGCTGTAACTGCTTGCCCAAATCCAGAATGTCATAGCAGA
>ERZ773108.1294-NODE-1294-length-25631-cov-6.321473_pt1 | contig 25631 bp, 15 predicted proteins | sample MGYA00580570_ERZ773108 | MGnify/ENA primary metagenome ERZ773108 (study PRJEB29015, sample SAMEA2737840) | human gut metagenome | biome: human gut; feature: human-associated habitat; material: faeces | place: China | collected 2012 ...
CAGTCGCTATTGTTGTATATAAAGGTTTAATACCTGTAGTTGGCCGAATACTTACATACCACCGGGAACCTTCAGGAGTACCAGTATTAGTATATACGGCCAATAAGTTATTTTCTCCGTATTTTAACTTCTTGGTTACATCGCAGTCAAAACCACAATATCCATATTCAGTTGAGCCAATTTTTTCACCATTGAGATATACGTCTCCATAGTACATAAGTCCTTCGAAATCAATTAGTACTTGCCGGTTGCGCCATGCATCATCGGGGATGAATGTTTTCCGGAACCATGCACCCGTCATTTCCTTAAAACCGCGTGCAGCACGAGCATCCTTATTCCAAGGCATATTGAGTTGATAATCATAAGGAATGTCAAGCACTCGCCAGGATTTGTCATTGGTTTCTGGTTTTTCTCCATTTGCTACTTCACCTAAATGGAATTTCCAATCAAAATTTAAAAGAACAGAGTCTCTTTCTGCTGCAAAGGTTGTAATGCTAGCAAACAATAGAAACAAAGAAAAAACATATTGTTTCATAGTCGAAATAAGTTGTTATTAGTTGTTAAGAGTTTTGTTATTTGCTCACAAAAATAATGGTCAACTTTATTTCGATTATTACGGGAATGTACGTATTGTTATAAATTTGTACAAGTACGAAAGATAATTGTACAATTATAACGAAAACCCTAAAAAAGTCGTTTATGCATATCTGTAAACCTGTATTCCACAATGGAAAATTGAATTCCATTCGAATCAAGTTTGTTTTTTATGTGGTAGATTTGTATTATTATATACAGATATCTTTTTCTTCGGAATATAGAAACTACGTCAATACGGTCTGTATATCAGAAATACATGTTATTCTATGTTATTTCCTTTCTGTTTATACTGTATTGGTGATATACCATAATAAGATTTGAAGACCGTAGTTAGATATTGTGGAGTTCCGAAGCCAACCATATAGCTTACTTCTGCAACTGTAATATTATCATTACCCAACAGTTCAGCAGCCTTTTCTATACGTGTCTTCCGGATATATTCTTTAGGAGAGCAACCTGCAATGGCATTTACTTTTTGATAGAATTTTGTACGTCCATATCCCATGGCTTTTGCCAAACGGTCAACATTTAAATCTGTTTCATTTAGATGTTCGCTGATGTATACATTTAGTTCGGTAATGAATTCTCGATCACGTTCTTCAACAATAAGTTCTGGAATTTTAGCTTTCCGCTCAGCTTCAACCTGAGAATAACTCACTTTTAGCTGTTCATGTCTTTGTAGTATGTTGACACATTGGGCTATTAATTCCCGAGTAGAGAACGGTTTTGCAATGTAAGAGTCGGCTCCCGAAGAAATACCTTTTATACGTTCTTCAATACTATCTGCGGCGGTCAGCATAATGACTGGCAAATGTTTGTAATCACTATGCCGTATATGTTTTAGAAGACCGATACCATCAAGATGGGGCATTATATAATCAGTGATAACAAAATCGGGCAGTTGGTCGTTAAGTATTTCTATAGCTTCTTCTCCATTACTGGCTGTTCGGACGTGGAAATAATTGCCTAATTCAACAGCCAAAAAGTCCTGAGTGTCGTGGTCGTCCTCGACAATTAGGACTGTATATTCATTTAGAGGAGTAGTGTTTACGGTAACAGATTGTTTTTCTTCAATATCTTTGTTTTTAGAAACAGGTGATTGGTACATAAATTCTTCGGGTTTATATGCCGATTTATCTAATGGTAATTTCAGAACAAAAGTTGCACCGGATGGTTGTTTTTCAGTATCGTAAAATGTAATAGTTCCATGATGTGTTTGTACGAGTTCTGCTGTTAAGTTTAGTCCGATACCCATTGAATCACCATTCATCATCGAATGATTGAAACGTTTGAATAAATCGTTTCGCTTTTCTTGTGGGACTCCAATACCATTATCGATAACTTTCACCACTAAATGCTCTTCTGTTGTTTTTATATTTATAGCAATTTCCCCTGCTACTGGTGTGTATTTGAACGCATTACTTAGAAGGTTGTATAAGATTTTGTCGACATAGCCTCGATCAATATAAACCTCACAGTGTTTTGCTGAACATATAAACTTATAGTTGATATTACGACTTTCCGCTCTGTCACAGAATGTTTGCCATATATTGTGCAGGAAAGGAACAACGTCAGTCTTTTCTAAACGAAGTTCTAAACGGTTGTTTTCCATACGTCGGAACTCCATCAGTTGGTCAATAAGGCGGCTCATTCGTTCTACATTACGTTGCATGATATTGGTAGAAGGTAGTAGTGACTCCGGTATATTGCCGCTTCCAAGCAATTTGTCCATTGACACACGGATAAGCGTAAGTGGAGTACGGAACTCATGTGATATGTTAGTGAAGAACTTAAGTCGGTATTCTGTTGACATTTTTTCTGCTTGTGCTTGCTTTCGAATAGTTAAAATACGCTGTCGGTTACAATAAATGATATTGGCGATGATTATGACAGTTATAAATACTAGTAATTGAAACCACCAGGTTGCATACCAAGGAGTGGCAATGTTAATGTTGATGGTATGTTCTGTAATCTGTCCTGAAGGAGTTGTTGCTCGTACTTTAAATACATAGTTGCCTGGCGAAAGGTTGCGGTAAGAAGCGAAGTTTAGATTGTCGTTTACATTCCATTGCCTATCATAACCTTCGAGAATATAGCTGTAACGGGTTGTATTATTATAAGATAAGTCTGAATAATAGATGGAAAAAGAATCTTCGTAATATTTTAATTGTAATTTAGAAACCTGATTCCATCTGATACCTATTTCACCACTTGTTAGCTTGTGGAAGATTGTATTTCCGTTCACCTCGATGTCGCTTATGACCAAACTATTATTTTCATTCTGTTCGAGCATATCCTTTTCATTCACAATGACAATCCCGTCGCATGTACCAAATGCCATGCTTCCATTATTAAGCTCTGTAGCGCAATTACTTTGATAAATGTTTCTCAAATGACTACCCTCAAACTTGAGGCAAGCTATCGATTCGTATCCTTGTCGATAATAATATAGTCCGTTTTCCGTTCCAATCCAAATATTGTTACGGCTATCGTTAGCTAATACTTGTATCTTGTTGTTTGCAAGTTGATTGTTTTCGATATGATGGAAAATATGTCCATTCCGATACGTATTTACGGTATTTTCTGTATAGAAAAGTCCTTCACTTGCCGTTCCTATCCAAATTCGATTCTGCCTATCTTCAATAATGCTATTGATACGGTTGTCGTCCATAAATTTACCGCCCACTGGATATGTTTTATATGATTGTGGGTTAACAATTAGTGAATCTGGATTAAAAGTTATTACACCTATAGTTGTTGCAACCCATATATTATTCAAATGGTCTGTCATCATGCTACGCACATTGAATGAGGGCATTTCCTTAAAAAAATGGCGGAATGTATATGCGTTTCGCCTGTTTTTATTGAGTGATGGTATTGCTAGATCAAAAAAGTTATCGTTACCTCCCAGCCAGATGCGATTGGCATGATCGTAAATAGCCATGGATATACGATTGGAACCAATTGTTTTATTATCTGATTTATGATGACGATAAAATTTTCCGTCAAGAAGTAAACCATCGTTGCGTGTACCTATCCAAACTATATTTTCTGGAGTAGCTCCAGTTGTCAAATACTCAAGTCCTTCTGGAAAAGTATTTTCTGGTTTGGATAAGATTATGCTGTCTGTTAAAGTGTATATTTTTCCTCCGTCATTTGCAACTAATACTCTGCCATCATAAAGTTTGGATAGAATTTTTACTTCATTCGAATTGACTAAATCTTCAGGCAATCCCATGTTGATTACCTGACATTTAATCTTTTCACTTTTGAGCTTGGCTATACCGCTTCGATTAAAGGCAAGCCATATTGCTCCATCCTTTGTCATTGTCATGCCAACAACGAAGTTGCTTGTCATGAATGAAGGGGAATTTTCAAGTGTAAAATGTTTTGATTCTTTTGTCTCTAAGTTATAAATAAAAATTCCATTGCCGTTAGTCGAAATCCATACCGTTTCTTCTGGAGTTGTTATGACATTGATTTTGTAATCTTTATGTAATTGTATCATGCTGTCAGAAACGACTTTTAGTGAAAAGCTTTTGGATTGTTTCCCTGTTTGGATATAATGTATTTTTCCTGTTTTAGGTTCGTAGCTAACTTTATTGCCGTAATTATCTAAAAATTGATTGAGACCAATTGGCTGTGGCATCATAGCATTTGCTTGTTCTATTGAGCAGGCCTCAAACTGGTATGTACGGGTATTAAATATCACAAACTGCCAGCCACTACAACGGATGAGTAATTTACCATTACCTATATTTTTAATACTTTCAATCTGATTGTTCGGTAAAATTTCTCCGTTATAGTTGGCTGTTCGTGCATAACAGATATATCGGTAGCCATCATATCTGTATAATCCATACAATGATCCAAGCCACAGATAGCCATCATCATCCTGAGCTATGCAGCGAATATTATTGTTGGGTAGACCATTTTCAGAGGTAATTTTTCTTCCTACTATGTCAAACTGGGCATTGGCTGGAAGTGAAAGTAACATACACAATGCCAATATCATAACGGTTATATGTGGCACATAATGTTTTTTGATGATGAATCGAGTTTGGGCTTCTACTTTTTTATGGGTTTTCATATCAATTATCATTAATTGAAATGTATAAAAACGATTTTTAAAAAATTGGTTTAGAGATACTTGTATGGTAGGATTTTCAATTATTGTTATTTCATATTTATATATAGTAGAATTGTATTGATTTATTGCTATGTTTTTATTATTATCAATTGAGTGTGTTGCAAAATTATAAAAGAACATTTATATTCCATAGATGAAAGTTTAATAATCAGAAAAGTTTGTACAAACTTATAATAAAATGTACAAACACTCTCAGAATCTAGCGCATCCAGAATTGCTGGAGTAAAGAAAAGTAGTACAACTTTTGCTTGGTTGTCTATCTTTTCTGAATGACTTCTTATAAAGTGTCTACTGCTTCAGTTTATTAATCGAAAATATATCTAACTATATCAGGAAAAGTCAGGTCGTTAAAAAACGCCTTTGCATTTGGTTTGAAACGCAAGTACGTTTCAATGCAAACGCAAAGGCGTTTTATCTTAAATGCACTTGCGTTTTGTCTTAAACACAAGTGTATTTTGAGTTGAATTTAGATTCGTGTTGAATATCAATAGGTTAATCTTCTGTAGGAGAGGCATGTTCTGCTTCGAAAAGTAATGAATCGCCCAGTGTGACGAGAATGGAATCACTGTCACAATAGTGGGGGAAATAGTCATTACAATCCCATGAACGGTCCAGCTTTTCTTTAGGACTTGGGAATTTCTTGGCATAAAGTGCGGCAAGCTCTGGATTGGCCAATACCTTTTCCATGAAATAACCGAATACGGGGAGTGCGGTGCGGCTGCCTTGTCCCAGTTCGCCCGTGCGGAAATGAATGCTGCGGTACTCTCCGCCCACCCAGGCTCCTCCTACCAGGTTGGGACTGATACCCACAAACCAGGCATCGGAGTGATTGGAAGAGGTACCGGTCTTTCCGCCGAACTCCGTACCTTTATCAAAGATACGGAAACGCCAGAGCGCTTGTGAAGTTCCTTTCGGGCAAGTCAGTCCACCTCGTAACATCTGTTGCATAAGATAGGCACTGGCGTAAGGAATGGCCTGGGTTGTTTCGGCCTCTTTCTGGTAGATAACTTTTCCATCTTTATTCTCTACACGGGTAATCAGTATGGGCTGAATGGCTTCTCCATCGTTTACTACGGTGCCGTAGGCAGAAACCAGTTCCAATAGCGATACGTCAGAAGCTCCCAGGCTGAGGGCCGGTGTTTCTTCCAGCTTGGTCTGGATGCCCATACGGTGTGCAGTAGTGGCTATCTGGTGGATGCCTACTTCATGGGCTATGTTGGCAGCAATGGTGTTGACCGATTGGGCAAACGCCATTTTCAGCGACATGGTATCGAGAGTGGCACCTCCATTGGCATTGTGAGGCATCCAGAGTTTCTTTTCTCCATTTTCTTCCACTTCCCAGGGGATGTTTTCATCCACACGCAGGTCGCAGGGGGATAATCCCTGGTTCATGGCTTCCGTATAGACAAAGAGCTTGAAGGTAGAGCCGGGCTGCCGTTTGGACAACACCTTATCGTATTTCCACGACTGGAAATTGATATCGCCTACCCATGCCTTTACTTCTCCCGTATGCGGAGCGATAGCCACAAATCCGCAGTGCATGAAGCGTTCCATGTAGCGGATAGAATCCATGGTGCTGAACAGGGTATCTTTTTGTCCGAGGTCATAGTCGAATACCTTGCAACGATGAGGCTGGTTCAGGTAGTAGGTGATGGAATCAGTCTGGTTGCCGTATTTATGGGACAGATACTGGTAGGACGGTGTCTTTTCGGCCAGTTCTTCGATGAAGCGAGGAATTTCCTCCCCATTCCGGTCCCGCCACGGAGCCTGCGTGCCCCAATGCGCATCAAACCGTTTCTGTACTTCGCGCATCTGACGGCTGACAGCTTCTTCGGCATATTGCTGCATCCGGCTGTCGAGTGTGGTATAAATTTTCAGTCCGTCGCCATAGAGGTCTGTATTATTTTCCTTGCACCATTCCTTCAGTTCATTGGCTATGGCTTCGCGGAAATAGAGTGCCGGACCAGTGTAGTAATTTTCCTGCTTGAATTTCAGAATGGTGGGAAGCTTCCGGATGGAATCCAGCTGATGCTTGTTCAATACATGGTGTTCATAAAGCTTTCCCAATACCACATTCCGTCGTGAAAGACTGTTCTTTGGGTTGATTTTAGGATTATAATAAGTAGTAGCCTTCAGCAGACCGATAAGTGTGGCAGCCTGTTCTACGGTAATTTTATCGGGAGTCGTATTAAAATAGGTATGACAGGCCGTCTTGATGCCGAATGCGTTGCTTCCGAAGTCTACCGTGTTGAAATACATGGTCAGAATCTCTTCTTTGCTGTACAGCATTTCAATCTTGACCGCTGTAACCCATTCCTTGGCCTTCATAATCAGTAGCTTTACTCCGGGAATATGTCCTAAGAGTCCGGTAGAGTATTGTGAACGTACCTTGAACAGGTTTTTGACCAGCTGCTGTGTGATGGTACTGGCTCCGCGTGCCGTTCCGTGAGCCACGTAGTCTTTGGCGGCAGCAAATACTCCTTCAAAGTCGATACCGAAATGCTTGTAAAAGCGTTCGTCCTCCGTGCAGACCAGCGTCTTGACCAGTATCGGAGAAATATCCTTGTATTCCACCGGTGTACGGTTTTCTGAATAGAATTTTCCAATCAGTTTTCCGTCGGCACTGTAAATTTCGGAGGCGATGTGCTGTATAGGTTCTTTGATGTTGAACATGCTCGGTGATTTTCCGAACAGCCACAAGAAATTGAGGTCAATCATGATCAGTAAGACGATGAGCATGACGATGCCGGTGAGGATTCCCATTCCGGTACGCCCGTACCATGGTAATTTGCGGAAAGTATGTACATACCAGCTTATGCACTGTTTTCCGATTTTGACTATCCGGCTCAGAAGCTGTTGAAAAAGTCGGATAAGAAATGATACTGCTTTTTTCATATCTCGTTGTTTAACCATGCGTCAATCAACTTTCGCGCAATACTTAGTTTCTTGGGGATTTCCGGCAGGTGGTCGCGGTGGTAGAATGCTCCGGCACTCAGTTCTTCATCTTGTAATTTGATGGTTCCACTTTCATATTCCGCATAGTATCCCACCATGATACCGCTTGGATAAGGCCAGGGCTGGCTCCCGAAATACTTCAGGTTCTTGATACGGATACCGGTTTCTTCCATTACTTCGCGGTGTACGCACTCTTCCAGTGTTTCGCCAGGTTCCAAAAAGCCGGCTACCAGTCCTTTGAAATTGCCCCGGAAGTTGCGTGCGTGTACCAATAGTACACTGTCACCTTTCTTTATTAAAACGATGACAGCAGGAGAGATGCGCGGATAGATTTCCTGTCCGCAGTGAGGGCATCGTTTGGTGATGGGACCCGTCTGCGTGGTGGGGGTACCGCAAGCCGGACAAAAGCGGCTGTTCTTGTCCCATGTCAGTATTTGAGAAGCTTTACCTGCGCATTGGTATTCTTTTAGTGGAAGTACATCGTACGAAGCACGCAGGTCTGTCGGAATAAATGAGGTGTTCTGTTCTGTTAGTGCTTCCAGCGGAAGGGCACATGTTTTTGCCGGATGGCCCAGAATTTCCCCGACGGTATGTATGGGCGTATCAGCAGGAAGCTGTACGGGAGGTTCCACGAAATATGGGATGTGGAACCTGTCTCCGTCTTTAACCAGAAGGAGCTGCTGTTTGGGGCAGAAAATAAACCAGCCGCACAGCTCCTTTTCATCTTGTTTCATTGTTATCTGTCAATTTAGTTGTTCAATCCTTTCATGGTGAGCTGAATACGTTTCCGCTCGTGGTCAATGCTCATAACTTTGACACGTACATACTGGTGGATGCGTACCACGTCGGCCGGATTGCTGACAAAACGGTCGGCCAATTGCGACACGTGCACCAGTCCGTTTTCCTTGATACCGATGTCGACAAAGCAGCCAAAGTTGGTGATGTTGGTCACGATGCCGGGCAGCTCCATCCCTTCCTGCAGGTCGTCCAGGGTACGTACGTTCTTGTCAAACTCAAATACCTGTATTTTCTGGCGAGGGTCTCTTCCGGGTTTGTCCAGCTCCTGAAGAATATCCGTCAGGGTGGGTAAACCTACCGTATTGGTCACGTATTTCTTCAAATCGATTTTACTGCGGAGCTCTTTGTCCTTAATCAAGTCGGCTACCGTGCAGTTCAAATCTTTTGCCATCTGCTCCACAATCGGGTAGCTTTCCGGGTGAACCGCAGAATTGTCCAGCGGATTCTTGGCTTGCGGAATGCGGAGGAATCCGGCACACTGTTCGTAGGCTTTAGCACCCATTCTCGGCACCTTCAATAATTGGCGGCGTGACTCAAACGGACCGTTTTCAGTACGGTAGTCCACAATGTTCTGTGCCAGTGTCGGGCCTAATCCGGAAACGTAGGTCAGCAGGTGCTTGCTGGCGGTGTTGACATTCACGCCCACCAGGTTGACACAACTTTCTACGGTCTGGTCGAGTGAAGCCTTCAGTTTGGTCTGGTCCACGTCGTGCTGGTATTGTCCCACACCGATAGATTTGGCGTCAATCTTCACCAGTTCAGCCAGTGGGTCCATCAGTCTTCTGCCGATAGATACGGCACCACGTACTGTCACGTCATAATCCGGAAACTCTTCGCGGGCAGTTTTAGAGGCTGAGTAAATAGACGCTCCGTCTTCGCTGACCACGAAAACCTGTACTTCACGGTCGTAGCGCTGGCTGGTTACAAACTGCTCTGTTTCACGGCTGGCCGTGCCGTTTCCGATAGCAATAGCCTCGATTTTATATTGTTCCACTAACTTCACAATCTTTCGGGCTGCCTGTGCATATTCAGATTTGGGCGGGTGGGGATAAATGGCCTCGTTATGCAAAAGGGTGCCCTGTGCATCTAGGCAGACTACTTTGCATCCCGTACGAAATCCCGGGTCGATACCCATCACCCGTTTCTGTCCCAAAGGAGGGGCCAGCAACAACTGACGGAGATTTTCTGCGAATACCCGAATGGCTTCTTCATCAGCCTTCTCCTTGCTGAGTGCGGCAAACTCGGTTTCAATGGCAGGTTTCAGCAAGCGCTTGTAGGCATCGGTGAGGGCCTCTTCCACTTGGTGTGCACATTCATTGTTGGCCCGAACGAACAGCCGTTGAAGGCGTTCGTTGCACATATCTTCATCTTCTGGGAAAATGGTTACTTTCAATACTCCTTCTGATTCTCCCCGGCGAAGAGCCAGCAGGCGGTGGGAAGAACATTTCTTCAAGGGCTCACAGAAATCAAAATAGTCGCGGTATTTGGCCGAAGCTTCTTCTGCTTCTTTTCCTTTGACCACTTTTGACTGAATGAGGGCCTGGCGCTGGAACTGGTTACGCATCAGGTTGCGCGACCGCTCGTCTTCGCTGATTTGTTCAGCCAGAATATCGCGTGCTCCTTTCAGTGCATCCTCCTCATCTTTGACTTCTCCTTTGACGAAGTTCCGTACCTTAGCAGCAAGGTTGTTTTCCTTTTGCATCATGAGTAAGAGGGCCAGCGGTTCCAGTCCTTTGGCACGTGCAGCCTCGGCTCTGGTTTTTCGTTTGGGCTTGAAGGGAAGGTAAATGTCTTCCAGTTCGGTTGCATTCCAGCAGGCAGAAATACGGGCTTTCAGCTCTGGAGTCAGTTTCCCTTGCTCCTCGATGGTGGAAAGTACGGTTTCCTTTCGTTTGGACAATTCACACAGTTTCTCATACCGTGTCTGAATGTCGCCTATCTGCACTTCATCCAGTCCGCCGGTAGCTTCTTTACGGTAACGGCTGATGAAAGGAATGGTCGCTCCTCCCTGGAGCAGTTTGAGTGTATTGGCTATGCGATGTGCCGGCAGTTTCAGTTCGGCGGCAATCATCTGGCTGAATTCTTCCATTGATAGGGGCTTTATATTATTTGGTTGCAAAAGTAGTGAAAAAATGGCATAAAAAAGCGGTTGGGAAACCTTTCGTATTTGGGTATTTTAGGAAGTATTCTGCGGGAATGTCGGCAACTTCTCGTATCTTTGCAAAAACTTATATAAAAGTCTGCAAAAATGAAGACTAGACGATTTTACTTTTTAATCAGCCTGATTACATTACTCGGTATGGGCCAAGGGCATTTGAATGCCTCGAATAATGAGGAAACCATCACATTGAAATTTGTAGAGACGAGCGACGTGCACGGATGCTACTTCCCCTATGATTTTATACAGAACAAGCAGATGAGAGGAAGTCTGGCCCGCGTTTCTTCTTACGTGAAGGAAGAGCGTGAGGTGTATGGCGACAATCTTATTTTGATGGACAACGGTGATATTCTGCAAGGACAGCCTGTGGCTTATTACTACAATTATATGGATACTGCTTCCGTACATGTATGTGCCGCTATGCTGAACTATATGCGCTATGATGTGGGCAACATGGGCAATCATGATGTGGAGACAGGACATGCGGTGTACGACCGTTGGGTAGGCCAGTGTGACTTCCCTATACTTGGGGCCAATATCGTGGATGTGAAAACAGGAAAGCCTTATCTGAAACCTTATGAGGTATTGGAACGGAACGGAGTGAAGGTGGTTGTGTTAGGAATGATTACGCCGGCGGTACCATCCTGGTTGCCTGAGCAGTTATGGGCCGGACTTCGTTTTGAGGACATGGAAGCATGTGCGGCGAAATGGGTGAAGGAAATTCGTGAAAAAGAACAACCGGATATTTTGATTGGATTGTTTCATTCAGGAATGGATGGAAAGAAACTGGACAATGTGGTAGAAAACGGCTCGAAAGGCGTGGCTGCCAATGTGCCAGGGTTCGATGTTGTTTTTATGGGACATGACCATACCCGCTGGAATGAAAGAGTAGCCAATGCATCGGGCGATTCTGTGCTGGTAATTGATCCGGCCAATACGGCAAAAGTGGTGTCAGAAGTGACCGTAACGCTGAAGAAACAGAATGGAAAGATTGTATCGAAGCAGGTTGACGGAAAGCTGGTGAACATGGATGACTATGCCGTGGATAAGGATTTCATGCATACTTTCCAGAAACAGTATGAGGCGACGCAGGCTTTTGTGTCCCGGAAAATCGGACGGATGGAACGTACAATTTCTTCTAAGGATGCGTTCTTTGGCCCGTCTGCTTTTATTGATTTGATTCATCAGTTGCAACTGGATATTACCGGAGCAGATATTTCTTTCTGTGCGCCTTTGTCGGCTTATGCCGAGATTAAAGAAGGAGACATTCGTATGAGCGATATGTTCAACTTATATAAGTTTGAGAACATGCTCTACACGATGGTGTTGACCGGAAAGGAAGTAAAGGATTTTCTGGAAATGTCGTATGACCTCTGGGTGAACCAGATGACTTCACCCGATGACCACCTGCTGTTGCTGAACGAAAAAGACAACGGTTTCGGTCGTTTCCGTAATCCCAGCTTCAATTTTGATTCTGCGGCGGGTATCATCTATACGGTGGATGTGACCAAACCATACGGAAAGAGAATTACGATTGAGCGGATGGCCGACGGCAAGCCGTTCGAGATGGACAAGCAATATCGGGTAGCCGTCAATTCCTATCGTGGAAATGGAGGAGGAGACTTGCTGACCAAGGGAGCAGGCATTTCCAAAGCAGAACTGGCAAAGCGTATTGTCTTTTCAACGGATAAGGATTTACGCTATTACCTGATGAAACGGATTGAGGAGGTTAAAGTGCTGAATCCGGCTCCGCTGAACCAGTGGAAGTTTATTCCTGAAGAATGGACTGTACCAGCTGCAAAGCGTGATTATGAACTTTTGTTTGGAAACAAAGATAACGAATAAAATACGTAGGAAGACGGAAAATGTGTAAAGGGTTCCGCAAACATATACGAGTATGGGCATTGTGTCTGGCCACTCTGTTTGCCGCATATTATGCCACGACGGCCCTGTTTACCCACGTGCATGTGGTAAACGGGGTGATGCTTGTGCACTCGCATCCCTTCTCGCATTCTCACTCTCATAGTGACGGGCAGACATTGGCGCTGCATTTTCTGTCGACTTTTTCTTCATTGGAGCCTGGGCATACGGAAGTAGAGACTCCCGATTTGCACCTGCTCTATTCATTACCTTATATAAAGAATACATTCCATGCCGTATGTTGTTGTACGGAAGGGATGTACCTCCGTGCTCCTCCTGTACTATCGTTCTTATTGGGAATTTGAAGAACATAGTATTAATTTTTTAGGAGCAAATAATGAAAAAATATATCAATTTGCTGATGGGAGTGGTATGCGCTCTTGTCAGCTGTACTATTGCATACGCTGATGGTCCCGTAAAAGAAGGAAATGCCATTGTGGGACACGTAATTGAGAAAGGTTCGGAAACAGGATTGCCTTATGCGACCGTGTTGTTAGTGGAAACTGGAGAAGGTACGGTGACGGATGCCGGAGGATATTTCCGTTTTAAAAAGCTGCCGGCAGGAGAATATACCTTGAAGGTGCAGATAATGGGATATACCACTCAGGTAAAGAAGGTGACAGTGAGCAAAGACTTTGTGGTCGACATGCACTTTGTCATGGAGGAAGAAAGTATCATGACGGATGAGGTAGTAGTATCGGCCAACCGGAATGAAACCAGCCGTAAGGTAGCGCCTGTGGTGGTGAATGTAATGAGCAACAAGTTGTTTGAAATTGTCAATTCTACCGATTTGGCTAAATCGCTGAACTATCAGTCGGGATTGCGTGTGGAAAACAATTGCCAGAACTGCGGTTTCCCTCAGGTGCGCATCAATGGATTGGAGGGACCTTATTCACAAATCCTAATTAATAGTCGTCCGGTGATGAGCGCGCTTTCGGGCGTGTATGGACTGGAGCAGATTCCAACTAATATGATTGAGCGCGTGGAAGTGGTTCGCGGAGGTGGTTCTGCCTTGTTTGGAGCCAATGCCGTGGGAGGTACCATTAACATCATTACCAAAGACCCTGTTCGTAATTCATTTCAGGTGGCTTCTACCATGTCGAACTTGAACGGAAAGGTATGGGAACAGTATATGGGAGCCAATGCGTCACTGGTATCTTCTGACAATTCGTATGGCATCGCGCTGTATCAGTCTTATCGCAACCGTAATCCGTATGATGCGGATGGAGATGGATTCTCAGAATTGGGTAAACTGAATATGAATACATTCGGACTGCGGGCATATTACCGTCCGACACAGTTCAGCCGTATCAGTCTGGAATATCATACCACCAACGAGTTCCGTCGCGGAGGAAACAAGTTTGACTTGCAGCCTCACGAAACGGATATTACGGAACAGACCAAGCACATCATTAACAGCGGAGGACTGACGTATGATGTTTTCTTCAATGAGTACAAGCACAAGCTTTCTGTATATGCTTCGGCACAGCACACCGACCGTGACAGCTATTATGGGGCAGACAAGGCGGAGAATGCATACGGAAAAACCAAAGACCTGACCGCTGTAGGTGGTGCTATGTATGTAGGAAACATGGACAACTGTCTCTTTTCTCCGGCTACCTTTACCGGTGGAGTGGAGTATCAGTATAACTCCTTGCATGATGTGATGACGGGTTACGGACGTGACTTGAGACAGGATGTGAAGATTGCCAGCGGATTTGTGCAGAATGAATGGAAACTGGATTATTTCACGATATTGGCTGGGTTCCGCTTGGATAAACACAATTTGGTGGATAACGTGATTTTCAGTCCGCGTATCAATACTCTCTGGAAACCTTCTGATAGATTCCAGGGACGTCTGACCTGGTCGACGGGTTTCCGTGCACCTCAGGCATACGATGAGGATTTGCATGTGGCGGCCGTAGGAGGTGAGGCAATGGAAGTGCGACTGGCAGAAGGATTGAAACCGGAACGCTCCAACAGTTTCAGTGGCTCTGTAGACTGGAGTTTCAATTTCGGACATTTCCAGTCGAACTTGCTGATTGAAGGTTTCTATACGGCGTTGAACGATGTATTCTATCTGGAAAGTTTAGGAAAGGACCCTGTATCGGGTACATTGGTGCAGGAACGCAGAAACGGGAACGGTGCACGGGTGTATGGAGCCAATATCGATTACAAGATTGCCCATGGAAAGGAAGCACAGTTGCAGTTAGGTTTTACGGTACAGCGCAGCCGTTACACGGAAGCGGTGAGATGGAGCGAAGATGAAGATGTAGCAGCTATCAAACGCATGCCGCGTACGCCGGATTACTATGGATACTTTACCTTCAGTTCGGCCCCGTTGAAGAACTTTGATTTTTCTCTTTCCGGCGTATATACGGGACGTATGATTGTTCCTCACTTTGCCGGATACATTGAGAAGGACTGCCTGGAACATACCCCTGATTTTATGGATTTCAACTTGAAGCTGAATTACACCTTTGTGCTGAATGACCATCTGAAGTTGCAGGTCAATGGAGGTGTGCAGAATATCTTTAATGCCTTCCAGAAGGATTTGGATAAAGGTATGAATCGTGACTCCAAGTATTTCTATGGTCCAACACAGCCGCGTACATACTTTATTGGAATAAAGTTCTTTAATTAATTGATGATAAATATTGGGATGGCGGTGTCTCTTGGTGGAGGCACCGCTTTTTTTATGTGTTGTTCAAAGTGTTTTCATGTATGCAATGTGTTTACTGTTCCAGTTTATAAAAAGAAAAAACGTCTAATTATATCAGGAAAAGTCATAAGGTCAGTACTTCCCTTGCAGTATTGCAGTACTTCCCTGAAAGTACTGGAGTACTTCCTTTGCAGTACTGTGGTACTTTCTTGGAAGTACTGGTTTTATGAAAGAGTGATATATTGAAATGCTTTTTAGACTGCGGATTGTGTGGAAACAAGACATTTCGTTATTTTTGTGGGAAAAATAAAAGAACGTATGAAAAGAGCAGCATTGATTTTAGCATTGGGGCTGTCACTTGGCAGCAGTACCTTTGCGCAGACTTTTGAAGATTATTTTGTAGACAAGACGCTTCGTCTGGATTATATATTTATGGGAAATGCAGACAAGCAGGACATTTGTCTGGATGAATTATCGGTTCTTCCGCAGTGGGCAGGAAGACGCCATCATTTGTCGGAACTTCCGTTGGAGGGAAATGGAGAGATAACCATGAAGGATAAGGCTACCGGGAAGGTTATCTACCGCACTTCTTTCTCCAGCTTGTTTCAGGAATGGATTGGAGAACAGGAAGCCAAGGTAGTGAAACGTGGATTCGAAAATACATTTTTGGTACCTTATCCCAAGCAGCCGGCAGAAATCACCGTCGTTTTGCGGAACGCCTCGCGCGAAGTGAGTGCCACGCTGGTACATGAGGTTAATCCTTCAGATATTCTGATTCATCAAAGAGGGGAAGGAGAGCTGACACCGCATCGTTATTTGTGGCAAGGAGGTTCTTCGGATAAATGCATTGACGTGGCCATTATGGCAGAAGGTTATACAGCTGATGAATCGGATTTGTTTTACAAAGATGCGGCGGTGGCGTGTGAAGCCTTGTTTGCACATGAACCGTTTAAGAAACTGAAAGACCGCTTCAATATTGTGGCTGTATTTAGTGAGTCAAAAGACAGCGGGGTAAGTATTCCCCGAAAGGATGAATGGAAAAAAACAGCCGTAAGTTCGCATTTTGATACGTTTTACTCCGACCGTTATCTGACTACCCGTAGCGTGAAGGCCATTCATAACTGGCTGGCAGGTATTCCATACGAGCATATCATTATCCTTGCCAATACGGATACCTACGGAGGGGGAGGTATTTACAACTCCTACACTTTAACTACGGCACATCACTCTATGTTCAGACCAGTCGTGGTACATGAATTTGGGCATAGTTTTGGAGGGCTGGCCGATGAATATGCGTATGATGAGGCTCCCAGTCCGTTGTATCCCTATGACATAGAACCTTGGGAACCGAACATCACGACTTTGGTGCGTTTTGAAGATAAATGGAAAGATATGCTGGAGCCGGGAACTCCTGTGCCGACCGCTCCACAGACGGATGAAAAATTGATTTATACGAAAGTAGGAGTGTATGAAGGTGCCGGCTATACCAAAAAGGGGATTTATCGTCCCACTACGGAATGTAGGATGAAAATCAATGAAGCACCCGTGTTCTGTCCTGTGTGCCAGCGCTCCATGGAACGGACGATTCGTTTTTATACTGAGTAATAATATTTAAACTGATTTTGTTATGCTTCAATTTACACCACTTCAAACCACAGACAAAGACTATTCTTTTGTAGAAAACCTGTTACATGAGTCTTTCCCTGAAGCGGAGCGGAGAGATGATGTAGCACAACGAGATAATGTGGATAACTGTGCAACTTTTACCTGCTACTTGATTTCAGATGATGAACTTCTGGTCGGACTTATTACAGTGTGGAAGTTTGCCGGCTTTTCTTATGTGGAGCATCTGGCTACTTCTCCATCTGTGCGCAATAAAGGGTATGGACGGAAAATCATGGAAGTCCTTCAGCAGCAATTCCCGGGAGTCATTATTCTGGAAGTGGAGAAACCAGTGGACGAATGGAGCCGTCGGCGTATCGGCTTTTATCAACGGTGCGGATTCAGTTTGTGTGAAAAAGAGTATGTGCAACCTTCGTATCGTAAAGGAGGAGAAACGCTTCCTTTGTATTTGATGTACGCAGGAACAGACAGTATAGAGGATGAGTTTGAATCTATACGGGATGAAATTTACCGTAAGGTATATGGAGTAGAATCTCTTTGATGCGAAAATCGCGGAAACTTGATGTGGCGATTAATCAAGTTTCCGCGTTTTTTGTGGAGTGGTTATTGCCAGCCTCCTCCCAGAGCCTTGTATAGATTGACCATTGTAATCTGTTTGTCGCGAACGGCATTGCTCAATCCTATTTGAGCATCCAGATAACCTCGCTGGGCATCCAGTAAATCCATGTATCCGATTACTCCGTTGATATATTGCAGCTGCGCCAAATCGAGTGTGATTTTTGATGCTTGCTCCAGACGTAAGCGTGTTTCATAGATTTCTTTTACTTTATTATATTCTGCAATGGCATTGTAAGCATCCTTGAATGCATTCAGTACTGCCTTTTCGTATGCGTATGCTGCCTGTTCGCATGCTGCTTTCCTGGCTTTCAGAATCGCTCTGTTTTTACCCATTGCAAAAAGAGGCTGGAGGATGGTTCCCGCCAGTAAATAATGTGGCGATTTGAAGAAGTCTGAAAGTTCTTCACTTTCCAGACCGTAGCTGGCTGTTAAACTCAGCCGGGGAAACAGGTTAGTAAAAGCCACTCCGACAGCTGCATTGGCTGCAATGACAGCCTGTTCTGCCTGACGTACATCTGGTCTGCGTTCCAGTAACGAAGAAGGCAGGCCTACTGGCAGAGATGCGGCATGAATCACATCTTCAGGCAAGACTGTTCTTTTTATGTCGTGTGGATATTCTCCTGCAAGGAATGCTATTTCATTTTGTTTCAATGTAATTTTCTTTTCCAGGTCGGGGACTAAAGTGGCAGTTCTGGCTAATTCCACTTGTGCCTGACGGAAAGCGGTCTCAGAAGTAAGACCACCTTCGTAACGGATTCGGGCCAGATGGAGGCTTTCCCGTCGTGCGTCTACGGTTTTCTTGACAATGGACAGTTCATTGTCAAGTGCTACTAATTCAAAATAGGATTGTGCGACTTGTGCTACCAGACTCATCTTTAATGCCCGCTGGTTTTCAATGGAGCCTATGAATTCTGCCATACTCTTGTCTTTGCTCCATCTCAGGTTTCCCCACAAGTCGATTTCCCACGTGGCCGTTAATTTTAAATCATACTGGTCGTCTGGACTATAATGATTTCCTCCATAGTTTTCTGCTTCTTGTTCCGCATAGCCTCTGGCTCCGATTTGTGGAAACAGATTGGCAAAATCTATTCGTTTCATTGCGGCCAGCTCCTTGACTTTTGCTGCGGCAATCAACATATCCTTGTTGTGATTCAAGGTTTTTTGGATGAGTTGCTGGAGAATTGTATCCGTATAAAGCTGTTCCCAAGGATAGTCACCGATAGATACAGTATCTACACTTGTACTGTCAAGCGTGGAAGGCAAGTCTATTTGGGGGCGGGTATATTGCTTCCCGATTTTGCAGCCTTCCATCAAGAGGGCTGCTATGGGAATCAACAAAATTTTGTATAGTTGTTTTTTCAGTTTCATAAGCAACGTTTGTAGGTTTACTGTTTTGCTTTAATTTTGTGGGTAGCTTTGTAAATCATTACAAAGAAAAAAGGTACGAGCAGAATACCTATGGTCACGGCTACTATCATTCCGAAGAATACGCCGGTACCGATGGCTTGTCGGCTGGCAGAACCCGGGCCGGATGCAAGAACCATTGGAAGCATACCAAGGATGAATGCCAGTGAGGTCATCAAAATAGGACGGAAGCGCAGACTGGCCGCATGAAGGGCAGACTCTATGATGTCACGTCCTTTGTCTACTTCGTCTTTGGCAAACTCCACAATCAAAATGGCATTTTTGGCAGCCAGTCCGATAAGCATTACCAGACCAATCTGGAAATAAGTGTCATTTTCCAATCCGCAAAGAGTGATGCCGGCGTATGCTCCCAAAACGGCTATCGGAAGTGAAATCAGTACGGCGATAGGCACTGTCCAGCTTTCATAAAGTGCTGCCAGGAATAGGAAAACAAACAGGAAAACCAGGGCCAGAATAAGTCCGGTTTGTCCGCCGGCTTGCTTTTCCTGATAAGACAGGCCGCTCCATTCCACTCCGATATTTTCGGGCAATTTCTCACGGGCAATTTGTTCCAGCATTTCCATTACCTGACCGGAACTTGCTCCATTGGCAGTCGTTCCTCGGATAACAGATGTATTGAACATGTTGAAACGTTTGATGCTTCCGGGACCGGTAGTATAATCAGTGGTTCCTAAAGCTGTCAGCGGAATCATGTCTCCATCGGAGCCTCTTACGAAGAACAGGCCTATGTTGTCACGTTGCTGGCGATAAGGCGCTTCTGCCTGAATGTACACACGGTAGACGCGGTTGAACATGTTAAAGTCATTCACATAAACAGAACCTGTGTAGGCCTTCATGGTAGAGAATACGTCGGCCATTGGTACACCCGCCAGTTTGACTTTATCCCGGTCTACATCGAAATACAACTGGGGAATTTCAGCCTGGAGAGAAGAAGACAATCCTGCTATTTCTTTCCGTTGTGAAGCGTAATACATCAGTGTGTCCGTAGCTCTTACCAAATCGTCATACGTTGCATCGCCACGGGCTTCCAGCTGCATTTCAAAACCACCGGCAGTACCAAGTCCGGGAATTACCGGAGGAGTAGAAAGATACACTTTACTTTCCGGGTATTTTTCCAGCTCTTTCTGTATGCGGTCCATTACTTCGTCAATGGTTGTGTTGTCACGTTCCTTCCATTCTTTCAGGATGACGGTCAACTGGCTTCTGGCCTGGCTGGTACCTACACGTGGACTGCTACCTGTTACGTTCTGTACGTATTCCACTGCCGGGTCTTTCATGATGAAGTCGATTGCTCTGTCAGTTATGACACGTGTTCTTTCCAAAGTGGCTGTTTCAGGGAGTTCCAGCTCTACGGTAAAATATCCCTGGTCTTCTATCGGGAGGAAGCTGGTGGGAACAAGGCGATGGAATATATAAATGAAAACCAATGCCATTCCAAAGCCGGTCATTACACGGCGCGGATGCTTGACAACATGCTTGATATAAATAATGTATTTATTGTTTCCGATAGCCAGCCAGTTATTAATCAGCCTGAATACTTTATTCTTGGGCTTGTCAGGGTCGATAGGTCTCAGGATGAGTGAACACATCACCGGACTCAAAGTCAGCGCCACCACCGTAGACAAAAGCACAGATACTACGATGGTAATAGTAAACTGGCGATATAGCTGTCCGGTGATACCTGACAAGAAGCTTACAGGAACGAATACTGCTGCCAATACGAGTGAGGTAGCAATAATAGCGCCTACCAGACCTTCCATGGCTTTCTTGGTAGCTTCGTATGGGCTGAGTTTTTCTTCTTCCATGATGCGTTCCACATTTTCCACCACGACTATGGCATCATCTACTACAATACCAATGGCCAGTACCAGCCCTAACAAGGTCAGCATGTTGAGCGAGAAGCCGAATATCAGCATGAAGCCGAATGTACCAATCAAAGAGATGGGGACAGCTACGACCGGAATAAGTGTGGCACGCCAGCTTTGCAAAGAAAGGAATACCACGATGATTACCAGTATCAATGCTTCAAACAGTGTTTTATACACCTCATGAATAGATTGTGAAATATAAGTAGTCATGTCGAACGGGAAGTTGTATTCCAGTCCTTCCGGGAAGCTTTTGCTAATTTCCTTCATTGCATCCTTTACGTTTTGAGCCACCTCCATGGCATTGGCGCCAGGAAGCATGTAGATTGCAAGAATGGCGGCATTTCCACCGTTGATGCCACTTTCGGTACTGTAGGAAGAGGCTTCCAGTGACACTCTGGCTACATCGCGCAAACGGATGAGCGAACCGTCTGGATTGGCACGAAGTACGATTTCTTCAAACTGGGAGGCTGACGATAAACGTCCTTGTGCGGTAATAGGGACTGTAATGTCAATGCCGCTCACAGGTTGCTGCCCGAGTACACCGGCTGCCGATTCACGGTTCTGGTCTTTCAAAGCGTTTTGCAAATCTTGCACGGTAAGCCCGAAATTGGCCAGCTTGGCAGGGTCTGCCCAAATCTGCATGGCGTAATAGCGGCTTCCGATATTAGAGATTCGTCCTACTCCCGGGATACGGCGAAGCAAGTCGAGTACATTTAATGTAGCAAAGTTACTCAAATAAATTTCATCGAATTTCGGATCATCCGAAGTCAAACACAGTGTCATCAGCTGACTGGGTGCCTGTTTTTCTACAGAGATACCATTCTGAATTACTTCCGCCGGCAGACGAGATTCCGCCAGTTTGATACGGTTCTGGATTTCTACCGCCGCCAAGTCAGGGTCGGCAGAGATATCGAAAGTCACAGTGGCAGAGAATCCTCCTGAGTTGGAACTGCTGGATTCCATGTAAAGCATACCTGGTGTTCCGTTCAATTCCTGTTCGATAGGAGTAGCTACAGCCTGCGATACCGTTACGGCACTGGCTCCCGGATAGGAGGCACTGATTTTTACCACAGGCGGAGTAATTTGCGGGTATTGGTCGATAGGCAGCATCATCAGGCCGATGATACCTACAATTACAATTAATATAGAGATGACAGCCGAGAATACAGGCCTGTCAATAAAAAAGCTGACTTTCATGCGTAAATTTGTTTAGGGGTGAGTTATTCTTCCTCTTTTTTCGCTTCGCTCTGTAATTTTGCCGGATCTTGTACGCGGACTTTCATTCCCGGAGCCAGTTTGTGGAATCCTTCGTAGACAATCATTTCGCCGGCTGATAATCCGCGTTCTACTACGACATCGTTCTCGAATTCAGGGCCTAACTCAATGAATCGTCTTTCCACGGTTGAGTCTTTTCGCATGACAAAAATGTGAGCTCCTCCTTTTTCAATGATAAGAGCTTTTTGGGGAACGACTGTGGCATTTTCACGTACGTCGAGCAACACTTTAACCTTGGTGAATTGTCCCGGCAGCAATACGTGGTCCGGATTGGCCAGTTCGGCACGTACGGAGAATGTTCCAGTTTTGGGATTCACCTGAGGAGCAGCAAAGTCTACCAGACCTTTATGCTCGTATACAGTATTGTCAGGCAATGTGATGGTTACAGTAGGCTGCCAGGAGCGGGTAGAGTCTTTCTGACCGAATGTCACGTTTCGCTCCTTGCTTTTTAAGTAGTCCAGGGCTGTCATGCTGAAATCTACCAGAATGGTATCACTTTTTACGATAGTAGCCAGCAGCGATTTTCCATTGCTGCCTACCAGTGTTCCTAAGTCGACGTGACGTTCACTGATTTCTCCTGAAATCGGCGAGCGGACAATCGTGTAGCCTAATTCCTGTTCAGCCTGTTCCAGGTCGGCTTGGCTCATACCTACGCTGGCTACAGCTGTTTCGTAAGCAGCCACCGCATTGTCCAAGTCCAGCTGGCTGGCTGCATTTTGTTCATACAGCGGGCGGATACGTTCCAGGTCACGTTTTGCTTTTTGCGCCTGTGCCTGATCTTTTTTCAACTGAGCACGTACTTTGTCAGCCTTGGCACGATATTGGTCTTGATTAATGACAAACAATACTTGATTACGTTTGACTGAGGTTCCTTCCTCGAATAGCATTTGTTCCAGAAAACCTTCTACACGTGCACGTACTTCCACGAATTGCTGGGCACGGATACGGCCTACATATTCACCGAAAATTTGTACATTTTGTTGGCTAGCTGGCATAACTGACACAATCGGTGTTTCGGCTACGGGTTTCTTCTCTCGAGTAAAGATATAGTAAAGGGATAAAATGACTGCGATGCCGATAACCATGTAAATCATTTCTTTTCTTTTTACCTTTAATTCTTTCCTAGTCAAAAAGCGTTTCATAAGTTCAATTCTTTTATAGTTTTAGATGCCATTATCTTTAAAATGGCTGACAAGATTTGTGCCAAAGATACAAAAATGTTTTATGAGCTGAAAATCAGGGGGATTTAACTTTGAATTAATAAAAATGTATTGTGGAATTTTACAAGTTATTGTAGAAAAATTCCACAATCTGACTGTGGTCATCGTTCCCTCCACAAATGTCTGAAGGTCCAGATGGGATGATACCATATCATTCGAGGACCAGCAAAACGCATGACTTCTTTTATTTTTTGTCTCATTTTGGGGTGGTAACAGTGCACGGTACATTGGCGGCACGTCTTCTTTCGTTCTCCAAACGGACAGTGCTCCAGTCTTTGATGTGCATATTTAAGCAATTCGCTGCATGCAGAACATAAGGCCTGATTTTTCTCCTTATGTCGGCAATAAAAGTGAATCATTTGTTCTATGGTCTGTTTTTCTTCTTCTATCCGTGAAAGTTTATTCATATTTTATATAGAACTTCGGTTTGCAAAGGTACGAATAGAATTGATATTTTTCGTAACTTTGCGCCCAAAATAATCTTTAAACAAAATGATATTAGAGGAACATTTAGAGACAACTGTAAAGGCTCACGATCAGCAATTGCATCGTAGAGTGGATTTATTGTTGCGTACGGGAAAATTATTGGTAGAGAGTCTTGCCGATACGAACCGTATTGTAAGAAACATGAAACGTACGGCTGCTTATCTTGGTATCCCCGAAGAGAAGCTTCACATCAACGTCAGTTTTACCATGTTGATGGTGAACGTGAGTGATGGTGACTATTCTTTTACTAAATTCCAGCGAATTGAAGGTCATGGAGTGAATATGACGGCCATTTCGGAAGTCAGCAAGCTTTCCTGGCGTGCGATTGAAAATGATTACACGCTCGACCAGTATGAAGAAGAACTGGAAAAGATTCGTAAGAAAAAACGTAATTACACCCCATGGCAGGTGGCGATTGGTGCCGGATTTGCCTGTGGCGGATTCTGTATTCAGTTCGGTTGTGACTGGGTGGCATTCCTGTACGCATCAATTGCAGCCATATTGGGTATGCGCTTGCGTCAGGTATGCAATGAGTCTGGCTTGAATCATTACATGGGAATCGCTATTTCTGCCTTTGTGGCTACCATCATTGCGTGGGCATCTACTCTGTTGCCTGCAGAATGGACATCTACTCCCTGGCATCCGTTGCTTGCCTGTGCCTTGTTTATTGTGCCTGGAGTTCCTTTGATTAACTTTGTGGACGATATGCTGGATAATTATATTCAGGTAGGTATTGTCAGAGCGGTGAATACCTTGCTGATGGTGGCTGCCATGGCTTTCGGTATCGCATTTGCCGTAAAACTTTGCCATATTGAAAACTTTTTCCCGACTATCAGTATGGTTCCTCATCATCAGTATTGGGAGTATGCCATAGCTGCGGCTATTTCAGCCATGGGATTCTCGATGATTTTCAACATACAGCGTCGTTTGTTGTGGGTAGTAGCTATCGGAGGTATTATTGCCGTATGTACGCGTAACTTTGTGAACTTAGGACCGAGCACAGACAATATCGGTTTGGATATGGGACTGGTTATTGGTTCTTTCTCAGGAGCCGTGCTGGTTAGCTTGATTGCCATTAAGGCTGTTCACTGGTTCCACGTGCCCAACCATGTGCTGACTATTCCTTCTGTCATCCCGATGATTCCGGGAGTACTGATGTATCGTTCGTTGTTTGCTTTTATCAACCTGCACGGGGGGATTGGTGAAGTGACCAATGCTTTTGCCAACGGGATCAATTCGGCTTTAATTATCCTGTGTATCTCTTTAGGTGTTGCCGTTCCGAATATCTTCGCTCGTCGCTACATTGCCAAAGACCGCCAGCGTTATCTTGAAGAAGAACTTGAAAAACGCAGGCAGCGTGGTAAGTTCATTGAATGGTAAGGAGATTCATGAATTATGATTTATGAGTTATAAAAGATTCATAAATCATAATTCAGTTCCAACAAGACAGTCTTGTTGGCTTTTAGGGAAGCTTTGACATCGATCAGGCGTTGGTTGCTGCTGCCACGGAAAAGAAGGCTTTCATCGCGTAGGGCTTGTTTGAATTTACCATCTACCAAGACGTCGATGTATTTGAGCAGCTCTGCCTGTTTCGGATTGTCCAGAAGACGCTCGAAAGTATAGCCGGTATAACACCAGATGTTTTTCCGGCTTTTTTCTTTGATCGCCTGTGCCAGCTTGGTGAAACCTTCCGGTTGGAACATGGGGTCGCCGCCGCTGAAGGTCACGTTGGCAAAGTCGTCAGCCAAGACCTTCGTTAGAATCTCTTCCGTCGATATTTGTTTCCCCTTTTTTATGTCCCACGATTCGGGATTATGACAGCCAGGACAAGCGTTCGGACAACCTGCCGCATAGATCGCGGTCCGGAATCCCGGAC
>ERZ773108.1297-NODE-1297-length-25570-cov-4.414815_pt1 | contig 25570 bp, 19 predicted proteins | sample MGYA00580570_ERZ773108 | MGnify/ENA primary metagenome ERZ773108 (study PRJEB29015, sample SAMEA2737840) | human gut metagenome | biome: human gut; feature: human-associated habitat; material: faeces | place: China | collected 2012 ...
AGAATATGGGTGAATTTTCTGTCTGTCGATAGTACTCTGTATGTTTATAGGCAGAGTACTTGACCGTAAAAAAAGAATTACTTGTGCGGTTCAGTTCTCCTGTTTCGTCCTGTTGGGAAGCAATACTGCAGCTTGGGCTTTCCGCGGATATTACATAGTCCATGTCAGAAATATTCTATAATTAATGCTAAGAAAATTCGTCTATGTGTCCTTTGTGGAATGGAAAATCTATAGCTAATATATTGGTTAATGTGGACAAGGTGAATATGTTACGGTGCTGTCAAGTGAAAAATCTTTAGTGTAATTACACTTTGTACAAATTTTTCCTTTATATGTTTTTACAGTACACCCTCCATTTTTATTACGAGAATGATTTTTATGCTTACCGTTTACAAAGATATGAGAACAGCCAGCATAAGTTTGAATATCTCCTGGTTCAATAATTATAATATCCCCATTATCTGTAATAAAATAGTTCTCTGTATCTTTGAAATATATTTCGTCAGAAGGAATCATACTGCTTTCGTCTTCAAACGTAATACATTCTATTTCATTCCCATTATCAAAAACAGATACCTGAGCTCCTTCGGCAGGATCAAAAAAACCGGTCCATGGAACAGAACGTAAATCTGCAGTAGGAGGATTGTACGCAAACACTGGAATACAGGAAATACTTATCATAAAGATAATAATTGATACATTTAAAGCAATTTTAGGCTTAACAAAAATACCGATCCTTTTACTCTTCTTTTAAGAAAAATCCGGTTGTTTTTTGAAAACATTAATGTAATTCTGGATTTCACTTCTGAACGTTCCTTTGCGGCGGTCATGATTAACAGATATCCATAACATCTTTGTTCTTCTCTGGAAAGATATTTCATTACATTTTCATCACAAGCAAGTTCCTGTACCTCTATTACCTCGCGAAAGAAAAAGTATACAAAAGGGTTATAGCAATGTAGCATCAGTACCAGAAAAGCCAGCTGCCGAAAAAGAAAATCGTGTGATTTTATGTGTTGCAACTCATGTCGAATGATTAAAGGTAAGTTATTTTTATCCGATAATGAGGTTAAAACAATAGATGGATGAAAAGTACCATATGTAAATGGAGAAGATGCTAAACTATTCTCATATACTGTAACTTTGTGCTGTAACTGCATTTCCTGTGATAACATTTCTACGATTTTTATGATTTCAGGATCTGACAACACATTTTGTGAAATTTTTCGGTGAAATCTGGAAAAATTGATTGCCTTATAAAAAATTATTATACTTAAGGAACAAATCCATAATCCTATAAATATTTTCTGTAAAGATCCCACGGAATTTAAATAAAATCCAGTAGATGTCTGAACGATTTTTCCGGTTAAAGAAATTACAACATTTCCATTTAAAGGCTTTGGAGTACTAAAATACCGATGATAAATAAAATACTTCAACAGTGGAAAAGGAACTAAATAAAGAAGCAGACAATATTTTAAACATCTATATCGAAACCTGGCTGAAATATAATTATCAAAAATGGTAGATAATGCTATATAAATAATAAAAGGAAAGGTTCCGGCGGCAGACATGGCAATTAATAATAAAATCAGGCTCTTCATAATCCACACCTCATTCTTGGCAGAGTATTAGTATTAATCGCAAGTATTATTGTTAATAATATTTTTCAGTTCTTCAATATCCTCCTCCAAGTGTCCCAAAAGCTGGATAAATGGTATCTTTACTCCTTTATATCGTGCCTGAATATCCTGTCTTTTTGCAGTAAAATCTGTTTCGGTTCTATCCTCGTCCAGCTCTGTAAATAATTCAAGCTGTGTCAGCTGGTAATCATTTAGAAACGCTCTGTTTTCAAAATACACCTGGTTCAGCCGACTCACAATACTATCGCGATCCCAGTCCTTTGCATCAGTTTCCAGATACATATGCATTTTTTCGATATTTGATCCGATTTCTTCCGGCATCGATACATAACCCAGCTTCCACTCTGCCTCCCAACATCTTTTCAGCCATTCCTTCTGTCTGATACACTGCTCTAATTGTTCCCGGCAGCTCATCAACTGCATTTGAAGCTGCTTTTCCTGTTCGCGGTTTTCCGTCTTTTGTTCTGCATATTTCTGAACCATCATTGGATATTCATTAATCCACTTCACACATTCATCCAGTCTTTCCTTAACCTGTTCGTAATCCGTCAGTAAAAGCTGCTTCTGCACAGAAAGGTACTCTTCCTGCCTTTTGTTAAATTCCCTTTGAGCCGTCGTAATGTCATAACGGATCTGATCCAGGTCTCCATCAAGCTGTTCCATCTGATCTTCCAGATTTTCTATACTATGTACCCGGTGAAGATATATTTCGTGCGCTGCATTTAACTTAATCAGATGATCTTTATATTCATCCGCCGCATCAAATGCCTGTTGGAACACAGCAAAGGTACAATCCAGATAAAGTGCTTTTGCGAGAATAAATGCTTCTTCCTTCATGATCCGAATCTGTTCCTTCAGGTTCTGCAGCTCCTCCTCCAGACGTTTTTCCTCCTGCTTTGCCCGGTCATATTCTCTCACCGCCTCATCTAACAGCTTCCACGCTGCCCTCATATCTGTGTCAGCCGGCAGTTTTTCGTATTCCTCCTTCAGCTTCTGAAGCCGCAATTCCAGAGAATGGATACTTTTCTCAAATTTCTTTCTTTCCTGCAGTAATATCTCCATATTCTGTCTGCATTCTTCCATACGTGCCAGACGTGCCTTTTCTCTGGCTCTGGCTCCCATAAACTGAGCCGTATAATTTCCGGATACCGTACCGGCGATCACACCCACTCGATAACAGCCATCCGGCGATACAGTCACAATATTACCCTGTCCTGTTTTCGGGACAGACAGTGCATCCATTTCATCATATGCCACATGACTTAATATTCCGGTGATCCTCTGGTTAAAAAAGATGTCATTGAGTTCCTCATTCAATTCCAACACATCCAAAAGGCTCTGATCCGCTCGCGCTCCACCGGCAAATAAATACCGGTCCTCACATCCCTCTGCAAATGCCAGCACCTGATCACGATACTGCTCGTCTACAATAACCGCATCCAGAATTCCCATCTGAAGCAAAGCCTCTTCCAGACGATTCTGTGCCTCGTCACTCATATCTGTTCCAAATTCGATCACCTTATAAAATTCCTGATAAGGAATTTCCAACTCCTCCAAACGTTTCCGATTCTTTAAAACAGCTTCACTCCGAACCGGTTCGGGCTCCTTTTTATTCTCCCATTCCTGCAGTTGTTTTTTAAGCTCCTCATAAGATGCTTCCTTTTCTTCCAAAAGACAACGATACCCATCCAGCTCTTTTTCCAGACTCATCTGCTGTCCCAAATATTGGTCACCAATCTTTTGACGGATTCCGGCAAAATCAGAATCTCCGTTATACGAATCTGCAAACCGGCTTATCTCGTTCACAAATTCTTTGGACAGACAAAACTCCCGGTTGCCGGCACTCCATTGGTACAGAGCTTCCTTCCACTCATTTTCTGCCTGTACCAGCAATGCTTCCACTTCATTCTGCCGTTTCCAGCAGGCATCCACCTCCCGTCCCTTCTGTTCCCAGCTCATGGTCATTTTATCCGCCTGTCTATCCAACAAATTGGTCTGTTCTAATATATGAAATGCTTTTTCAATCTTTTCCTTCGTATCATAAAACTGCTTTCGTAAAGTATCGAATTTATATTCCTTTTCCAATTGCTGCAAAAATTCACTCTGAAAAAAACCGTGTTCTTCAAATGCCATATCCTCTGCTTCTGACTGCATTTCCTCCAACAACAGGTTCATTTCCCGGCTTTTTTCATATTTTCGGTTCTCTTCTTCTTTTCTTCGCTCCTTTATTTCAAAATATCTCTGTTTTTTTGTTTCCAGGAATTGTTCTTTCTCCTTAACGGTATTTTGATAATCCGTGATCTCCTTTTCCAGTGCTGCTTCCCTTTTTTTCAGATTCAATGCATCACTGCTGTTCAACGTTTCCTGTTCCTTCTGCATGGAAACATTTTTTGCTGCCATTCTGACAAGTGTCTCCTCTGATTCTGCCACTTTTTTATGACATTGCTCCAGCTGATCCTGTTTCTCTTTCTCCTCATTTTTTAGGGACTTTTCTTTATTTATTTTTTGCCATAGCTTGTCCGTTTTTTGGTACAGTGTGAATTTGTTATATCTTTCAAACACCCTGCTGATCTTTTCGGCCGCCTGTTTTGCCCCTTCTCTCGTCTTCAGGTTCATATTCATAGTGTCCATGTTTTCAATCGCTTCCGACATTGGACGCAGATCCTCATCAGAAAGAGGCTGCAAAGAGTCACTGAGTATTTCATTGATCACAGACGGTTTAAAATCCTTAGACAGCTTTGGTGTTCGAAGCTGGATCAGCAGATCGATCATTTCCTTATATTCATCTAAGGTATCAAAACCAAATACCTGACGGTTTACAAAATCCATATACTCAAGCTGACGGTCAAAGGTTCTCCCACCCTCTGCAATACGATTTTCCAATTCTTTTTTCGATAATGTGATCTTCTCTCCCGTCTGCTTATAAAGCAGAAAGTCCTTTCCCACTCTACGATTATCCGTAATAGCAAAATACCACTTATCTAACGGTTTTCCTCGTCTGGCACGCATTCCCATTCCTATGGTCAGATACGCTTCACTCTCCAGACGACGAAACTCAAGATACAGATAGCCGGTGCGCTCTTCCCGATCGTCATCCTCTTCCAAAAGATAATTACTCATTTTACGATCTCTCGTCCCAAAGGGATCCAGCCTCTCCGGACTTGCATTACCATCCAATAAAAGTGGCACAACACTCTGCATCGTAACTGATTTGCCGGATCCGTTGGAACCCCTCAGCAACATTCTTCCCTTTGCAAAAGGAAATTCCTGCTCATCATAATACCAAAAATTTACAAGACCAATTTTATTTGCCTGCCATCTGCTGTTCATCTGTCTGCCCTCCCATATAATCTTTCGGATAATGTCCCTGTATCTTGCCTGCTGCCGGATAGATCACAACTTCTCTCGATGATCTGCGCTCAATAAACATCCACATTTCCATCGCTTCTGATACAATCCGGACAAATTCTCCCTCCGCCATTTCCCGGTAATTTTTTGTAAATCCACTGCCAAACCGCTGCTTAACCTCTTTGATCATACGTTCAAAATCCGGCTGGTCTACAACACAGGTCTCGTCTGCATTAATCTTCCATTTTTCCTCTATAATCCTCTCCCGGATCACTGAAAAACAGAGCAGCATAATATCAGAAATCACATTATTTCCCGGAAAGTCCTTTCCGATCCTGCATTCCTCTCCGGCTAACAGATAGGCACTCCCCCGGTGAATATGGACATGACAGTCAAATATTCGTTCCAGATCGTCAGAGAGTCTGCGTCCGTAATATTTTAAATATTCAAAATCCTCCTGCGACCCTTTTTCAAAATATATCCCCGGCGAAAACAAAAGTCTTTTATAAACTCTGTGCCTTCTCGCAATTCCTCGTTCTTCATCCATATCAAACCAGTCGCTTTCCTGAAAATCCTCTGGTTTTGTGTACTGCATGATATCTTTTGAAAAGCTTCTCATAAAATAACGGGATGCTCCTGTATTTTCATACAAAACTTCTCCCTCAGCATTGTCCGCAAATGCATCCTCCCTGCCATCCGTGATCCGGAGTATCCCCTGCTTTACTGCATAACGCAGAACCCTGATCAATCGTCTGCGGCTTGTATACAATGTCCAGTCAACCGATTCACCCGGCATATTCGACGCAATGTACTCTGTGAGCTGTGACAGGATAAACTGATCCTGCGCATCTTTATCTTCCAGAAACATAAGAAGAATACACATAAACACATATTCCTCCCGTGAGGAGAAATCCTGAATCCCCATAAAAGCCTCTGCCACAGACGGTATCTTTTCGATTTTCACTAAAAGTGCATTTTCAACAATCTGGCACCCCATTTTTTCAGATGCAAACTGGCGGATTTCTCCCAGTTCATCCCGAACCTTATAATATAATTCCTTGTCCTCACTTTTCAAAACCCATCGCTTTCTTAAAAGCGTGTCTAAACCTTCCATTACTTCACGTCCTCCTGAAACACAATCTGAAAATGCGGCATGGTCAGATTTCCATCTTCACAATGAATCACACATTTTTCCTGTTCTCTGCTCCGATCCAGAAGATATCTCCTGCCACTTTCCGTTCTCGCCATCGAAGTGCTGTCCTCCACCGCATTGGAAAGCCATTTTAATAAAATCTCACGAATCCTTGGCTCAATCACCGGCAAATTAGCGAAATCAATCCTGCCATCCTGTTCCAACGCTTGAAGCTTCTCCATTTCCTCCCTCTGCTTCTCCAGGATTCGTTTTCTTGCTTCTTTCTTATCCACTGTACTTTCCCGGATCGCACTGCGGTTTGTCTTTTCCCGATAAGTCCGCACTCTCGGTTTCAGTTTGATATCAAGGGGCATTTCCTCATACACACTTTGATTCATACTATCGGTCTCCCGGATCAGATCCCCTTTGATATGAAACGGCTGTTCCAGTCCAAAGACCATCGCGGACATTTTATGTGCCTCCCTGATATCTTTACATTTCATAAACATCTCTGCCACCTTGCGGTATTCTTCCCGCCGATTCGCTCCCATGGCATTCTTTTCACTGATCTGTGCCGCATATCTGGTAATCCTTCGTATAATATCATTTGTTGCATCAAATAGTTTCGCCGCTTCATTCTCCTGTCCGTTTTCCTGGACAAACCAGTCATAAATACTCTGATAACGCCCTATCGTTTTTTCTGATATTTTTCCACGGGAAACTTCAACATCCATGCGTGGAATCGATAATTCATAATCCACTATCTTATCAAAAATCCGTTGCTTTATTTCATCCGGAAGCAGACGCAGTTCCTCATCAATAGCCCCCACATTTCGCTGTAATCCCTTAATAAAATTCCTCAAATAATCAATTAGATGATCTTTAAATACCAAAAATTCCTTTGTCTGCATCATTTTCTCTGCTTTAACGCTATTGAGATCCCGGATATAATCCTGATAATTCTGATTTAACCGTACAAAATCATTATTCAGATCCATCCACCAGGTATATACCTCCCCCGTATCTTTCTCTGCCATTGCCGGGAATCGTTCCACATTCCGCCGGATACGTTCCAAAAGTGTCGGCTCCAGCGAAGCACCCTCCACAAACAAATTCTCCAGACGAACCACCAGACGCTCAATCTCAACGCTATATTCTGACATTTGATAACGAAATTTTTTGTTTTTAAATTCCTCAATGGAAGCAACTTTTCTGGTATCCTGAATCGTATTTAAATTTTTCCACTCTGTCAACATCGCCAGATCCTGCTGGCATTGCTCCATCCGGTAATCCCCAAAATGAGGATCTCTTTTTAATGCTTCAAACACATCCTCCTGATAAAGCCAATAGTGAAGTTTTTCATAATTATCAAAAAAAATGCGCATAATGCAACGGTATCTGCTGACATTATCCGCATTTAGATACTTTACCTCTGTCAATGGTTTCATTAACTTATCTGTAATCTGCACTTTATCCCTCCGGTCACTATAAACATTTCCATCAGACTCTCTTTACATCAGTTGGGGATAAAATATCTTTCGATCCCAACATCATTAGTATAATATATACCCTTTCCCGTAGCAAGCGCATGACGCCTCAGACACGGCATTTTTATGACTCTGCCGTGTCTGAAACGGCAAATTCTCTATTTTTAGCTAATATTTGTCTCTGTTTTTCACATTAAATCATATACAATGACGAAATCAAGAAAAACCAGCATTTCCTCTCGACATTCCCTTAACAGGGTGTTACAATCATTGCAAGTCAGAAAACGATCGTACATTCTCAGAAACATAATCTGATAGGAAAGCTTTGAAATCTGTATAGATCAATAAGCTTTCATCTGACCTTTCAAAATTTCATTTTATTTTCAATGAACAAAACACCTTAGATTCTGTTATTGAATTTTAACCGAAAACGGCATATAATAGGAAAAATATACGAAAATAACTTGTTCTGCACAATATTTTCATCACACTCCATTCTGAGTTCCAACATGCCCCGGATATGCTGTTTTCTACAGAAAGGAGCACTATTTGGGAGAGAAAGATATTTCAGAAAAGCTGCTTGCAGATTACGAGGACGTCTTTGCAGATATTGTAAATGTCCTGTTGTTTCACGGCGAGAGACGGGTGCATCCGGACTCCCTGCGATCCACCAAAACTGTATCTCATTATAAGGCAGATGACTCCAGACTCCATGAGCAGGAACGCGATATCCTCAAGGCATGGACAGACGGCAGGATCCAGATCGCTTTGCTGGGACTGGAGCATCAGACAGAACCGGAGAAGCAGATGGCAGTACGCGTCATTGGCTATGAAGGTGCCAACTACCGCAGCCAGTACAAGGCAAAGCAGATCACTCCGGTGATCACATTAGTATTATACTTTGGCACAGAGAAACGATGGCAGTATCCACAAAATCTTAAGGCACTGATGGATATTCCGGACGGTCTGGAGTCTTATGTCAATGATTACCATATCCATGTTTTTGAAATCGCATGGCTGACCGATGAGCAGATCAACATGTTCCAGAGTGATTTTCGTGTTGTGGCAAGGTATTTTTCCGAAAAACGCAAAAATAAAAACTATGTTCCCCATGACAAGACCATTCTCAGACACATCGACGCCGTCCTCAAGCTTCTCGCTGTGATGAGCGGTGATCACAGATACGAGACTATTCTTGCCGATCCGGAACAGAAAGGGAAGGTGAATACTATGGATGATGCTCTTACAAGGGTGATCAACGAGGGACACGCCAGGGGATTAGCTGAGGGACGCAATGAAGGGCTGGCTGAGGGGCTGATTAAAGGGCAGATCAAAATCTTAGTATCTCTCTGCAGATCCGGAAATATCTCTGTCGAGATTGCCGCAGATCAATTAAAGATTTCAACGGACGAATTTCGGAAATATTTAGATAGCAATATGACTGATTATTAACGAAAACTTCCCACACCAAATAGCAATACCAAAAGTTTTCGTTATTATTTTTCAGATATCACCTAATTTAAGAAACTCAAAAGACCACCGTGAACCGGTTACAATCCGTACCAATTCATGGTGGTCTTTCTTTACACATTTTTACCTGCATATGAAACAGGAAAGCGAATGCCGGATGCCGAATCCCTATATAAGCTGGCGGGACTGTACAACATCTCTGTTGACGATCTAATGCATCTGACACTACAAATCGACTGGGATATCTCGTACGACGCTCCACAGCCTACTTCTTCCAGTTCAGAACTTTCCGAATATCTTGAATTTTATAACAATCCGGCAAACCGCAAAAAATATATGTTTACCTCGACTCTGGAAAAAGAGTTTCTTTTTTATTTTCAAAAAATGTCCGAAGAAGATAAGAAAGAAATGATAGAATTTGCAAAAATCAAAGCGCGCAAACAAGCCGTAAAGGAAGAAACAGAAGAAGAAAAATAAATATCTCAAGCTTGGATACATAACGCAGGAAGTTTTTCGGCAGTAAAAAAGTGTAAAAGAAAACCACCATGAACCGGTATTGTTTATAACCGCTTTACGGTGGTCTTTTAATTCTCTCCGTTTTGGAGCATTTTGCGTATATATTTCAAGAAAGTAAATATATAATTCTACCGCTTTGCCAGCTTCCTGCGGCAAAGGAAGAACGCCGGTATTAAAAATGCATCTGCAAAGATCCATGCCAATGTATTGGCCATGCAGATTCCAAAATATCCACTAACAGCTACCAGGAGTGTTCCCGCCAGAGTTCTCGCTGCCATTTCAAACACTCCTGCAAGAATGGCAATTCCGGAAAATCCCATTCCCTGAATGGTGAACCTCACTGTATTAACAAGCGTCAGCAGACAATATCCGGCCGCTGTGACTGTCATATACTGATATGCATATCCCATCGCCTCAACCTCATTCGCATCAAGAAACAGGACGGACATTCTGCGTCCAAAAAGAACGACGATCGCCAAAAGCACTGCTGACACGCAAAAGCCCATCAGTGATGCCGCTTTTAACCCCTTTCCTACCCGGTCCAGTTTTCCGGCTCCCACATTCTGACCAACATATGGTGCCATGGTCTGTCCAAGTGCTTCTATTGGACAGGAAAGGAAATTTCCCAAACGTCCCGCTGCGGTCACTCCTGCCATAACAGTGGCTCCAAATCCATTGACTGCCGCCTGGATCACAAGAGTTCCGATCGCTGTGATAGAATACTGCAGTCCCATAGGAATCCCGATTGTACATAGACGTACCATATATTTGGGCTGTGCCTTCCACTCGCTTCGGCTGCCATGCAGGATTGGAAATGTCTTCCCCACATACCACAAACAGCATATACCGGAGATTCCCTGTGAAAGCACTGTTGCAAGTGCAGCCCCGATCACTCCCCAGCGGAATAATAAAATAAACAGCAAATCAAGTCCAATATTCAGGACAGACGAAATTGCCAGAAAAACAACCGGTGTTCTGCTGTCTCCCAAAGAACGGATCAATGCCGCAAGAAAATTATATAAAAAAGTACATGGAATTCCCAGAAATATGATCAGCATATACCAATAGGCATACTGAAATACATCCTCCGGCGTCCGCAAAAAAAGTAGAATATCCCTGCAAAAAACAGACGCTGCCAGTGTCATCACGACCGCAAAACCGACACAAAGCCATGTGGCGTTTGCTACAAAACGACGTAAAGCACTTTCATCCTTCGCGCCAAATTTTTGTGCAACCGGTATGGCAAAACCATTACACACACCGATGCAGAAGCCGATGACCATAAAGTTAAGAGATCCCGTAGACCCTACCCCCGCCAACGGTTTTAATCCCAAAAACTTTCCCACGATCATCGTGTCCACCATACTGTAAAACTGCTGAAACAGCATTCCCAAAAACATAGGAATTGCGAAGCCGATGATCAGCTTGGCCGGAGAACCTTCCGTCAGATTTTTCATTTTACTTTTTTTTGCAGACATTTTCTTTCCCTCCATTGCAATATTCCAAAAAGCGAAATTATTATACAAAACGGTTATCGGAAATACAATGAATAATCCATTAATAATATGTTTCTTTTTCTTTAACAAAGATACCTCCGGAAATAAATTCCGGAGGTATCTTCAGATCACTTGCTTATACTGCAATTACGTTATTATTTTACTTCTTTACGATTATCTTACACTTTGCTGTTGCGCCGCTCTTCATAATAACCTTGATCGTAACTTTTCCCTTTTTCTTTGCTGCGACAACACCCTTTGCATTGACCCGGACAATCTTTTTCCTGCCAATTACTTTATATCGCTTCACCTTATCGCCGGATGCTTTTACCTTAATAACAATACGTTTTTTCTTTCCACGCTTGATCGTTAATGTTTTCTTTGCTAAACGAAGTGTTATTTTCTCTCCATCCTCTGTCAGATCCTCGTCCTCTGTAGATGGAGATTGTGCCATACTGCCGGAAGGTGCTGTTGTCGTCTTGCCGCCACCGGATGTCGTAGATCCATCCTGGCTCTTTGTCGGTGTTGGAGAAGTTCCCGGTTTTGATGATGTATCCGGTACCGGCGTCCCGGAGCTTCCCGGTACTGGTCCTACAGACTCTCCTGGTACCGGTGCCTCAGAACTCCCCGGTGCCGGTCCTGCAGACTCTCCTGGTTTCTGCGATTCTCCGGGTACCGGTGTCTTATCCGTTGCTGGATTGGAACTGACCTCTGGGTTGCTGCCTGGATCTGTCCCCGGTTTCGCACTGGCACTTGTTGACGGTTTCTCACTTGAACTTGTACCCGGCTTTGCGCTGGCACTTGTTGACGGCTTCTCACTTGAACTTGTACCCGGCTTTGCGCTGGCACTTGTTGACGGTTTCTCACTTGAACTTGTATCCGGCTTTGCGCTGGCACTTGTTGACGGCTTCTCGCTTGAACTTGTACCCGGCTTTGCACTGGCACTTGTTGACGGCTTTGGTGTCACCTTGGTATCGATTCCCTCTTCAATATCCTGATGTGCACGATATGTATTGACGAGCCAGATTCCTGTAGTCGCAAGATCTGAAGCTACATATCCTCCTGTGGTCTTACTGCAGGAAGTACTCAAATAAGATGCTGATTCACCTTTATTACAAAAACTCCAGCAGGCATAACTGATATTATAAGAATCACACAGTTTAATCCACGCATCTGCATTCGCCGTGTCAAAGCCACCATTTCCTGAAGCATCACAAATACCAAACTCGGTCACAAAGATCGGTGTGCCATCTGCTGTGGCCGTCTTTACTTTTGCCATTTTATCTGCATAGTGACTTCCGGAATAAAAATGAAACGTATAAAGAATATCTTCAAATCCATCGTCCTTTAACGGCTTCTTGGCAACATCCTCCACATCCTGAGACCATGTATTAGTTCCACAGACGATCAATGCATCACTGCCGCAATCACGGATAATACCGGCAATCTCTTTGCAATAGCTGTACAGATCATTGCCTCCGCCTGTATACCACTGTACACCTGTCGGTTCATTACAGATCTCAAAAATCACATTATCATAATCTTTATATTTCGTTGCATATTTCTTAAAGAAATCCTTTGCCCAGGATTTCGTCGTATGAGGATTCTCTGCGTGAATATGCCAGTCTACGATCACATACATTCCCAGCTCTTTCGCTGCCTGAACACCCTCCTCGATCTTCTGATCCATTCTGCTCTGGGCTCCTACCGTATAACCATCCTGTGTTACATAGCATGCCATGCGGAACAGATTGACACCCCACTCGTCACGAAGACTTTGCATAGCTCCTTTATTGACATAATTATATCCAACATCCCACTGAATACCATGGGAACTTGCCCCCCGCAGCTGATATGGATTGTCGTTCTTATCCACGATAACCGGAGCATTTCCGTAGCCTGCCACCTTCTTCAGATGAAGCTTGCCATGCTTTCCAACCGGCGTCTGTGCATAGGGAATATCTTTTGTGGTTCCGGTCAATTTATAATTTAGTTTGCCGGATTCTGTGCTTTCCCCGGATGGCGGATTGCAGTTTACCGCGCGCACATAAGCTGAACCAACCGTGACAGAGGTAGGATCAAAGCCAATCTTTCCATTAATATTAACTGTAGCTCCTGCTGCAATCTCCCCGGCATAATAAACGATCACGCCGCCAACCGTCGCATTATATACCGCATTGATCGATTCAAAGGATTTAAAGCCTTTTGGCTCTCCACTGGTCTTCATCACTGCCTGCACCTTAGAAACTGCCTGTGATGTATGATTTGTAATAGAAAATGTATATTCTGTCCAATACTGATTATCCGTTTTAGCGGTATATGATGCCGAATACAGGCTGGAATCCTCTCTGGCATTGGCATCCAGACCATCCTCTGTGGTACCGCCGGCAGAACCGCCTGTGGAAGAAGAATCATCCACAATCACTTTTGCAGAACTGATTTTATATGAAATGGTCGATGTATTCACTGCATTATCAGCAAAACGGATCGCAATATTTTTCAATATTGTTCCCTTCCAATTCATATCGGACAGCTCATAGCTAAGTGTCATTTCTTTCCCTGCCGTCACACTCTGTGCTTCGCTCTGATTCCATGATTTGTCATAATCATCATCCTGTGTGTAGAGCATAGCGTGAATGCTTCCCGTATCACTGCTGACACTATTGATCTTTAATGTCACTTCAATCCTTGAACTACAAGCCTGAACCTTATCCTTCGTAGATATCACATCCGGTACATCAAAGAGAATATCAGATATGTAATCTGTTCCATACGGATTCTTTGCCATGGTCAAAGGACTCTGTCCCTTCTTGACCGTCAGATCATACGACGTCTCCGCCGCTTTTGCTTTCTGTCCGTTTGGCAGTGCCAGACCGGACAATACCATGGCCATAACCAGAAGCCATGATAAACCCTTTCTTTTGATTTTCTTCATATCGTCCCTCCTGTTACTTCATTAGAAATTTTACTTTCTAACAAAAGAAAAACTGCAATATTGTACAACAATACTGCGCCCTGCTCTGTTTCAGAATATATCAGTATAATTGTATCAAATATTGCAGTGTAAGACTACCCTAAAAAATTGACAAATCCATCATTCCTTAAAAAGGACAGATGCCTTTTCAAACGGAATGCCGGCATATACCATATGCATCACGCCCACATTTTCCAGCATCCGCGTAGCTTCCTCACGGGATACCGTGATCGTTCCGTCTATAATAAACGTCACAAGTCCCTGTGTATAGATCACGACCGTATTCATAAATTCCCTGGCTTTCTCCTCGCTGATCCCCACAACACGGCAAAGTGCTTCCCGGAGAGATTTGTTCTTCTCCTCATTAAATACAGCTCCGATGCCGCCAAGATTGACAAGTCCCTTTGAATCCGTCCGCAGATAACGGATCAGATTTGGCTCATCAAAGGCCATATTTACATAGGTCTCCCCCACAGAAAATAATGCCGCTGCCGGGTTCTTTCCATTGGGTCTCATTTTGGAATTCATATAATTTAATGCATATTGAAAGAGCTCCTCCCGAAACGCTTCCATATTGCCAAAGGACCAGGAAATCGGCTGCGTAGAACAGCCAATCTCCTTTGCCAGACGTTTAATATTGATCACTTCATAGCCTTCCCGGATCACCAGATCCAAACCGGTCTTTAAAATCATTTCTTTTGGTATTTGTGTCTTCGGTGGCATTACTGACGTATCTCCTATCATAATAAGTATTATATATAACTCAATTTATATATTATGCGCATGTTGTGTTTTTGTCAAGAAAATTCAATGTTTCAAGCCTACTTATTTACGAAAATGATTACGAAAAAAACCAAAAAACTGCTTCCCGAAAAACCGGAAAACAGTTTTATTTTTACCATAAATCTTCATCCACATCATCCAGCAAAAACTCTCCAACCCCTTTGAGTTCATCACCATCTGACAGCGAAAAACCTTTCTCTTCTAATATTCGTTTATCTTCCTTCTCCTGTGCTTTCAAAGCCTTCTCTTCCTCTTCTCCAAAAGAAAATAAGTCTCCATCCATAATTTTTCTGCCTTTCTTTTTGTCTTTGCACAGTAATGCTTTGGTTTTTCCTATTACCGTACTGCTTTTACATTACTAAAGGAACTGAAATATTTCTTTCCAAGAACCACTTTGTAAGTTTTTACTTTGTAATAATATTTTTTATTCTTTTTCTGCTTTTTTACCTTCTGGGTACATTTGCAGATTTCCGCTTTTTTAATGGTCTTCACCTTTTTGTATCCGCCATTTTTCTTTTTGGAACGATAAATCACATAGCCCTGGGCATCTTCTGTCTTTTTCCAGCGGATCGTCAGTTTTTTTCCTTTTCTTTTTGCGGACTTAAGAGTTGTTTTCTGCACTTTTATATTCAATGCGATCGCGGATGTATCTACACCTTCAAAGCTTGTATTAGAAATGTAGGTGACACCCTCCGGAATATTGATGGAATGAATATTCCGGCAGCCTGCAAATGCTCCGTCTCCAATAGTTTTCAGTGTGCTTGGCAGCACAACGGTATTCAAATTCTGGCAGCCGTTGAAGGTATTGTTTTCAATCGCGGTCACTCCCTCCGGAATATTGACGGTATGAAGATTGCCACATTGGGCAAATGCCCCTTCCTTGATCTGTCGAAGTGCTGCATCAAAGATTACTTCATTCAGATTGTTGCAATCAGAAAATGCGTATGCTCCTACGGTTGTCACGGTCACCGGCAATGTAAGATTGTGAAGATTGTCACAATTATAAAACAGATAATCCGGAATCTCTGTGATCGTGGATTTGGAAATATCAATCTGTATATTGGAACATTCTGCAAAAGCATAAACTCCCAGCTTATTTACTGATGCCGGCAAAGCTGCCTTATCCAGAAGCCGGAGATTGGTGCATTTGTAAAATGCGTATGTTCCTATGATCTGTGTGCCTTCCTCCCAGACACTGACGCCATTAAAATTCTGTGTATTAGCAAAGGCGTAGTCACCGATCACGCGGACATTTGCAGGAATTTCAATACCTGGCGTATTGTAACCTTCAAAGGCATATCCACCGATATTCACAACACTTGCCGGAATACGGTATGTCCCGGAACTCTGATGCTTTCCTACCGGATAACGGACGCATAATGTGCCATCCTTGCTCAGAAGCACTCCGTCTCCGTCGCTGCACAGACTCTGATTCGCCGGATCTACTTCAAAGGCACTGATCCCATAGCAGCCTGCAAATGCCGTTTCATTTACTGATGTGATGCCTGCCGGAATTTTTACTTTGGTGATCTTATTGTGATTCTGATATGTGCCTGACAATGCAGAGACACTGATGCCGTCCATGGTTGCCGGCACTGCCACTTCTGTATCCTGTCCCAGATAAGAGGTCAGCACTGCATGTCCGGCTGCATCCAGCTCATAGGTATATTGACCATCCTGCGAAACTGCTGCATTTACTGTGGTAGTATTTGCAAAAATCAATGCGCACAACAGAAATGCCACTGTCAATAAAAATCTTGATCTGCTTTCATTCCATTCTTTTTTGCATCGCTTCATATTATGTATTCCTCACTTTCTGTCATTTTAATTTGTTCGGATAAACGTTTTCTCCGAACTACTTCTTTCAAGTATAACGAATTTCATCCCAAAAAGCGATAGTTTTTTTATTTTTACGGAGGTCTTTATCTATTTTCAAAAATATTGTATACTATATTATAAGTATATCTTGTACATAAAGGCGGTAAGAATGTGATAAAACGATATTTTGTGAGAACACGAGATCTCCGCAAGGGGATGCGGATCGATCAGGAGATTAAAAACAGCTGGGGGCATTCCCTGATCGTACGCGGCTCTTATCTGGATGAATACCAGATTGAGGCACTCAAAAAACTTAATATCAATGGTGTGTATATCCGGGAGGGAGAAGATGATGAGGATCCCTCTTCTGTTGCTGAGCCTGCTTCTGCCATTGCCAAAAACAATATTGCTAAATACCGCGAGGCAGATCCCGCCAAGGTGAGCCTTTCCGTCAGTGTAAAAAAACGTATTTCTGAAGGAATACAACATCTGTACAGCGATACCAACAATCCGCATTTTAGCCAGACAACGACCACGATCACCAGCGATCTGATGCGTGCCATTGATGACAACGCTGCTGTAGCCGTGGATATCAGTGCCCTGAAAACAAGCGATGAATACACCTTCAAGCATAGTGTAGACGTCGCTACCATGTCTATGATCGTTGCCAAAAATATGCAGATGTCCCAGCAGGATGTTTACAACATCGGCATCGCCGGACTTCTTCACGACATGGGTAAGTCAAAGATCCCATTAAATATCCTGAACAAACCGGGACGTCTGACGGATGATGAATTTGCAATAATAAAGGAGCATTCCCTGTTGGGCTACCGCATCATTAAAGAGAAAAACGAATTCAACGACAGCATCTGTTTTGCGGTGCTTCAGCACCACGAAAAAATGAACGGATCCGGTTATCCCATGGGCGTTGGCAGCGATAAGATCGTTCCATATGCCAAGATTTTATCCGTCGTGGATGTATATGACGCTCTTGTCACGGAACGCCCTTACAAAAAGGCATTTTCCCAGAGAACAGCAGTAGAGATGGTCATGTCCATGTCCGGTGAGCTGGATATCACAGCCATGCGCAGCTTTCTCTCCAGCGTCATTCTGTATCCGGTGGACTCTACCGTAGAGCTGAGCAACGGTGAGAAAGCCCGTGTCGTAAAAAACAGCGCACTTTCTGTTCTGCGTCCTACCGTCGTGGGGCTGCAAAGCGGCAGGGTCTATAATCTGGCAGAGGATTTTTCCTGTGCTAATATTGTTATTTTATAGCTAATGGCAAATTCTGCATTTTTCTATACACAAAAAACGGACCTGCTCAGGCAGGTCCATTAATATGTTCGTCTAACTTTTGAATCAATTCATCCACATCGCAGGAATGTACCTGACACGCCTGCTCCAATGTCTCTCTCGGCGACATATGGCAGGATACACAATGCATCCCCATTTCATTAAAGCATTTCTCTGCGGAAGGGTACATCTGAAGCACCGCTCCGATCAGGGAATATTTTGTAATTACCATAACTGACTCCATTCTGCCGCCCCTTTATGCGGCCCGGTCACATAAAACAACATTTTAATATATTCTGCACCCTTTTCTTTACAGATATGCTGCAAAAATATAGGCAACCGCCACCAGCACGATCTGATAAATACAGAACCGAAAGACCACCTGTGTGTCTGACCACTCCTTATTTTTGCGCACGTGATCGTGAAGAGGGGTCAGCGTATTTTTCAAAATACTGATCTTAAAGAATCTCTTCAGGAAGATCTTTACCAGTCCGATTCCTCCATCTATGATAACCACCAGTGCAAGAATTATGTATGCAAACGGATGACCCGATTTCATAGCGATCACGGCAAGATAAAATCCCAGTGCTCTGGAACCGGCGTCTCCCATCAGCATAGAGCTTGGTTTGGAATTAAAATACAGGTATGCCAGCAGGACACCCATAAACATCAGACTTGCAATGCCATACTGTCCCAGCTCTTTGGAAAAGATCACTGTAAAACCGCCCAGCACGACCATACAGAGACTGGCACAAAGCCCATCGACACCATCCGTACAATTTGTGACATTGACCGATACCCACAGTAAAACGACTCCCAAAATGAAATAAACAGGAACCGGAATGGAAATGGTGCTGCCAAACAACATAATATCTGTAGAATTGTTGGAAACAAAGGTCCACATTGCCACCAGTGAAAGAATCAGATCAATGGCTCCCTTTTTGTAATCGTTCCATGGCTTGTCAGAAGCATCATCCAGATAACCGCTGAGCATCATAGCAAACAGGAGAATACAATAAATAACATATTCTCTGGTAATTGGTAAAAATAAAAGAGAACATACAATAAATGCACAAACAAAGGTCAATCCCACACCACGAAGCTTTCCTTTGGAAAGTGCTCCATTTACTGCGAAAGCACGTCCCTGATCCTTCGGCAGAAACGGAAACGGAAACTTCAGCATCAAAAATGTCAGTATAAATGCAGCCAGAACTCCCAGCATAGCAATTTGATTGGTTGTCAATACATCTTTTAGTACATAATACATAATTTATCCTTCCTCACTTGTGTATACTTCAAATTTATAAGAGTAAAGAGAAAACGCCCCAGATACAAAGTGCCATTACCGCAATGACAACAAGCGCAATGATCCGGTTCTTCCACGCAGCCTTTGTCTCCAGACGAGCGATCTCCTTTTTGCAGGCTTCAATCCGTTCCCTACTATCCTTATACTGAGGAAAACGCTCCAGCTCCGTGATTGCTGTACGGTAATCCATTTTGGTTACTGCCTCCCTACAAAGCTTTACTGCCTGCTGATAAGCCTTTTCCATACCCTTTTTCTCATAGTCTTTCGCCTTTTTGCGGCATTTCTCCGCAAGTCTGGCACTGTCCTCATAGTCGTCAATCTCATCAAACAGCGCTGCTGCATCTAACAATGTTCTGACACCCTGCTCATACCGTTCCACACACTCCAGCGAATCTCTCAGATCTTTTGCGCTGCGGTATTTTGCTTCCTCCGTGGTCAGTTCCTCATCCTCAAAGGAATCCTCGTCCGGCAATGCGGCTCTATTCTTATCTTCTTCCGTCTCTTCAATGATTATCATATCATATACCGATCTTTCTATTTCGATTATATACTCCTAAAGCTACCTACTAATAATAAGCAGAAAATCCCTGCTTGTCAACGCAGGGATTTTCATTCTTTTTTATCGGCCTGCCGCCGTTTCCTTTTTATCGTACTATCGTGCGGCATTTATCAACAACCTTCCGTACAACGCCTCTTTTTCCTGCTTCCAGCTGTTTTACTTCTGCACGCTGCAGCTCCAGCTCTCTTTTCATATCCAGCAATGCCTTGCCAAAGAAAAGAACCGTATCCTCATATTGAAAGGAATTGTCCGGTGTCCACTTGGGAAGCGTCCGGTTCTTTTCCTCATTTTCTTCAAAAAGATCTTCACATCCCAGATATTCCTGAGCGATCCGGTGATTGATCTCCCGGAAATTCTCCATATATTTCTGACGATCTTCTGTGGAAAACATAGAACTTTCATACTGCCTTTTTTCTTCTCTGGAACAATCCACCACAATTTTTCCCAGCCATTTCTGCTCCCGTCCCCATTGCTCCGGATCCTCTGAAAGAATACGATTCAAAATCCGTTTGATCTCCGCATAATTATTATTCAGACTGAGATTTGCCTTTGTCTCTAACGGTTGAAATATTTCCGTATGCCGGATACCAAGGAGATGCAGAAATTCAACGCACAGATCAAAATTTTCTTCATGATAGGACTGAACAATCATATTTTTACGGCCAATTTCTTCTGCCAGTTCTTTGAGATGCTCATAATAATTCAGGACAATATATTTTGGCGTCTTTTTTACCATCTTTTTCCATGTCCATGTCACGCCGCGTTTACGAATCTGCTGTTTCCAGTACGACTCCAGATAATAATCCTGGCGGCGCAGATAAACGATCAATTTAATTTCTATATTTCTTTCTTCACAAAATGTCCGGATCAATCGCAGACAGTCCGGCTTATCCGGCTTATATACATTCCAGATTGCCTCATCACTGAGAATCACCTTATCTGCTTTTTTAAAGGTCTGATCCAGCAGTTCAAAGGATTTTTTTATCATATTTTCTGTCTGTGCCGGATCCTCCCGCCCCTGCTCATCCGTAAGCTTTCCAATCAGAAAATGGGCATTTCGGCTTGGTGAAATCATCGGATATCTTCCCGGCATCATAGGATATGCGACTCCATACTGCGCCAGCGCCTCTTCATTTTGCATTAAAAACACCTGCAGAGAACTTGTCCCCGTCTTTGGCATTCCTATATGTAGATATAAAATTTTTCTGTGATCCATTGCTGTGTACTCCTCTTCTATCGTGTCAACGATATGATATTAATCTGTAAAAATGGCATAAATGTTGGAAATTTATGTCATTTTTTTGATAATTTGTCCGTATGAATTTTTCAATATCTACCATACTATTTTTAGATTAAAAAAGAATTAAAATATGGATGGTGTGTTATGGACGTATTTTTATCCGCATTTCAACAAATGCTTTATATGTTTTTATTTATGCTTCTGGGATATGTGCTGCGAAAGAAAAAATGGATTCCGGAAAATTCCAGTTCTGTATTATCAAAGCTGGAAAATCTGATATTTATGCCCTGTCTTGTACTAAATACTTTTATAACCCGGTGTACGGTTGAAAATCTTACGGAAAAAATGTCCTTTCTGCTTTACAGCCTCCTTTCCCTGGCCATCGCCCTTGGTCTGTCTTTACTTCTGACTCCGTTTTTTGCCGCAAAAAAAGAAGAGCGCGGTATCTACCGCTACTCTTTTGTGGTCGCAAATATTGCTTTTATGGGGAATGCCGTCGTGGAAGGCATCTTTGGAAACGATATTCTTTTTGACTATCTGATGTTTACCCTGCCGATCAATCTGTTTTTGAACAGTATCGGTATTTCCTGGCTGATGCCGGATCACGGCGAATTATCCTGGCGTCAGAAATGGTTTGGTCCCATCAATCTCGCCTCCCTGCTCGGAGTGCTCCTTGGTATCACGCAGCTTCCTCTGCCGGCACCGCTTCCCGCCGTCATTGCTTCCGGAAGTGCCTGTATGGCTCCTGTCGCTATGATCCTTACAGGTTTTATCATCAGCGGTTATCCTCTGCGTAGCCTGCTTTCTGCCGGAAAAATCTATGTCGTCGCTCTTTACCGGCTGCTCTTTATGCCTGTTCTCTTTGCTCTGCTTGCCCGGTTGATCCGGCTGGCTCCGGATATCCGTCATGTATTGATCTGCGCCTATGCCATGCCGCTGGGCTTAAATACCATTGTGATTCCGGCCGCCTACGACAGCGACACGACAATCGGTGCATCCATGGCTCTGATCTCCAATTTTCTCGCCCTGATCACAATTCCCGTTGTCTTTTTTGTACTATTGCAGGATTAAAATCTGCCTGGTGCAGCCTGTCCCCGAATACAGTCTGAACCCCGCCCGGTTATTTGTTTTTATTAAAGAAACGCATCTCTGACTTCTGCTCTGCATACTGCTTCGCTACGATCTGCAATCCCTGCATTCTATGACATTCCGGGCATAATGTACCAAATTCGATGGGTTTTCCACAAATCTGACAATGAACACCGGATATGGACTGTCCTGCTTCTCCCTTGTACTGTATCCGGCCTTCTCTGATCCACTTTCTCACCTTTGATACCGGGATATCAAAATGCTCCGCCACGTCCATTTCCCGAACATCATTCTCCCGTATAAAATCCTTCACCTCTGCAAACAGGTTTGCTTCCTTGCAGACCGGGCAGATATCATCCTCCTCATAAACATCAGGAAGAATTCTCCCACACTGTGTGCATCGAGGCGCCTCACTAAATAACTCCGCTGATCTTGTAACCACGGAAACACCTCCTCTTCATATCAATATATTTATATTTAATATACCGCATATACCGTATCTCTGCAAGAATGAGTTTGGCGACATCCCATAAGTCTGCCCAAGGATTCTTTTTATCTGTCATTATTCACGACTGTACTGCAGAGATGTTTCTTCTCCCGATGACAGACTGTACAGATATGTTCCCTTAACTGCCACATCATCCTTTGCGCTGGCTGCGAAGTTCACCTTTAATGTATCGTTATCATCAATCTCCATCAGGGAATATACCACGGCTCCGTTTTTTTCAAAGGTAATATCATCGGAAGCACCATATTTCCGAAAAATCTTTTGCAATGCTTCATTACCATTTTGCGGACGGTAACACAGCCTTTGTTCTTTTATATCGTACAGAGAAAAAGTTCTGCCGTTGGTTCCATTATAAGTAAGCAGCGCATATCTCTTCTGATCTTTATCGGCCGGAGCCCACTGCAGATCCAGATAATAGCCCTCCACATCTGTCATGGTTTTTGTCCCGGTTCTCTGATCCAGTCCATCCGGATTGATCCGAAGCTTTTTCACGGACAGCCCTCCATTTTCCTGCTCACTCACAGCCACATCCATCACTTCCCTGCCCTTATCATCCATGAGCGAACATCGTGTCTGCGCTTTCTGCGTGCCTGCACTTTTCTCGCTACATCGCTTTTCCAGCTGTTCCTCGGTCATCTCCTGCTGCTCATACCGCTCTGTCTGCGTGTTCCAGACATAATAAATCGTCTCATCATTCTCCGTAACCGTAATGACTCCTCCGGCCCCCTGCACATAGGACAACACCATAGAACCTTCCTGCAATGCTGTAACGTGTTCAAAATGAATTGCAGGACTGACGACCTCCAGATCATTCTTCCTGATATCAATAATATAAAAATCGTATCCCGTTTTTCCCTTGGCTGCCGCCTTCTGTCCAACCGCAATCTCCCGATTGCCATCCTCATTATAATCTGCAGTTTCTAAAGAAACATTTTCATTAAAATACAGAGTCTCTCTGTCAGAAAATATTTTATTCAGATCAAGGGACACTGTCTGTTTCCCCTGTGTGCCATTCAGCTGAAGCTGACAGGTACCCCGGTATCCTTCTCCTTTCTGATATGTTCCCTTCGATACAACAAGAGACAGACGTACAGCGCTCCCACTGGACACCTGTACATCGCAGCCCGCAATGACACGGTCCGCCACACTCCTTTTCTGTGTACTGTCAAAAAGCTTCTTCGGAGGTTGATCATTTCCCTTTCCACTATGAAAAGCTGACAAAGCAAATGCCCAGAAAACGAATAATGTCACAAGAAATGCCGCCACACCATTCTGCCATAACGGTCTTTTTTTCAAATATAACAGATTTTCCGCCCGGCGAAACAAGTCGCCCTCATAACCGCTCTCCAAAGAAAATGATATTTGTCGTTCCTTATCCTTTTTCATGTTTGCCAGCACCTGCGCACACTGAGCCGGTTCCATTCCTGTTTTTTGGACAAACGCTGCATCACATGCCATATTCTGGTCGCGCCAGAACAGATAATACGCCAGCCATATTCCCGGATTCCACCAGTGAATACAGCATACCAGAAAGGCAAATCTTCTCCACAGATCGTCTCTCCTCCGCTTCCGGAGCTGTTCATATGCTATAATGTCCTTCATTTCCTTTGCCAGAAGTCCATCCGGCAGATAGATCCTGCCCTTAACAATCCCTGTCCTGACCGGAAATGCGAGTAGTCCGGACTGATAGATCCTGTCAAACAGACACCGGGAATGCTGTTTCAATTTTCGCTCAAGCCGCAGCTGCTTTCCTGTGGTCCCAAGAAGTAAAAGTATCATTCCACCAAGCCAGATCAACACACAACTCCGATAGGTGGCTGATGCGCTGATATTCCCTTGAAATACATATCTCCAGCCGGTTAACAGTCCCTGATCCGGTGAAATCTCTAACCCCAGCGAACGCAGTAAAGTATGAAACTGCCGGTTCCACGGATCATACAGGCAAACCGGGCTGCTCATTCCCAACGGACAGACCGCCCGCAAAAACAAGATTCCCCATAAAGCCATAGTGATTTTGCCGGAATGTCCACGAAATACAAACCGGAAAAGCAACACCACCGGAAGCAGTACCAGAGCCATACAGCTCATGGAAAATACGGTATAAAATAACTGATATAAAATATCCATCATATTCCTACATTTCTTTCTCTGCCCGCAAACCTTAGTCCGCAGGCACATTATTTGCAAAACAACAGCATTATCATAACACAATTCTCTCCTGTGGAAAACACCTACTTCCCCCGTCTGTTCCGCCCGCCATCGAATAACGCCTTCCCGTTGGACAGTGATTGCTTTTTCCGCTCTTTTGGGTATAATTAGTAATAATCGTTTATTTATTCAGGAAAGGATGACATTCTTATGAAAGATGGATTTATCAAGGTCGCAGCAGTCACACCGGATATCGAAGTCGGTAATACTGCCTACAACACAGAGCAGATCATTCAATGCATTGGGCTTGCCGGAAAAGAAGATGTCCGGCTTCTGGTCTTCCCGGAGCTTTGTATCTCAGGATATACCTGTAATGATCTCTTTCTGCAAAATATCCTTCTGGAGGGCTGTCTGGAGGGTCTGGAACAGATCCGTTCTGCGTCCCGGACCCATGACATGCTGATCGTTGTGGGACTTCCTTTCCTTTTTCATGCCCGGCTGTATAATATTGCGGCTGTGATTTATCAGGGAGAGGTTCTGGGACTTGTGCCAAAACAGCACATTCCAAACTACTCCGAGTTTTATGAAGCCAGACATTTTGCACCGGCACCTGCCGAAAATGAGGCTGTAGACATTCCCGTTCTGGGTGCCCATGGCAGACAGATTCCTTTCGGGGCAAAGCTTCTGTTTGCAGCGGACAATCTGCCGGAACGGAAACAAAACCACCCTTGGAAAATACGACATCCGGACGGATCACCTT
>ERZ773108.1309-NODE-1309-length-25425-cov-5.793220_pt1 | contig 25425 bp, 22 predicted proteins | sample MGYA00580570_ERZ773108 | MGnify/ENA primary metagenome ERZ773108 (study PRJEB29015, sample SAMEA2737840) | human gut metagenome | biome: human gut; feature: human-associated habitat; material: faeces | place: China | collected 2012 ...
CGAGCGGAATGTCAATTTCTTCATTTTTGCGGCGTTTCAAAAGCTTTTGTTTAACCGTATCGCTCTGAGCCGAATACTCGGGCAGTTCAAACTCGCTGTCTGCCACATCTCGGTAATCCTCGCCTCTGCGCTTTATCGCGCCGCCGATACCTCTTAAAATCTTTTCAATCGAGACCCCGGTCAGTAATATAATAAAGATAATTTCCGCCGCGATAGAGACAACCCATGTTCCGGCGGGACCGATAAGCATATTAAGCGCTCCGCAAAGTCCGCCGCCGATTACGCCGCCGCCGCTGCTGTTTCTGCCGCCCTGCCACAGCGCCGTTATGTTTCCGATAACCGTCTGCTCTGTAAACGAAGTATGCCCCGTTGCCATAGGTACGATTACGGACGTAACAAGGATTAAAAGCGAAAGCAACACATATCTGAAGGCATTTTTCTCGCCCTCTTTATCAAAAAACGCCATAAACCCCGTAACGATAATAAAAATGCAGCTGATGGATATCGACATTCCGAAAAGCCCGTAGCATACGTCCTTTATAAACTTGCCGACGGTTCCCGTCGTCTCGGTCAAAAACGCAAATCCCAAAAAGATTCCCAGGGCGATAAGCACAATCCCTTTTATCTCATTTGAAAGCGTTTTTGTTCTGCCCGCCGCTTTTGCAGTCTTTTTATTACCCGCGGCTTTTTTGGAGACGGACGGGGTTTTTGCCGTCCTTTGCATTGCCGCCGATTTTTTTACCGCTCCGCCTCTGCCTGAAGCGGATTTGGTTTTCTTTGTCTTTTCAGCCATAATTGTATCTCCTGTCCGACTTATTTTAAAATACGCCAAGCGCATAGTTATAGCATTATATTTAATTATAACATAATTAAGTCGAAAGAAATATTACAATTGTGTATCATTTAAAAGAAATTTTGTCGAAGTTAGTATCCGCGCCTGATTTTAAGAGGCGGATTTCCGCCCGAACGGTTTTAAAACATTCGGCAAGCTACAGTTTAAGCCAATCGGCAAGGCTTCTTAAAAATATCTGAACCGCGCTTATCTTGTCTACCCTTTCCGCCGCGCACAAATCACGGCGCGCCGCCTCTTCTCCGTCTATTGTATAGACAATCTCGCCCAGCTTTTGTCCCTCTTCAAGCGGGGCGTTTACGCTCTCCTCCATTTCAAACCTTGTTTCAATCCTGCTTTTGTTGCCCTTTTTTACTATAAATCCGCTGCCCGATATCCTTGGCGCAATCTGTTCTTTTACGCCGCCGATAACGCGCACGTACGGCACCGCCGTGTTTAAATCTTCATCGCTTGCCACCTCGTAATTTGCAAAGCCGTAATCAAGCAAAGCCGAAGCCGAAGAAAATCTGTCCTTGGTTGTCGGTGCGCATATAATTACCGCGATAAGCTGCATTCCGTCACGCATCGCCGTTGCCGAAAGGCAGTATTTTGCCGCTCCCGTTGAGCCTGTTTTAAGTCCGTTTGCCCCGTTGTAAAAACGTATCAGCTTATTTGTGTTTGAAAGCCCGAAGCTTCCGTTTCTTAAGCTGTCCATCCATATGGTTGTATAGTCAAATATCTTGCTGTGCTTTAAAAGCTCCTGCGAGATTCTGGCAACGTCTCTTGCGCTGCTGTAATGCTCGGACGTTTCGTCAAGTCCGTTACAATTTATAAAATGCGTGTTTTCGCACCCAAGCTCTGCGGCGCGCTTGTTCATACGCTCGACAAAAGCGCCCTCGCTTCCCGAGACGAACTCTGCCATAGCAACCGCCGCGTCATTGCCCGAGGCAACAGCGATTGCCTTTAACATATCATTTACGCTCATCTGCTCGCCCGCCTCAAGAAAGACCTGCGAACCGCCCATCGACGCGGCGTACTCGCTTGTGGTGACCATATCGTCAAGCGAAATCTTTCCGCTGTCTATCGCCTCCATTATAAGAAGCATAGTCATAACCTTTGTTACGCTTGCAATCTGAAGTCTCTCGTCCGCGTTCTGCTCATATAAAACCTCGCCCGTTGACGCCTCTGTCAATATCCCCGATTTTGCGTTTATCAGCTGCGCCGAAACATCGGTATCAACCTGCCGCGCGGGCTCGGCGTATACTCCTGCCGATATTAAAAGCATTATAACCATTATAAATGCGGCCGTCTTTGTATGTCTGATTCTGTTCATTCTTACAATCATTCCTTTCCGCGGCGGCGACCCGAAGTATTTCTGCATTTCGGTCTGTGCCGACAGGTTTGTTTTTATTAATAGCCTATGCTTGCCGACTAAAATTATACACGTTTGTAAAAATAACGTAGGTTTTGGTAACTTTTTATTAACTTTTCGTTACAATACAATAACATTCTTGCAATTTGTAAAGTTTAAGGTTATAATATATTATGTATAATTAAAAATTAAATAAGAACAATGAAATGTTGGTGAAAGAATGGAGCTTTTGCAAAACATAGATAAACTTAATAACACCGAAGCCGACTGCCCCGTAAGCATATACGGCTGCAAGCTTTTGTCCGACTCGGAAAACGTCCGCGTTCTGCTTCACATAAAGCTTAAGGCGTTGGGCGCGCCCGTATCGGGAGTGCGGCTTGATATATGCTGCTACGGCTCTGACGGGTTTAAGCTGTCGGAAATTCACGATATCCCTTACAAAAGAGGCGGTATCGAGGTTGAGGTTCCGTCCTTGATGACAGCCGCGGCGGCGGTCATTGTCCGAAGCGCGCATTTGTCGGACGGTTCTGTATGGCACAGCGACGCGGAATTTTCGGCTTCGGCAGAGATTGCGGACATCGGCGAGGCGTATGAAGATACTGCCAAGCTTGAACCCGTATCACCGATTGAGACCGACCTCGGCGGTGCGGAAGAACCCCCGAAGACTCGCAGCGAAAAGCGCGAGGCACGCAGACAGCGCCTGCGCGAGGAGGAGGAAATCCGCGAGTTTATCAAGCACGACCCGACCGAGAGAAGAAAGCGCATCGCGGCGAGAATTGTTACGTTTATTATTATCGCGGGCGCGGTATGCGGCGGATTTTACGCGCTGAAATACAATAAAGATTCGGACACGGTATACAAAAAGGCTATGAACCTTTATAACAGCGGAAAGTTTGAGGACGCGGTAACAGCGTTTGAAAACGCCGAGCAGTATATCTACTTTGGCGATAAGAAGAAAGAGCTTGACTGGAGTTTGGCTATCAGCTATGCAAGACAACGCGATTTTTACAATGCCGGCAAATACTTTAAAAGCCTTAACGGATATATGGAAAGCCGCGAAAATTACAGAAGCATAACAGAGGCTTTTTCGGGAATATCGGCGGCGGGCAAGGCTCACACCCTCGCCTTAAAGTCGGACGGAACGGTTCTTGCCGCGGGCAGCAACAACAAAAAGCAATGTGACATCTCGGGCTGGAGCGACATAATAAAGCTTGCCGCGGGCGGAGACCACTCGGTCGCCTTAAAGCGCGACCTTAAGGTTGTTGCAACAGGTGACGACACCTACGGTCAATGCAAGGTTTCGTCCTGGAAGGATATTTCGGACATTGCGGCGGGCAGCGGTCACACCGTCGGCGTTACAAGGCAGGGCAAGGCGGTTGCCGCGGGCGACAACACCTACGGTCAATGCGATGTCGGCAGCTGGTCGGACGTTGTTTCGGTCAGCGCGGGAGACACGCACACGGTCGGCTTAAAAACCGACGGAACGGTAGTGGCGGCGGGCGACAATTCGCACGGGGAATGCAGCGTAGGCGACTGGAACGACATCGTTTCGGTCTGCGCGGGCAACGGCTTTACCGTCGGGCTTAAATATAACGGAAAGATAGTCTTTGCGGGCGATGACAGCCGCAGCGTCTCTCAGGCAACAAAGGTTAAAGACGCATACTTTATCTCCTGCGGGGCATACAACGTGCTTGTCACCGCGACGGACGGACACACCACCGCCTACGGAGACAACGACTCTAATCAATGTATGACGGATTTATGGAAGAACATTGCCGCCTCTTGCGGAGGGGAACGCCACAGCATCGGAATCACCGCCGACGGAACGGTCTGCGGTGCGGGTTCAAATGACAGCTCGCAGCTTGACCTGTCCGCGTGGAGCGGTATCGGAATCCCCAAGTCAACCGTTGCCATACGCAAGGGTTCATAAATGCAATAAATATTAATTTGGAAAGGAATATATAAAATGGATGTTTTTGTTGAACAATTGGTTAAAAGGAGAAGAACCTCGGGCGATATTGTAAAAATCGTTCTGTGCGTTCTTGCAATTCTGCTGGTACTTATGGCTACCCCCATTCTGATAGGAATCCAATACTTCGGCTCGATTGCTCTTCTGCTCTGCGTGGGACTGATATATCTGCTTTACAACGTGCTTATATCGGTAAACTTAGAGTACGAGTATGCATTCACCAACGGCGCGCTTGACATCGATAAAATTATTGCCGCACGCCGCAGAAAAAGGCTTACTGATTTAAACGCGCGCGAAATAGAGATAATGGCAAAAACTTCAAACCGCGCCTACAAGAGCTATGCCGAAAACCGCGGAATTAAAAAGATATATGCCTGCACCGCCCCGACGGACGAAGATGTATTTTTTGTTGTATATCAAAAAAACAACAATAAATATATGCTTATCTTTAACCCCGATGAGAGAATCCGCGACGGCTTTCGCCGTCTGAATCCTCAGAACGTATTTTTAGACTAACAAAGAATCAAGGTATAAAAGTATATGATTAAAACAGGAATTGACGTAATCCAGATTTCAAGATTTTCACAGATGAAAAATATTGATCTGTTTAAAAAGTACGCATTCACCCTGCGTGAGCGCCAATATTTTAACGGAAAGAAAAATCCGTTCCCGAGTATCGCGGCGGCTTTTGCCGCAAAGGAAGCCTTTGCAAAGTATATGGGAAGCGGCTTCAGGGGGTTTGGCCCGCGCGATGTTGAAATTCTTCACGACGAAGTCGGCAAGCCTTACATTTTGTTTATGCGCAATCCGATAAACGCAGACGTAAGTCTCAGCCACTCGGGTGACTGCGCCGTTGCCGTTGTATGCGGCGAAGAATATCATATCGGCAGATATGCCGATTTAATCAAAAGCTATCGCTCGATGCTTCCCAGACGCCGCCCGTCAATGAACAAGGGCGACTGCGGAAGGGTCTTGATAATTGCCGGCTCTGACGGAATGGCGGGCGCGGCGTGTCTGTGTTCTCAGGCGGCAATACGCTGCGGAAGCGGTCTTGTCACACTTGCCGCGCCCGAATGTATACAGCCGGTCGCCGCGGCAAAGCTTACCGAGGTTATGACATATCCCCTCCCCTGCTGCAACAAAATTCTTGCCGAGGGGGCGGCGGCAAAGCTTGAGGGCAAGCTTTCATCGTGCGATGCCTGCGCCATAGGTCCGGGCCTCGGCAAAAGCGACGGCGCGCGCGAGGTTTTAAGCGCTGTTCTTCAAAACGGCGCGCCCTGCGTTATTGACGCAGACGGCTTGAATATTCTGGCAGAGAATACAGAGCTTTTGCAAAATCGCAAATGCGAGGTTATTTTAACCCCTCATCCGGGCGAGATGGCAAGGCTTACCAAAAAAACAATTGCCGAAATACAAGATAACCGCTCTGCCGCGGCGGCAGAGCTTGCCGCAAAGTACCGCGTGTACGTTCTTTTAAAGGGCGCGGGAACGGTTATCGCCGCCCCCGACGGCGAGCTTCACATTAACACAAGCGGCAACAGCGGAATGGCAAGCGGCGGAATGGGCGATGTTCTGACGGGGGTTATTGCATCGCTTTTGGGGCAAGGGCTGTCACCGTTTAACGCGGCGGCTCTCGGCGCATTCATTCACGGGTTTGCGGGCGATATCGCCGCGGAGGAAAAGGGCGAGTACGGCTTAATCGCAAGCGATTTAATTGAAAAGCTTCCGCTTGCCTTAAAAGAACTTTCGCGCGGCAGAACCGCAAAGCAGTATTAAACAGAAATAATTTTATTACAGAAAGTCGGTCTTACTAAAATGGAACATAATAATCGAGCTTGGGCAGAAATAAATCTTGACGCAATAGAAAATAACATAAAATCTATAAGAAGGCACGTATCCGAGTCGGCAAAAATCCTCGGCGTTGTCAAGGCGGACGCCTACGGTCACGGATACCTTGAAGTAGCAAGAACCCTTCTTGAAAACGGCGCGGACGCGCTTGCCGTCGCGTGCCTCGATGAGGCGATTCAGCTTAGGCGCTGTTACATTCATTGCCCCATACTTATCCTCGGTCACTCGGGCTGCGAGGACGCCGAAACGCTGGTTTTTTATGACGTTATGCCCGCGTGCTTTGACTTCAGCCTTGCAAGCGCAATGTCGGCGGCGGCGATTCGCCTCGGCAAGGTCGCCAAAATACATATTAAAATCGATACGGGAATGGGGCGCGTAGGCTACCGCTTCGCAAATGATGAGGAAGCCAACAAGCACACCATTTCCGAAATTCTGCGGATTTCCAAACTGCCGAACGTTGAGATAAACGGAATCTTTACCCATTTTTCGGTTGCCGATGATGACGATGACGAATATACTTTTTTGCAGTTTGAAAGATTTCTTAAGGTGTGCGGAATATTAAAAGAAGAGGGTCTTAACATTCCGCTCCGCCACTGCGCAAACAGCGCGGCGCTTATCCGCTTTCCGCAGATGCACCTTGATATGGTGCGTCCCGGAGTTATTTTATACGGGCTTAATCCCTCGCCGTTTGTAGATTGCAGCGCGCTTAAGCTTAAACCCGCGATGACCCTTAAGGCAAAAATAACCAACGTAAAAACCGTTGAAAGGGGTTCAAGCATAAGCTACGGCCGCCGCTTTATAACCGACCGCGAAAGCAAAATCGCCACCGTTCCCGTCGGGTATGCCGACGGATATTCAAGGCTTCTTTCAAACTCGGCTCAGGTCATAGCGGGCGGAAAATTGTGTAATGTTGTCGGAAACATTTGTATGGATCAATGTATGATTGACGTTACGGATGTCAATACTATTGCTATCGGCGACGAAGTCATTTTGTTCGGCACGGGCGATAATATAGAATTACCGGTAGAGAGCCTTGCCGACAAAATGGGGACGATTAACTATGAAATCCTTTGTATGATAGGCAAGAGGATTCCTCGAATCTATATACGAAACGGCGTCAAGCAAAAAATGCACAATTATCTGCTTGACTCGCCCACTTCGGAATGATTTAAAAAAATTCTCCGTTGGCTTCGACCGTACATAATCACACGTTCGTTGCCGCAGGTTTGTCCAAAGATTATGTACCAAAACATCTCAAGCCGCGTATAATGCAGATGAGAGCAAAGGATACAATCTTAACTTGCGGAGCGTGAATATTTTGATAGTAAAAAGAGGAGATATATACTACGCGGACTTAAGTCCGGTTGTCGGCTCTGAGCAAGGCGGCGTGAGACCCGTTCTGATTATCCAGAACGATATCGGCAACCGCTACAGTCCGACGGTTATTGCTACGGCTATTACTTCTCAGATAAATAAAGCCAAGATGCCCACTCATATAGAGATAGACGCGGGCGGCTTCGGGCTTTCGAAGGATTCGGTGGTTCTTGCCGAACAGATAAGAACGATTGACAAAAAAAGGCTGAAGGAAAAGATCGGTCACATAGACGGCTCGCTTATGGACAGAGTAAACGAGGCTCTTGAAATCTCCTTCGGTCTGACCTGAAACCACAACAATTATTAAACCTTAATTATATACTTAGGAGGGCATTAATTATGAAAACAAAGAAGAGTAAACTGCTTAAATTCGGAATCATTCTCGGTCTCACTCTGGTTGCCGTCAGCGGCTTTGCGGTGTTTTCCGAGCCGGGCGGAACAGATGACCCCGTTGTAACCAAAAGCTATATAGTTGACAAAGTTGTGCCTGAGATTAAGGCGTATGTCGACCAGCAGCTTGGCATCGCGTCATCGGGCGGAACAGTTACAGCCAGACCCTCAACCTTTGTGGTGGTAAACTTAAATGCGGGTCAAAGTATAATCGGCGAAGCGGGAACCGAATTTATTCTGCGTATGGGCAGCGGAACTGTTATTGCGACGGCAAAGGGCGGACTTGCCGATACAACATCGGGCTATGACCTTGCAAACGGAACTCCGCTTCCTTCAAACCACCTTCTAATAATTCCTGTTGCCGACGGCAGAGGCTTTAAGGCTTCGACCGATGCAATTGTGATGATTAAAGGCGGATATACCGTTAAATAAATGCCAATAAGGCGGCGCGATATGCGCCGCCTTTTATATTTTAAAGCATAAGAAAACTATAAAAATACTAATTTGTAAAATGTAGAAGAGTAAATTTATGAAAATTACAGCTCGAACCGTCCTTCTTCAAGAAGACCGAGTTCTTCTGCCTTTGTCTTGTCCACAGCCCTTTCCGAAATCAGCTTTTCTATCAGCTTTTCGCCGTCGGGTTCTGCGACAGACAAGGCGCGATACGAAACATTAACCATCTCGTCACGGCTCAGCCTTTCCACCTGCGAGACCCTTTTTGCCTCGCGGCTTGAAAGCAAGCCATACTCTGCGGCAACCAAATCCACATTCTCGGGCTCGGCATTGACATATCCCAAGGCTCTCATAACAAGAGTCATATACTCCGCGCCGCTTATCGGTTCTTCGGGGGAATATGTATTGTCTCCCGTGCCTTTGGTTATTGAGTTGTTAAAACAATATTTAACATACTGAGATGCCCAATGCTCTTTGGGTACATCGGAAAAAATTTCTTCAACAGGAGCGGTGAGCGCGGCTGATTCTTTTGCAAGAAGCCGCGTCAGCATTGTTGCTGCCTCGGCGCGCGTAAATGTCGCGTCAAGCTCATATCCGTTCTCCGTTCCTCTGAAAAGTCCGAGGCTAAACAGCTTATCAGCGTCCTGTGTATAGCTTGCCGCAAAGGAAGGAAGATGTAGAAGAGCTGCGGCAACTGTCAAAGTTAGTGTTGTTTTTAAAAAATTTCTGATTTTCACGTTTAAACCTCCGTACTATTTTCTGAGACCCTTTAAATCCTCGGGGAACAATCCCAAGGCTTTTGCAATGGTGTCTGTGTCATCGTTAATCGCATCCATATAGAAGAAGTTAAGCAGCGGTCCGACATAATCAATTTCGTCCAAGCCAAACTTTAAGGTTTCATCATTGAAGTTAAATTCAAACGAGCTTATCCCCGTTCTTGCCTTGTCGGAGAAGTTTGCCGTCATAGAAGCCGTGTCAACAAACTCCAGCTCCCACAAACCGTTTACCTTCTTTACCTCGCGCCAGCCTGTGTAAGACTGATTGCTGCCCACATTTCCGCCGACCGATGAAGTCATACCCTCGGGCTGTCTCCATACCGAGTCTCCCTGGCGATAATACTTTGTTCCGCTGTTTCCGCTGACTTTAAGAACCAAGTCATCAATCACTTTTTTAACCGTATCAGTTGCGTCATCGATGATTTTCTCTTCCATAAGGAACATCTCAAACTTGGTATTTCCGTCGGTCGAGATACCCTTTAAGCTTTGCGGGACGTTAATTTCGATTTTATCGATAATCTTTCCGTATTCATAGCGCGTACCTTTTATGGCAAGATTATTCCAGTTTCTCATAACCGAATGTTGATTTCCGTCCTCGTCATAATATCCGCCGTTTTGAGTTATACTCTCTTCCTTGGTAAGCCCCCAATACTCCTTTCTCATTCCAAGCATTGAGGTGTTGAGAGACCCTCTTGCGGCGCTGAAAAGCTTAATCAGCCACTTTCCGTAATCATCGGATTTTGCTGCGCTTTCCATCTCATATTCCACGCTGTCAGCCGTCATTGTTCCAAGCATCGTGGTTGAGGTCTCCCATACTTCAAACCCGATTTTGGTAAGCTTGTTATCATTTACCGCGCCGCGGAGCTGATAACTTTCCATATTGGGTTCTTTGCGTCCGTAATAGTTGTACGCCTTTCCGTTTTCAACCCTTCCGTATATGCTGAATCTAAGCAGATTTTTGGTTGTTTTCTCACTTGTCATCTCTTTTGTGAGCATATACTTCCAAAGGGTAACGCTGTCTCTCGGTCCCGTAAGGGTCAGCGTAAAGAAGTGGGTTGTATCGCCGCCCGAATAGTGCTTAAGCACACCCGTAATGCTTTCGCCGTCTGCCGCCAGAGTTTTGTACAAATCGGTCTTTTCTGTCTTTTTATACTTGCCCGAGAACTTAACCGTTTCAAGCAAAACCGTTTTATACTCTTCATAGGGCTTGGCATAGCTCTTTTTTATCGTTCCCTTTTCGGGCTCAAAGACATCATAGGTCATATATGTTGTCTCTGTTTCTTTTACATCCCAATCATCATCGTCTGTGTCTTTGCTGTCCGTATCTTTACTGTCTGTATCTTTACTGTCTGTGTCCTCTGTGCCGGGATAAGGCTTGTTGTGCTCATTAAAATCATCTACCATATCCTGATAGTCTTTGTCAACCTTTTCTGCCTCTTTTGTTCCCACCGCCGCCGAAACCCAGCCGTCAACTCCGTCATCTATAAATAAACAGCAGCGCCTTAATTCCTTTTTTTCAACACCCTCGGGTATATACTCTTCAAATGAATTCTCGTTATATACTATCATTTTTGATGTCGCGGTAAAGTTGCCCGAATCCGTACGGCTTTTCGGGTCGTAAGAATACATTCTTATCATTCTTCCGCTCTCGCCCCATATCATATCAAGGGCTAAATAATCATTTTCTCTGTAGCCTAATCTTTTTTCAAATTGTTCTTGCCTGTATCCGACAACAAATTCTTCTCCGTCATCTCTTCTGTCAATTCTGTCCCAGATACTGCAACTCGTTGCTACATTTGAGATATAGTATTGACCAAGCCCGCTCCAGTCCGAGCTCCCCGTACGTCTCCGAAGACTAAGTGTTATTGATTTACTGCCGGAATCTACCGTCAGCTCAGGGACTCCATCTATTAATACAGCAATCGAGCAATGCCATACCCCATTGTCTGCATAGTCATACAAAAAATGGTCTGAGAATCTGTCTGCATTGATGTCAAAAGAGCATCTGTATCTAATCCAAAGGTCTCTTTCAGTTATAACGCCAAAGGCGCACATTGACACACACATCACTCCTGCTATAAAAGCCGAAATAATTCTTAAAGCCTTTCTTAAACTCATAACGCTATCCTCCTGAGTATTTATTATATTTAAAAGGCAAGATATCCAAGCAAAAAATACTTCTCAGACTTGCAGCCGTAAAGGGGAGCAGCACGCTGTTTATATTATTTTGTTTTAATACCTTGCCGATTAAACTTTTTAAATTATTTAAACTATTGTAATCAACTTATAAACACTCAACTACCTGACCGTCAAATACCATTCCCGCATCTCCGCCATAGCCGGAATATAAGTTTTAATACCTATTATATTTTAAAACATTGCTTACTTAAACGGGTCTTCTATGTTTCTTGCTTTCAGCCTTAATCCGTCCATCATTTTTCCCGTTGTTTCGGCTCTGTCCGAAATACCGCTTAATCTTACATACCCGTTATCATCAACAGATACGTCATACAGTTCCAGATAAGCGTTTAATACTTTTAAAAGCTTATCCTTTTTCATCGGTTCAGCCGTTAAATCTCCTGCTTCCTCGGTCAGCATAAGAATTTTGGCTGCCTTTGCATATCCTTCGGGGTAACCTCCGCATTTTTCCGCCAACCAGTCATATCCCGCCATAGTCAAAAGCATTTTTACGCCGTCTATTTCGGTAATATTATCATTCGGGCGAAACATCGCCGTTCCGTCTCCGTTTACCCAAAAGTTATTTTTAGCTATCAGAATCCAGTTATAGCTTGGAGTTTCTGCGGTAACATCAGCAAAGACTTCTTCTGCACTTATTCCCGCGTTAGATGTGCTGTATCCGTATATTCTGCCAAGTACCTCCGTCATTTTTCCGCGCGTTAATGTGTCATCATCGTTAAACGTCCGGTTGCCGTTATTTATTACTCCAAAAACTTCAAAACGCTTCTCCGATTCCCCTGTGCTTCTTCCCTTATAGTCCGCGGCAAATGCGCCCATGCTTATGACCGAAGCGGCTGTTACCGCCGCCAGCCCCACCGCTAAAACTTTTGCTTTTAAACCGCTCATTTTTGCTCCTCCTTATAATTTAAAAATTTCGTATGCCGCCGAATCCTAACTAAAACCCGACGGCATATACCTGACACTTATTGCTGATATAATTCGATATCAGAATATGTACAATCTGTACTTGCCTGCATTGTATAAGTGTAATAGTTGCCTGATGTTATACCGTGCAGTCTTCCGCTTATACTAAACATATTTCCTGATTGTTCCATACTTACCGAACCCATATATGAAGTTCCGCTTGTTACATTATTAATAGCTATCTCTGCCCAAGTTCCGCCGGGAACCGTCATATTAGCAGACACATATACTTTATAGCCTCTTGTTCCTGTGAAACGATATGGCAATGTATAAAGTGCATAATTACTTTTTGTAAGTGTATAATCCTTACTGCTTAAATCCCAAATAGGCTTAGCCGCTCTTGCTTTCTGTAATAACTCAGCCTGTTTTCTGCCCGGTTCGGTCTTAACCAAAGGTATGGTTCTAACGTCGTTACCGTTCTCATCCATCTGAACAAAATATATTTCACTATCCGATTCACTTTGATTCTCGGCAGCAAATACACTTACACTCATAATCGATACAGCCATAACAGCTGCGCAACCCATAGCTATAATTTTCTTAAATTTTTTCATAAAACATTTCCCTCTTTTCTAAGATGTTTTACAATTTGTTGTCTTTTGCTTTAATTTTTAATGATTTATCAGAAACCTCTTGACATTTATGAACTTTTCCTGTATTATTAAGTATGAGATTTCTGTTTTAAATCATTTTTCAAGTTAGCCCCTTGTTATTGATTTTTGCAGGGGTCTCACTTTTTTGATTTTTAAGGTTTTGCCTTAAATCAAATTTTGTCTTTGGTACCTTTTCTGTGTCTGCCGATTAGTTTTCTTTGGTATTTTCTTCTACCAAAGCTTTTAAACCTGACGGCTCTTTCGGCTGATACGAACCGCCCATTGACGGAATACCTGCCGATGCAATTAACGTTTCAAGGATAATATCTGCTGTTGCGGATAAAACCTTATCTGAAAACTTTTTGTTCATCACTTTTCACCTCCCTTGTTCTGATTTTTCCCACTATCGCCAATATCGTTACCGACATCAACGATAAATTTATCAAAACACCGGCTCGTTTATTAAACTCGCACAGTATTATTGAACAACCCGAAAAGAATATATATGTACATATCCCTTTTATCTTGCCTTTCCGTTTTAGATCTTCGGTTAAAGTTTTATTTGGGTGCTTTATCGGAATCAGCGGAAATAAAATAACCGCGGAACCTATTAAACACAAAACAAGCATCCATAAAGGAAACGATTCTATAATAACTGTAAGTTTTAATACCGAAATTAAAGTTATTATCATTGTTGCTCTGCATACCGCTACTGTTTTTGCGTGAAAGCCACCCGTGTATATTCTTGTGCAGCAAAAAGTAATCAGAAACAGTATTCCGTCCCAAAACCTATGCATTATTACCGAGAAAAGTAAAACCAATGCAAATGTAAGAGCTTCGTTGAGAATAAGTTCTATTCCATAACTGTATATATCCTTATGGTCTTTGGGAATAATATCTTTTCTTACATAAAAAGAAGCTATACAATCAGATAAATAATGCATCTAAATCACTCCTTTAATCTGATTTGAGTATAGCTTATAAATATTCAATTTTCAATCCCCTTGACGAGTTTGGTAGGTTTTTTGTCGAGTTTGGTATTTATTTCTTTATTTTTAGCCAAACCTCACAGCAAAACATATTTGAATTATTTTGATAAATTCTCAGCATACCCTTATGTTTCTCAACTACCTTTTCCACATTTTTTAATCCATAGCCGTGTACGTTCTTATTCTTTTTTGAAGTCTCTAAGTTTATATTTGAGAACATTGGATTATAGGTGTTCTCCATATAAATCGAGACATATTCTCCCTGTCTCTGAACCCCAAATATAATCAGTTTCTTTTCGCAATTCCGTACCGCTTCTATAGCATTATCAAAAATATTTCCGATTATAACAGGAATCGTTTCGGGTTCAATACACTTTACAATATCATTTTCTATATTTATTATTACTTTTATACCATATCTTTTACAAATCTCTAATCGTGAATTTGTAATAGCGTTAAATACATCATTCTCTGTAAATACAATTTTTTGAATTGATACAAAACTTTCATCAATAATAGTTTTTACATATTTACAAACTTCATTGTCATTATTTTTACTTGCCATTGCATCAATGGCAAGCAAGTGTTTCTCCATATCGTGTTTTATGGAACTTATATTATCATACAAGATTTTTGTATTTTCCATATTTTCTTTTATATTGTCATACTGCATTCTAAGCAATTTGTATTCCACAAGCCCGCGATTGGCTTTATTTATTTGAAGCATAAAATAATATGTCATAAAATTTATTAATACCAACACGGTTGCCAAACAAATCAAATATATTATTAACTTGTCATCGTCCAGCGCGGATTTTGTTATAAATATCGTTGCACACCAAGTCATCACAGACATCGCAATTATCAAAAACCATTCTTTGGTTGTCAAATAATATTCCTTTTTTATGTACAAAATTATTTTAAAAACAACAAATTCCAATGTTCGGCAAAGCGCCGCAATTATAACTCTTTCTGCGCTGAACCCCAACATAACGCTTTCCGTCTGAACACCTGTTAAATAACATATGTAGAAAATCGTCAAACTTGCAATTATAAAGATTATTGCCGCAGAAAAAATCGATACAAATGTTTGCATTAATACATCTCCGTTTAGAAAAAGCCGCGCATATAAAAGCATTGTAACAATAAATATTATGGCGCCGAAGCCATCGTATGTAACCAAAGCGTTAATAAAAGCTATTTCAATTGTAATGACATTTACCGCCGCAACAAACCCAATAATTCTGCGCATTCCTTTATATTTATATCCGAAATAGGACGAAACAAACCATACCCAGATTATCACTTGAATATATGTTATAAAAACTTCAAAGGCTTTATTAATCATCATCTTATACTCCTCATATAGTCCATAAATTTATTCTTAACGTCACCCATTTTTGAACGGCTTATCGGAATTTCTTCATCATTATGTAAGATACAATTTGTTTTTTCTATAACTTTTATTGCGCGGCAATTTACAAGAAATCTCTTATGCGCTCTTATAAATCCATACTTTCCGATTTGTTTTTCTATCTCATCAAGTTTGCACCTGTAGCTCTCGGACTCTCTTTTGTCATCATAAACAAATCTTACATAATGATCATCATTTTTTATATAGAATACCTTTTTTAAATCTATTTCCGCAACACGTTTTTCAAGTGAAACAAGTATTGTTCGGTTCTCCAGCTCTCTCGCCTTAATCTTATCAATAATTTTTCCCGCTACTGTTTCAAGCAATTCAAGCTGATTTTTGGGAATAAACCAAAACGGTCTGTATTCATATGACTGAAATACAAGCTGTTCATTGCTTGAAACAAATACAAGTATTATGTCTTTCCTTATCTCACTCAATCTTTTCGCAACACTAAACCCATTTATTTCAGGCATAGCTATGTCCAAAAAGACCGCATCAATGCTTTGATTTTTACATATATCTATTAAGTCATAACCGTTTGAGCAAGTACATATCTCACAGGTTGCTTCATATTTTTTAAATTCGCAGCGAATGTTATTTAAAAGAGTGCCTGCAAACTCTTTTTCATCATCGCAAATTGCTATTTTTACGTTCATATTAACACCTTCTTTTGTGTTGCCGCTATTTTTGTTTAATTAATACCACTTCTGCTCTAACGCTTCGATGCGTGACAGATATTCTATCAGGCGCATAGTATTGTTCTCATAATCATACTCGCTTACGCCCCTTTTAATTGTCAGGTCTAAAAACAGCTTATTGCAGTTACAATTAATGTAATCTATATGCTTTTCAAGTATAACATAGATAGAATTATGGTCATGCCCCTCAACTATCTGCGAAATATGCGGATAATTGTAATATTCCGCTCCTTTGCCTTCGCGCGGTATTTCATAGGCAGCAAATTGCAGCTTATCCAATGATAAGTCCGGTTTATTTTCTCTCAGATAATGACCGATTGATACCTTCATCATTCTTCGGGTTATCTCACTTATCAAATTAAAATCGATTTTTACGGCTGACATATTCTCTTCCAAAAAGCTGCACATCTCAGAAAACGTCATCTTATTTCCTGATTTAACCAGCGGTTTATACAGCTTAATCAATCTTGCAATATTATCCATAGTTTACCTCTTAATACAATTAGTTTTCCGCGGCGGCGTTTATCTCTTCCGCATAGCGGACGGTCTCCATTGCGTCGCGGCAATATTTGTCCGCGCCGATACTGTCGGCGTATTCCTGGGTCATAACCGCTCCGCCGACGGCAACCTTGCACCACGGTGCGGCGGTGCGAAGCTGTTTTATCGTCTCTTCCATTGCGGGCACGGTGGTGGTCATAAGCGCACTAAGTCCCGCAAGCGGAGCTTTGCTTTCCACAACCGCCTTGACAACATCTTCGGGCGGAACGTCCTTTCCCAAGTCGATAACCTGAAAGCCGTAATTTTCAAGAAGGAGTTTTACTATGTTTTTACCTATATCGTGAATGTCTCCGTGAACGGTAGCAATAACAAACCTACATTTAACCGTCATACTTCCCTTTTGGGTCAGCATATGTGATTTTATAACTTCAAACGAGCTTTTTGCCGCTTCGGCACTCATCAGAAGCTGAGGGAGGTAAACTGTCTTTTTTTCAAAGCCTACCCCCACCTTATCAAGTGCGGGTATTATATCCTGTTTTACTATCTCAAGCGGCTCTGCGGATTCAAGAAGGTTTTTTGTAATATCCGCCGCCTTTGTTTTTAAGCCCTGTGCCACCGCCTTTTGAAGCTCTGACGCGTACTCTGCCGCGCCCGCGCCCTCTGCAGCGCTCTGCACGGGCGCTTTTGCCGAGACAACCTCTTGCCTTGTTGACATAAAGTTTATATACTCGACAAAATTCTCGTCCATTCCTTTCAGGGCGCGGTACGAGTAGTACGTCTTCATCATATCGTCCGAGTACGGGTTCATTATCGCCGCCGACAAGCCGTTTTCAAGCGCAAGCGAAAAGAACTCGCCGTTTATCGCGCCTCTTGAGGGCAAGCCGAAAGAGACGTTTGAAACGCCGAGCGATGTGTGACAGCCAAGGTCTTCTTTTATTATTCTCAATGTTTTAAGTGTTGCAATCGCCGCGGCGGGGTCGGCGCTTACCGCCATTGCAAGTGTATCAAATATTATATTCTTCTTTGAAATCCCGTATTCTGCGGCGGTTTTTAAAATCTTTTCGGCGATTTTTACGCGCCCCTCCGCCGTATCGGGGATTCCGTCATCGTCAAGTGTAAGGGCAACAACAACGCCGCCGTACTTTTTAACCAGAGGAAAGATATCGCGCATAACCTGCTCTTTGCCGCTGACCGAATTTATCATTGCCTTACCGTTATATCGTCTGAGAGCCGCCTCCATTGCCGCGACATCGGTCGTGTCTATCTGAAGCGGCAGGTCTATAACCGCTTGAAGCTCGCAGACAGCGGATTTTAACATTTCTTTTTCATCTATTTCGGGCAGACCGACATTGACGTCAAGCACGTGCACGCCTTTCTCTTGCTGGCTGATTCCCTCTTGAAGAATATATCCTATATCATTTTCTCTAAGCGCCTGTTTAAAGCGCTTTTTGCCCGTTGGGTTAATTCTTTCGCCTATAAGAATCGGCGACCTTCCGAACTCTACCGCGTGCGTGTATGACGACACGCACATTATATCCTTTTCGGTTATCGGCACGGGCTTTATATCCTTTGCCTTTTGGGTCAGGGCGCGGATATACTCGGGCGTGGTGCCGCAGCAGCCGCCCGCAATCCTTACTCCGTCCGCAATCTGACCCGCCACATCGTCCGAGAACTCGTCGGCAAGGACGTCATAGACCGTCCTTCCGTCAACGCTTTTCGGAAGCCCCGCATTGGGCTTAAGCAGAATCGGGACGGACGCGCATTTAAGCAGCTTTTTAACAACCCCCGAAAGCTGCTTGGGACCGAGAGAGCAGTTAACGCCTATCGCGTCCGCGCCCATTCCCTCAAGCATAGCGCACATCGCCTCGGGCGAGGCGCCCGTCATAAGCTTGCCGTCCTCTCCGTATGCGTTTGACACAAAAACAGGCAGGTCACAGTTTTCTTTTACTGCAAGAAGCGCCGCCTTTGTCTCGTAGCTGTCGTTCATTGTCTCGATTAAAACCAAGTCCGCGCCGCATTTTGCTCCGATTTTAACCGTTTTTGCGAAAACCTCTGCCGCCTCTTCAAAATCAAAGTCTCCGTACGGCTTTAAAAGCTTGCCCGTCGGGCCGATATCAAGCGCAACAAATTTGGGCTGTTTTGCGTCAGCCCTGTCACGCGCTGTCTTTACGTTTTCGATTGCGGCGGCAATTATCTCTTCAAGCTCTTCTTCGGAAAACTTTAAAATATTTGCCCCAAAGGTATTGGCGCATACAACGTTGCTGCCCGCCTCATAATAGCTTTGGTGTATCCTTTGTATCGTTTCTCTGTGCGAAAGATTCCAAAGCTCGGGGTGCTCGCCCGGCTTTAAGCCCTCGCCCTGAAGCAGCGTGCCCATTCCTCCGTCCAGAAATATAACGTTATCCTTTAAAAAGCTTAAAATGTTCATAATTATTCTCCTTCGTATTCGCAATTTTTGTATTCGCAGTCTTTTTTGCCGCACGCGGCACAACGCGCGGTGCGGTTCACCCTCGGGCTTTTTGAGATACCTATAATCGCCGTAACCGACTTTGACGGCGACATAAGCATACTGTCGTTAAGCGCAAGCCCTATCTTGCGCTGACAGTCAAGAACTTCAAAAATCTTTTTCTGCGCCGAAAGCTCAAAATCGCCGTAACCCGCGCTGAACCGCGGACGTATATATCTGCCCTCTTCGGCGGCTTTAGCTTTTACATCGGCTTCAAACAAATCGCAAAGGCTTTCTATCCGCTCTGCCCCAATCGCCTGAAAGGCAACCGATTTAACGGGTGACACAACCCCGTATCTTGCGATAAGTCTGTCTATCTCAAGCCCGACCGTTGCCGCAAACAACACGATTTTGTCACAGCCGCCGAGGTTCTTTTTAAGTCCCGCACTTTTTGTTTGCATAAATGTAAGGTCGGTCAGTCCGTCTTTGTGACTAATCGGAAGCTCTGTATAACAGACCTTAAAGGCAAGCTTGCCGTCAAGCTCTGCCACGCACTCGGCAATCAGCTTATTTACCGCTTCGTCAGCCTTGCGGCAGCCCATATATCTTAAAATCTCTTTTATATTATACTCGGGTTTTTCGTAAAATTTTGTGTATACCAAGCCAATCAGTTCTTTCCTAATATATTTGAAAGGTTTGCCTGAATCGTCCGCGCAACCTCGGGATTGTTCATTGAATATACGTGAACATTTGTCACTCCGTTTGCGTACAAGTCGATAATCTGATCCGTAGCGTAGGCTATGCCCGCCTGCATCATCGCGTCGGGATAACCGCCGAACTTATCGACCAGCGCCTTAAACCTCTGCGGCATAAAAGAACCCGAAAGCTTTATCGCGCGCTCTACCTGATTGGCGCGGGTTATAGGCATAATTCCCGCAATAACGGGAACGGTTATCCCTGCCTCGCGGATTTTGTATAAAAAGTTATATAACAGATTATTGTCAAAAAACATCTGTGTTGTCAAAAAGTCGCAGCCCGCGTCAACCTTTTCTTTAAGCCGTTTGATATCCTCTTTTTGGTTCGCGCTTTCGGGGTGAACCTCGGGATAACACGCGCCGCCTATACAAAAATCAGCGCCGCTTTCTTTAAGGTCGCGTATTAAGTCTATTGCATAGCGATAGTCCCACTTGCTTCTGTCCGTCCCCTCCATCTCGGGAGTCAGGTCGCCGCGAAGTGCCAAAACGTTTTCTATTCCGTATTCACGCATCTCTTTTATCTTTTGCCGAACCGTCTCTTTTGTTGACGAAACACAGGTAAGGTGCGCGATTGTCGATACCCCCGATTTTTCTTTTACGGCTCTCGCCATATCAAGGGTATATCGGCTTGTTCCGCCGCCTGCCCCATACGTAACGCTGACAAATGCGGGGTTAAGCACGGCAATCTTTTCAACCGCCGTTTTAACGCTTTGAAAGGCGGTGTCCGTCTTTGGCGGAAACACCTCAAACGACAACGAAAATTCATCTTTCTTCAATAAATCCTTAAGCTTCATAACAATCTCCTTCTCCGCCGCCCTGCCGCAGCAAAGTCTACATAATTCCGCAGGGTTTATACTGCTTTTGCATCTTTGGGTATTAAGAAAGGCTGTCCCGCTTTCCGAGACAGCCCCTTGTTTTTTATTTTGCGTATTCAATTGCTCTCAGTTCACGAATGACATTTACTTTAATCTGTCCGGGATATTCCATCTCGTTTTCGATTCTCTTTACAATGTCCTTCGCCATTAATACGGTCTCGTCATCGCTTACCGCGTCCGACTTAACCATTATGCGAATCTCGCGTCCCGCCTGTATCGCAAACGAGCGTTCAACGCCCTTAAACGAATTTGCAATCTCTTCAAGCGTTTCAAGGCGCTTGATATAAGACTCAAGATTCTCGCGGCGTGCACCCGGCCTTGCCGCCGAAATTCCGTCGGCCGCCTGAACAAGACACGCTTCTATCGTCTTAGGCTCTACATCGCCGTGATGCGCCATAATGGCGTTAATAACCTTGTCGTTTTCTTTATACTTCCTGGCTATATCTCCGCCGATGGTAATATGCGAACCTTCAACCTCGTGGTCAACCGCCTTGCCTATATCGTGAAGCAAGCCGGCTCTCTTTGCCAATGTTACGTCTGCGCCAAGCTCACCCGCCATAAGACCCGCAATGTGTGAGACTTCTATCGAGTGCTGAAGCACATTCTGACCGTAGCTTGTTCTGTACTTAAGTCTGCCCAGCAGACGAACAATCTCGGGATGCAAGCTGTGAACGTGCGTTTCAAACATTGCGCGTTCTCCCTCTTGCTTGATGATATTGTCAACCTCTTTGGTTGACTTTTCAACCATCTCTTCGATTCTGCCCGGGTGGATTCTTCCGTCCGATATCAGCTTTTCAAGCGAACGTCTCGCTATCTCGCGCCGCACGGGGTCAAATCCCGAAAGTATAACTGCCTCGGGCGTGTCGTCGATTATCAAATCAACGCCCGTCAGGGTCTCAATCGTACGGATGTTTCTGCCCTCGCGGCCTATGATTCTGCCCTTCATCTCATCATTGGGCAGAGCAACGACCGAAACGGTCGTCTCGGTGACGTGGTCTGCGGCGCATCTTTGGATAGCACCCGTAATGATATTCCGAGCCTTCTTATCCGCCTCTTCCTTTGCCTGCTCTTCCACATTTTTAATAAGAAGAGCCTTCTCGTGGACAAGTGTCTCTTCAACCTGCTTAAGCAAATAATCCTTTGCCTGTGACTCGGTAAAATCAGCAATCTTTTCAAGCTGTGCCATCTGAAGCTTCTTTACTCTGTCAACTTCCTCTCTGACCTTATCGGCGTCGGAAAGCTTTTTCTGAACCTCTTCTTCACGCTTTTCAATCTGCTGAGTTTTTTTGTCTATTGTATCTTCCTTTTGCTGTACTCTTCTTTCCTGTCTTTGAACATCGCTTCTGCGTTCTTTAATCTCACGGTCAAGCTCTGATCTGAGCTTATGTATTTCCTCTTTTGCTTCAATTAATTTTTCTTTTTTAATGTTGTCGGCATATTTTTGGGATTTATCCGCCGCCTCGGCAAGTATACGTTCTGCCTCTTCCTCCGCACTGCCTATCTTCTGCTCTGCAAAGTTTCTTCTGTACGAATATCCGTACTTAAAAGCCATAAACGCGCCGGCAATCCCGACGGCAACCAAAACTGCGCACACAACAATGAATACTGTAATACTTATTATTCCCACCTCCTGTAACATATTGACGTATTTATCGTCTATCATAATAAATATAAGAATTAAAGAATTAATGTATAGCATAATTTTAGATAGAAGTATACCTTTTAATTTTACACATTTTTCACGAAAAAGTCAAGTATTTTTTGTTTGTTTCCGCAAAAATTTTATACAAAAACAGCCGCGGAGCAATGCCCCGCGGCTGTATATATGACACGTGTTAATTTTGACCCTTTGAGGCAACCTCTTCTTTTATATCCGCTATAAACTTATCAAGCTCTGCCGAACCCAAGTCGCCCTTGTCGCGGCTTCTTACGGATATCAGACCCGAGGCGCTCTCGTTCTCGCCCAGAATCAGCATATAAGGAATCTTCTTAATCTGCGCTTCTCTTATCTTATAGCCAATCTTCTCGTCTCTCTTGTCAAGTTCTGTACGGATACCCGCCTCTTTAAGCTTTTCGTAAACCGATACCGCATAATCGTGAGACTTCTCGGACACGGGCAGAACCTTAACCTGAACGGGTGCAAGCCACAGCGGGAACTTACCCGCAAAATGCTCGATTATAATTCCTATAAATCTTTCGATTGAGCCGAAGACAACGCGGTGAATCATAATCGGACGGTGCTTTTCTCCGTCCTCGCCCATATACTCTGCATTAAAACGCAGCGGAAGCTGAAAATCAAGCTGAATCGTTCCGCACTGCCACGTTCTGCCGAGAGAATCTTCAAGGTGGAAGTCGATTTTCGGTCCGTAGAAGGCTCCGTCGCCCTCGTTTATAACATAGTCAAGCCCCAAATCGTCAAGCGCGGATTTTAAGCCGTTTGTAGCTGTCTCCCAATCCTCGTCACTGCCCATACTGTCCTCGGGTCTGGTCGAAAGCTCTACGTGATACTTAAATCCAAAGAGCTTATAAACCTCATCTATTATGCTGATTACGCCCTTTATCTCTGACGGAATCTGCTCGGGCGTCATAAAGATATGCGCATCGTCCTGTGTAAAGCAGCGAACGCGCATAAGTCCGTGGAGCTGCCCCGACTTTTCGTGGCGGTGAACCAATCCAAGCTCGCCCATTCTTATCGGAAGGTCGCGGTAGGAATGCGGCTCTGACTTATACACAAGCATTCCGCCCGGACAGTTCATAGGCTTTACCGCAAAGTCGGTATCGTCTATAACCGTTGTGTACATATTTTCTTTATAATGATCCCAGTGACCCGAGGTCTCCCACAGATGACGGTTAAGCATCATCGGTGTTGAAATCTCTACATATCCCTCACGGGTGTGAATCTGTCTCCAGTAATCGATAAGCGTATTTTTAAGAATCATACCGTTCGGCAGGAAGAACGGAAATCCCGGTCCTTCGTCATAAAGGGCGAAGAGCTCCATCTCTTTGCCGATTTTTCTATGGTCTCTCTGCTTTGCTTCTTCAAGCATTTTAATATAATTATCAAGTTCTTCTTGGGTAGGGAATGCTGTCGCATAAAGTCTCTGGAGCATCTTATTGTCAGAATTTCCTCGCCAATACGCCCCGGCAACGCTCATAATCTTAAACGCCTTTATCTGGCCGGTTGATTCCATATGAGGTCCCGCGCAGAGGTCTGTAAAATCTCCCTGTTTATAAAATGAGATCACCGCATCTTCCGGCAGGTCGTTTATGAGCTCAACCTTGTAAGGCTCATCTTTTTCCTGCATCAGCTTTATAGCCTCCGCTCTCGGAAGTTCAAACCTCTCAAGTTTATAATTCGCCTGCACAATTTTCTTCATTTCCTTTTGAATCTTGAGAAAATCCTCTTCTGTAAATTTATGTTCAAGGTCAAAATCATAATAAAAACCGTTTTCTATCGCCGGTCCTATCGCAAGCTTAGCTTCCGGCCAAATATGCTTTACAGCCTGCGCCATAATATGAGAAGCAGTATGCCTGTAATCGTGTCTCACCTGCTCGTCTTCAAAATTTATCTTCTCTTTTGCCATATCTCTTGGCGAAAGCAATTTAACTAATATTTCATTATCAATTCTATCACAATATATATCTAATTTTTCTTTAGGAGAAGCCTTTTTGAATTTGTCTCCTAAATCAGAATTAAAACTTACAAATATCACACTTCCTGATTCAACTTTACCAATACACGACTCTACATCCTGAATTTGATCACCTTTGATTCCGCCATCATAATCCAGCCAGATAATATTTTTTTCATTTTTCAGCCTTTATTCTCATTATATTTATCGTGAAGCTGACGGCTTTGTCAGCGCCAGTTGCGCTAGCGGGCTAGCATGATGTCATTAACAATTTGTTGAGAGGCTACAGCGTCCTGGCGGCTAATCGCATCAAGCAGCGGTTGGTTGTTTTCCAGCTTTTCGCACAGCTTCAGCAGCCGCGTGACGGTGGCGATATTAGTCTGCGCCTCACGAATAGGATCTAGACCACTGGCATCCGGGAAGGTGTCGAAGTAATAGGCGCCCTGATAGCCATCGCGGCGCATTTGCCACAAAAACTCGAGCGTCGCGCGCGGGTTAACGGAGCCTGCCATCAGACCATCATCGCGTTTACCCCAGCCGTCATTGAGATCCAGCCCTAACAGGCGAGAACGACGAGCAACCATGGCAGCCGCATAGGCCGGAACTTCATTGGCGAACAGGACGTGGGCAAAATCGAGGGTAATGCCGAGGTTTGGCGCTCCGGCTTCTTCAACCGCCAGCAGGCAGGTGGTTACGTTAGGGAAAATGCTGAACGCGCGCGGTTCATTCGGTTTATATTCGATACTGATATCAATATCTGGCGCATATTCCGCGATCTCACGCACCGCGCCAACTGCGTCTTCCCAGATTTTTTTGTAATCGGCCTGGAAACAGTAATCAAAGCCGTCCTGCCCCATCCACAGCGTCATCAATCTGGAACCAAACTCGCGACCGGTGTCGATACCGCGCTTGGTTAACTCGATAGCCTCCCGACGAATTTTCGCATCCGGGTGGGTAAACGCGCCAATACGAAACTGCGGAGCATCCCAACGCATCTGCATACCGTTAACGGCAAGACCGGCATCTTCGATAGCCCGACGCATCGTTTTGATATCGTCACACATATGTTGCGGGTAGTTCAGGTCGAGATGAGTAAGTCCTTCAACTTTCCCCGCACGTTCAATCATTTGTAAGACGGTTGGCTTTCCTTTTAGCTCCGGCCAATACAGGTAAGCCCCTGATGCAAAAGAGTTCAGGCGAGTGGCAAACTTTAGTTCTGACATGTTATGCAATCCTTAAATCACCATTGTGATGTACTTTATGTTTTCACGATTTTTTGTGAAGTTGTTTTAAACATACTCACCCAGGTTTAATAAGCAAGCGCAATTGCTAACCGGCATTACGTTTTG
>ERZ773108.1316-NODE-1316-length-25358-cov-28.607952_pt1 | contig 25358 bp, 17 predicted proteins | sample MGYA00580570_ERZ773108 | MGnify/ENA primary metagenome ERZ773108 (study PRJEB29015, sample SAMEA2737840) | human gut metagenome | biome: human gut; feature: human-associated habitat; material: faeces | place: China | collected 2012 ...
CGGCAAGTATCGCTGCATCTACTGCGAGCAGGAGCTGCAGGTCAAGCCGGAATAATAAAATAAACGATAAAAGCCGCCTGTCGTTCAACGAACGACAGGCGGCTTTGCTTTTGATCCTCAGACTTTCCGGCGCAGCAGGCTCATCGGCGGCAGCTCCGGGGTGGGGATGGTATAGCGCTCCATCGCGTGGGGCGTGGACTCCACCAGCTCACCGGCCTCATTCTTTATCCACTCGGGGTCCAGCGGGATGCTGCGGCCATCCGGGCAGAGCACTTCCAGCGTGTCGCCGAGGCTCCACTTGCCCCGCTGCTGGCAGCTGGCGACGCCGTTCTCCCAGCCGTCCACCGTACCGACAAACTCCCACTCGCGGATGTAAGTCGCGCTGTCGGTGGCCTGACGGGCCTGCTCCCGGCCAAAGTAGAAGCCGGGCGAATAGTGGCGGTGGCTGGTGCGGGTCAGCTCATCCAAAACCTCTTCCGGCAGCTCGAAGTTCTCGTTCATCGGGTCGGCCAGATACTGGTCGAGGGCGCGGCGGTAGGCCGCCGTCACGCTGGCGACGTAGTAGAACGTCTTGGCGCGGCCCTCGATCTTGAGGCTGTCCACGCCCGCGTTGCAGATGAGGTCGAGGAAGGGCGCGGTACACAGATCGTTGGCGTTGAGGATGTAGCTGCCGTTCTCGTTCTCGCCGATCTCATAGAGCTGGCCCGGGCGGGTCTCCTCGCTGAGATAGTACTTCCAGCGGCAGGGCTGGGCGCACTGGCCGCGGTTTGCGTCGCGGCCTGCCATGTAGTTGGAGAGCAGGCAGCGGCCCGAGACGCTCATGCACATGGCACCGTGGACGAAAGCCTCGATTTCCAGCTCCGGCGGGGTCTTGTCGCGGAGGGTGGCGATGTCCTGCAGGGTCATCTCCCGGGCCAGCACCACCCGCTTCGCGCCCATATTGTAGGCGGCGCGGGCAGCGGCCCAGTTGGTGATGCCGGTCTGGGTGGACATATGGACGTCGATGTCGGGCGCGAACGTCTTGCAGGCGTCCAACACGCCGAGGTCGGCCACGATGAAGGCGTCCACACCGGCGGCGGCAGCGTCCTTGATGGCCTGAGGCAGACGGTCAGCCTCCTCGTTGGTGGGCAGGGTGTTCATGGTCAGGTAGACCTTGCGGCCCCGGGCGTGGGCATAGATGACGCCCTCGCTCAGCTGCTCCGGGGTGAAGTTGGTGGGTGCAGAGCGCATCCCGAACTCGGGCAGAGCGCAGTAAACGGCGTCCGCGCCGTAGTTGATGGCATACCGCAGGCGCTCGAGGTCGCCTGCCGGGGCCAGAAGTTCCGGTATCTGTAACATGGTATTCCTCTTTTACTTCATACTTTTATTAACTTTAGCCGCCTCATCGCAGTTTTTCTGGTGGTCTGCGTAGGTGCGGGCGTAGTAGTAGTGACCGGCAAGGTCGGTGACAAAGAAATAGGCGTCCTTCGCCTCATCGTCGGGCTGCGGGGCAAGCGCCGCACGGATGGCCGCGATGCCGGGGTTGGAGATGGGGCCGGCGGAGAGGCCGGTGCAGGTGTAGGTGTCGTAGGCTTCCCGAATGTTCTCCGGGATGCTGTCCCAGCCGCCGTAGTAGGGCGCGACCCAGTTCCAGAGGTAGTTGTTGTCGGCGTCGCTCTGGACGTAGCTGGAGGTGTTGCTCTGCAGTTTGGGGTAGGGCGAACCCTCGGCCAGACGGTTGCGGAACACCTGCGCCACATTATCGTCCTGATCGTTGCCGGCCTCCTCCTGCACGAAGGACGCCAGAGTGACCACCTCGGAGAGGGTCATCCCCTGCTTTTCCATCTCGGCATACATCTCATCGGTGATCTGCTTGTCGAAGTGAGAATAGAACGTCTCAACGTAATGATGAACGGTGTCATCCTTCAGGAAATCGTAGGTATCCGGGAAAAGATAACCCTCGCACTTGAGAAAGCGGTCCGGGGCGTCCTTGTCGTCGGGGGCGTACTGCCAGAACCTGTACTGGCTGAAATCGCCGGTGTTGGCCTCCTTGAGGAAGTCCTCGGCGCTGCACAGCCCGGCATCCTCCATTTTTTTCGCAATGGCGATGGCCGTCGTACCCTCGGGGAAGGTCAGCCGGACACTGTCGGCCTTCGCGTAGGCGGAGAGCGCCTCGATGATGTCGTCGTAGGAGCTGCCGGGGGCGAGGTCGAACTCACCGTATTGGAGCTTGCCTGCCGCGCCCTGCTTGCCTGCATACCAGCGGAAGACGTGGGGGTACTTGATGACGCCCGCCGCCTTGAGCTTCTGGGCGATGGCTGCCACGCCGCTGCCCTGCTGGATGCTCACACTCACCGGCTCGCCAGCGGAAGCACTGCCGTTGATCTCTTTTCGGATGGCCAGCAGACAGCCGCCCGCCGCCAGTATCAGGATCAGCAGCACGATCAGGATCATTTTCGCTGCGCCGCCTTTTCTGCTTTTTCTATGTTTTGCATCGTGTGCCATGTACACACTCCTTTACCATTCCGTTCAGCTTTCCATCATCAGCCGCATATAGCTTTCTTCCACATCGAAAGGTTCCGCATCGAACCGTATCATGCCGTAGTCCTGCCGGGTGCCTTCGCCGAGGAAAAGGTTCTGAGCCGCACCCACTGTGATGACGGCGCGCTCCACGATGACCTCCTTCTCCCGGGCCGCTTCCATCAGCACCTCGGCAGAGCGGTCATCATCGGCCATCAGCTCCACAAAATAGAGGGTGTCCTCCCGGCGGAAGTAGATGCCGTAGCCCTTCTCGCTGGACACGATGGTCGCGCCCCGGGCGTAGAGGTCGGTCAGCACGACGGCCATCTGCTCCGGCGGGAACTGGACGGTATCGGGATAGAAGCGCTCCCGCAGCTCACAGAGCTTGCGGGCCGTCACGGAGTCGAACTCCGCCTGACTCCACAGGTTGCGGGACACCTCCCGGGGCAGGCAGCGGAGGGCAAAAGCCCGCTGGAACCCCTTGTTTTCCAGCAGTGCGGCCTGCTCCTGTCCGACCGGAACGGCCACAGTGAAGCCCGCGCCCCGCAGCTTCTGCTGCGCACAGAGATAGTCCACGAGTCCTGCCAGAATCAGGCTTCCCTGCCCGCAGAGGCCGTAGAGGTAGCTGCCGCTGCGTCCCTTGAGGGTGACGGGGACCGCCAGCGCCGCAGCGACGATCTCGTCATTTTCCTCAGCGACGTAGATATTTTCCGCCCCGGCGAACTTTTCCAGAGCAGTCTTGATGAACTCGGCGCTGTCGCCGCGTTCTTTCTGCCACAGTGCCACGACTGCCGCCTCATCCGACGGCTGCATCAAACGATACATTGATAGTATCCCTCCCATTTTCGCGGTTATCCGAGTTCTTTTTCCGCCAGCGCCCGCACCTCGGCCTGAATCTCCTCAATGGTGCGCATGGCTCCATTTTCCGTGCAATGGACGGTGGCCCAGCCCAGATGCGCCGCACAGTACTCGGCGGCACGGCGGCTGCGGGCCAGATATTCGATGTCCTTTTCGTGGACGTCCTTCCTGCTCTCGTCGCCATGATAGCGGCCGGTCATGAGCTTCTGGCTCACGGCGGGGTCTACCTGTAAGTACACCACAGCGTCCGGCGCGGGCAGGCCCAGCAGCCTGTATTCGTAGTCAAAGGCCCAGCGGAGGAAGTCGTCCCACTGCTCCGGCGGGAGCTTGGAGCACTGATGCACCGCGTTCGACGTGGTGTAGCGGTCGGCGATGACGATGCCGCCTGCCTCGTAGAAGCTGCCCCACTTGGTCTTATAACTGGCATACCGGTCCACCGCATAGAAGCTGGACGCCGCATAGGGGTTGACGTCGTCGGGCTTGTCGCCGAACTGACCGGAGAGGTACATCTTTACCAGCGCACTGGAATCGCTCTCGTAGTCCGGAAAGGTGATCTCCATCACCTTTCGACCGCTCTCGGCCAGATGGGCGGCCAGCAGCTTTGCCTGGGTGGCCTTGCCGGAGCCGTCCAGCCCTTCGATGACAAGAAGCCTGCCCTTGCTCATTCTGCCTTCTCCCCTTTCAGCGCGGCGTACTGGGCGCGCACCTCAGTGGTGCGGCCGCAGCACATCTTGCCCTCCGGGCAGGGGCCGGACACGCAGGCCGGGCCGGCGGTGCGGAAGATATGGGGTGCCACCGGGTAGACCAGCCGCAGCATCTCTTCGGCCAGCTGCCGTATCTCCCACTGGGCGCGGCTGCAGCAGCGCAGGTGGAAGAAGTTCTGCAGGCTGCGGGCGTTCATGGTCACCACCATCTTGGTCTCGCAGGCGTTGGGCAGCACAAAGCGGGCGTCCTCGTTGGCCTGCTTGGAAGCCTTGGCCCGGGCCTGCTTTTCGGGCAGACCTTCGGCCATCAGGCGGGCGGTGTGGCCGTCTTCCAGCTTCTGCACGAGGTCGAGGTAGCGCCTGGCGTCCTCGTTCATGCTCTCGATGAACGCCGCCTTTGCCTCGGGGATGGCCTCGATCTCGGGCGGGATGACATAGCGGAAATCATCCAGACGGACGTACCGCTGACTCTGGACGCTGAAGGACGCGATGCGGTGACGGGTGATCTGGGCCAGCAGGGTACGGCTGACGCCCTCGATGCCGAAGGTGAAGCTTGCGTGCTCGATGGGGCTGGCGTGGCCCAGATCGCTGAGCATGGTCAGGAAGCGGGCAGTCTTTTCTTCATCCAGCCCGTCCAGCAGGTCGGTGATGTGGGCGTCGGAGTAGCAGAGCTTCGCCGCAGCCGCCACGACCTTCTCCGGCTCCGGCGTATGTGCTATCAATCGGACAGTCATCATTTTTCTCATTCCTCCGTCGTTATCTTCACAAGGGGCGCAAAGTTGGCCATGGTCTTTTTCACGCCCACCTTCTCGAAGCTGATCTCCACGATCTGGTCGCCGGCGGCGGGCTTGACTTTCAGCACCTTGCCGCGCCCGAAGACCTTGTGCTCCACGATGTCGCCCGGCTCATAGTGCTTGGGGCCGGTGGATGCCGCTGCCGGACGGGGCGAAGACGTCACACCGCCGCCTGCGGGTCTGACCGGCGCTTTGGGCGCTGCCGGACGGCCATAGCCAGAGCCGAAGCCGCTGCTTCCCGAACCGGAGCTGCAGCCGCCATGACCCGACGAAGCACTTCCCCGGCCCGCGTAATCGGAGCCAAAGCCTCGGTTATTGGACATTGGTGCGTTATATTCTTTATTCAGATAGCCGCTGCGGCTGCCATAGCCCGAGCCGTGACCGGAGGCCGCACGACCCCAGCCGGAGGGGCCGGAGTAACCCGACGCACCGCCCGGCACGGTATCGCTGCCGTAACCGCTGCCCCAGCCGCCCAGACGGGAGCGCTGTTCCAGCACCGGGCTGCGGGTCTCTTCGATGTACTCCGGCTCGATCTCCCGGAGAAAGCGGCTGGGCTCGTTGCGCTGGGTGCGGCCATAGAGCATCCGGGTGACGCTGTTGGAGATGTAAAGCTCCTTCTTGGCGCGGGTGATGCCGACATAGGCCAGACGGCGCTCCTCCTCGAGGTCAGCCTCAGAATACTTGCTCATCTCACTGGGGAAGACCCCCTCTTCCATGCCAATGAGGAATACATAGGGAAACTCAAGGCCCTTGGCCGAGTGGATGGTCATCAGCACCACCTGGTCGGCGCTCTCGTTGTAGCTGTCGATGTCGCTGATGAGGGCGATGTCCTCCAGATAGCCTTCCAGCGAGGCCTCTTCGCCGTGCTGGTCGCAGTAGCTCTTGACGTTGTTGACCAGCTGGCCGAGGTTCTGCAGACGGTCAGCGGCATCCTCGTGACCCTTGGCGGCGTCGGCTTCCAGCATGGCGCGGTAGCCGGTGATCTCGATGACATCGGAGGCGAACTCGTCCAGCGTCTTTGTTTCCAGCGATTCCTGCAGTTTCTGGTAGATGTCCCAGAACTTGAACAGCGGCGCGATGGCGCGGCTGAGCTTGGCGTACTGGTCGGCATGGGAGATGACATCCAGCATACTGATGCCCTGCTGGGCGGCAAGGTCGGCAATGACCTCGATGGTCGTCGCACCGATTTTGCGCGCAGGCTCGTTGATGATACGGCGGAGTCGGACATCGTCCCGGGGGTTCGCCACGATGGACATATAGGAGTGGATGTCCTTGACTTCCTTGCGGTCGTTGAAGCGCTGGCCGCCCACGATCTTATGCGGGATGCCCGCACGGGTGAAGTAGCTTTCGATGGGGGCCGACTGGGCGTTCATCCGGTAGAGGATGGCGTGGTCGGCCAGATGTCCGCCCTCTTTGAGGTGCTGGCCGATGACGTCCGCGATATGGCTGGCCTCGTCCTGCTCGTTCTCGGCGGTGTAGACCTGCACCTTGTCGCCCTCGCCGTTCTTGGTCCAGAGGGTCTTGCCCTTGCGCTCGGTGTTGTGCTGGATGACACAGTTGGCGGCATTCAGGATATTTGACGTAGAGCGGTAATTCTGCTCGAGTCGGATGGTCCTGGTGCCTTTATAGATGCGCTCGAAGTTGAGGATGTTCTCAATGGTCGCGCCGCGGAAGCGGTAGATGCTCTGGTCGTCGTCGCCCACGACGCAGATGTTCTTTTCCGGGCCGGTGAGCAGGCTCACGAGCCGGAACTGAGCCACACTGGTGTCCTGATACTCGTCCACCAGCAGATATTTGTACTTGTTCTGGTAGAACTCCCGCACGTCCTCGTGCTCCGACAGCAGGATGACCGTCTGGTAGATGAGGTCGTCGAAGTCGAAAGCGCCGGCCTCCTTGAGCTTCTTTTCATAGGCGGCATAGACCTTGGCCGCAAGCGCGCCCTTCGTGTCCCGGGCCGGGGTCTTCAGGGCCTCTTCCGGGCTGATGAGCTGGTCTTTCCAACGGCTCATCTGGTTGATGGCGCTTTTGACCGGGAAGAACTTGTCGTCCACGCTCAGCTCTTTGTACACAGCCTTCATGACACGCTGGGAGTCGTCGCTGTCGTAGATGGTAAAGCTGCGGGGGTAGCCGATCTCCTCGGCCCAGCGGCGGAGAATGCGGACGCAGGCCGAGTGGAACGTGGAGGCGAACACCTCGTCGCCCTCTTCCCCGCCCAGCATCCGGCGCAGGCGCTCTTTCAGCTCACCGGCGGCCTTGTTGGTAAAGGTGATGGCCATGACGTTCCAGCTCCGGACGGCGTCCTTCCGCAGCATCCCGTCCAGCCACGACGGGGCATCGGTGCCGGTCATGATGGCAGTGCGCAGGGCTTTCACATCGTCCTCCGTCACCTCCCGGGGCGTCCATCTGGAGCCGTGGGCCGAGCCGAAGCGGATGAGGTTGGCGATGCGGTTGACCAGCACGGTGGTCTTTCCGCTGCCTGCACCCGCGAGGATGAGCAGGGGGCCGTTGGTGGTGAACACCGCCTCCCGCTGCATATCGTTCAGGCGTCCGAACTGCTTTTCGATATACGTATCACGCAAAGCGCAGAATTGTTGTGCGAGATCTGTTGCCATTGTTTCACCTGTTCTTTTCAATCATTTCTGGATATATCACTTAAAATATAGTATATCACATTTCAAAAAAGTTGTACATAAAAACAATGCAAACAAAAAACCGCCCCACCGCGGTCAATACCACGATGGAGCGGAAATTTCAGGAAATGCTTAACCGAAGATGTTGATGAGGATACCAGCAGCGACGGCGGAGCCGATAACACCGGCCACGTTGGGGCCCATTGCGTGCATCAGCAGGAAGTTGGAGGGGTTCTCGCTCTGGCCGACCTTCTGAGAAACACGGGCAGCCATAGGCACAGCGGAAACGCCAGCGGAACCGATCAGGGGGTTGACCTGACCGCCGGTCAGGATATACATGACCTTGCCGCAGAGAACACCGGCAGCAGTGCCGAAGGAGAATGCGATGAGACCCAGCACGATGATGAACAGGGTGCGGCTGTTCAGGAAGGTGTTTGCAGAGGTGGTGCAGCCAACAGACAGAGCCAGGAAGATGGTGATGATGTTCATCAGCTCATTGCCGGCGGTCTTCTGGATACGATCCACGACGCCGCACTCCTTCATCAGGTTGCCCAGCATCAGCATACCGACCAGAACAGCGGCATCCGGCACGATGAGGGAGACGATGATGGTGACCATGATGGGGAAGATGATCTTCTCGGTCTTGGTCACGGTGCGCAGCTGCTTCATCACGACGGTACGCTCTTTCTTGGAGGTCAGAGCCTTCATGATAGGCGGCTGGATAACAGGCACCAGAGCCATGTAGCTGTAGGCCGCGACGGCGATGGAGCCCAGCAGCTCAGGAGCCAGACGGGAGGTGACGAAGATAGCGGTGGGGCCGTCTGCGCCGCCGATGATGGCGATAGCAGCAGACTGCTTCTGGGTGAAGTCCACCAGACCGGTAGCGGCCAGCAGACGAGCGCCCATGTAGGTACCGAAGATGCCGAACTGAGCGGCAGCGCCCAGCAGCAGGCTCTTGGGGTTGGAGATCAGGGGTGCGAAGTCGGTCATGGTGCCGATGCCGAGGAAGATCAGCGGCGGGTAGATGCCCAGCTTGACGCCCATGTAGAGCATATCGGCCAGACCGCCGTTGTTCAGGATCTCGACCCACATCGGGTGCTCGAGGCCGTCACCGACAAAGTACTGCATATGGATGACGCCGCTGCCGGGGAGGTTGGCCAGGATCATGCCGAAAGCCATGGGCAGCAGGATCAGAGGCTCGAACTCTTTGACGATGGCGAGGTAGAGCAGGAAGCAGCCCACGCAGATCATCACTGCGTACAGCCAGCCGCCCGGCTCACCGAACTTGGCAAAACCGGAACTCTGGAAAATACCGACCAGAGTCTCAATAAACTGAGTCATGTTTTTCCTCCTGTGTTAAAAGGGCGCGGTGGTGTCGTTGACGCCAGCCTTGCCCCAGCCATTCTTGCCGCGGCGGACTGCCTTCAGCACATACTTGCCGTTGCCCATAGAGTAGATGGCTGCCATGATGGCTGCCACAACGTCGCCGGGGATGCCGGCCTCGACCTGCGGGGCAGCAGCCTTTGCAGGAGCGGGCGCAGCGGCCTGTTTCACAGGAGCAGCCGGTTTTGCAGCAGAAGCAGCCTTGGCAACTGCCTTCTTGCCGTTCATGGCGTCAAAGATCTTGCCCTCCAGCGTGATGATGGCCATCAGCAGGACGAGGATCAGAAACACCAGCACAATACCGGTTATGGTAACGATCACATCATAACCTAAATCCATGGTCTTCCTCCTATTTACTTTTTTCTTTGCCGCCCGGGGGGCGGGCGGCAAAAAGCGATTTGAAGATATTATACAATATTTTCCGGGTCGATTCAACAACTATGAACAAAAATCATGTTGTTTTTCACGGCTCTGTGAACAGCGCTTTCCTCTCAGCGGCGGCCCATGCGGGGGGTGGCGTCCATGAAGCCGGTCTCCAGCTTGTCGCCCAGACGCAGGCTCATGGCCGTACCCAGCGCGACACAGTTGACGGGGTCAGGCGAGACGGTCACTTCCACCTTCAGCTCCTGGCTCAGGTACTCAGGCAGGCCGTGGAGCTGTGCGCCGCCGCCGGTGAGGACGACGCCGTTGCGGTAGATGTCGCCGGCCAGCTCCGGAGGAGTTTTCTCCAGCACCTGATGAGCGGCGGTGCCGATCTGCTCGCTCAGGCGCATGACCGGCTCGTAGAGGTCGGCGGTGGAGACATTGACACGCACGGGCAGGCCGGTGAGCAGGCTGCGGCCCTTGATCTCCATGGTCTCGTTGAAATCTGCCTTCTGGGGGCAGCAGGCCACGTTCTTTTTCAGGTTCTCAGCGGTGCGCTGGCCGATGGCGATGCTGAACTTGTTGCGCACGAACTTCAGGATCTCTTCGTCGTAGTGGTTGCCGGCCACGCGGACGCTGGTGGCCTTGACCTTGCCGCCGAGGCTCAGCACGGCGATGTCGGTGGTGCCGCCGCCGATGTCGATGATCATCCGGCCGTCCGGCACGGTGATGTCGATGCCGGAGCCGAGAGCTGCGGCGATCGGCTCATCAATGAGGTAGACCTGACGCGCACCGGCGGCCATGACGGCCTCCACCACGGCGTCGCTCTCGATGCCGGTGATGGCGGCAGGCACACAGACGGCCACACGGGGCTTGACCATGTGGGAGCTGTAGACCTGATTGACGAAGCGGCAGATGAGCTCCCGGGTCATGGTGTGGTCGCTGATGACGCCATCCTTCAGCGGGAAGATGGCGGAGATGTAGTTGGGCGTGCGGCCCACCATTGCAAGGGCCTTGTCGCCGGCCTCAAGCACGCAGTTCTTGCGGGTATCCACCGCCACCACGCTGGGCTGGTTGAGCACGACGCCCTGCCCCTCCTGCGCGATGATGATGGTCGTCGTACCAAGATCGATACCGATGTCATTCTGTGCCATAATCGTGATATTTCCTTTCTCTGCTGCCCATTCTCTATTTCCATCGCCCATCTCCGGGCGCGGGTCATCAAAACATATTATAGTATAACACAGGTGTATCCAAAAAGAAACCCTTAAAGGTTCTCCTGCTCCGGCGGCAGAGCCTGGGCCAGCAGGGCTGCCAGGCCGCTGTAGCGCAGGTTCTGGCGGATGTTGGACATCATCCGGTTCACCACGTCCCGCCGGCCCACCACGATGCAGAGCTTCCGCCCGCGGGTGACGCCGGTATAGAAGAGGTTGCGGTAGCACAGGCGGGGCGGCACCTGCGCCGCCGGGAGGATGACCGCCGGGAACTCGCTGCCCTGGCTTTTGTGTACCGTGATGGCATACGCAATTTCCAGCTCGTTGAGGTTCTCCGCCGGGTAGACCAGCCGCCGGTCGTCCATCCGCACCACCATGGAGCGGCTGCGCACGTCAATGGACTCCACGATGCCGATGTCGCCGTTGTAGGCACCCACACCCTGTTCCCCGCCGATGCGCTGCCACGTGATCTCGTAGTTATTGCGCACCTGCATCACTTTGTCCCCCACCCGGAAGACCCGGGCCGCGCTCTGCAGCTCCGGCTTGCCCTTCTTTGGCGGGTTGAGCATGGCCTGCAGCTCCGCGTTGAGGGCCTGGGTGCCGGTGGGGCCGAGCTTCGTGGGACAGAGCACCTGAATATCCTTCACCGGGTCGAACTGGTAGCTGCGGGGCAGACGGGTGGTCACGAGGTCGCAGACCAGCTTCTGGGCTGCGTCGCCGTCGGCTTCGAGGAAGAAGAAATCGTCCGTTTTTCCGCCCTTTTTCAGCGGTTCGCCTGAGATGATGTGGTGGGCGTTCTCCACGATGAGGCTCTGAGCGGCCTGCCGGAATATCTCGTTAAGGCAGACCGTCGGCACCAGCCCGGAGCGGATGGTCTCGCCGAGGATATTGCCCGGGCCGACGCTGGGCAGCTGGTCGGCGTCGCCTACCATAATAATACGGCAGCTGTACCGCAGTGCCGCAATGAGGGCCTGGAACAGCTTGACGTCCACCATGCTCATCTCGTCGAGGATGACGACGTCGCATTTGAGCAGGTTCTTGTCATTGTGGATGAAGCTGACCACACCGCCGGTGTAGTCCACTTCCAGCAGGCGGTGGATGGTGGAGGCTTTCCGGCCCGTCAGCTCGCTCAGACGCTTGGCGGCGCGGCCTGTGGGAGCGCAGAGGGCTACCCGTTCGGCCTCGTTCTCCAGCAGCTGCAGGATGGCGTTGACCGTGGTGGTCTTGCCGGTGCCGGGGCCGCCGGTGAGGACAAGGCAGTTCTCGGTCATGGCCTTGCGGATGGCTCCCTTTTGGAGCGGCGCGTAAGCAAAGCCCTGCGCCAGTTCCAGGATCTGGATGTTCTTGTCGAGGTTTCGGGCCGTCTGCTTCCCGCGCCTGGTCAGCATGGCCAGACGGTCGGCGATGTCCTGCTCTGCGGCCAGCAGATCCGGCAGATAAATATACGGTGTTCCGTCGAACATCCGCACCGCCAGTTTCCCGGTCTGGATGCAGCTGTCCAGCGCCGCCGCCAGCTTTTCGGGGGGCTGGTGGATGAAGTTCGACGCTGTTTCCAGCAGCTGCGCCCGGGGCAGACAGGTGTGGCCGTTGCCGGCGTTGTGGCGCAGGGTGCGCAGGAGGGCGGCTTCCAGCCGCTGGGCGCAGTCCCCTGCCATCTGGTAATACTGGGCGATGCTGTCGGCATGGCGGAAGTCCAGCTGCAAGGGTTCGCCGCAGAGCAGGTAGGGGTTCTGCTGGATGGCCTGCATGGCCCCCGGCCCGAAGGTGCGGAAGACCTCCATCGCCCGGCGGGGGCTGATCTCGAACTGAGCCAGATAGGCGATGAGCTCCCGCATTCCGAACATCCGCTTGAACTCCTGCTGGATGCGGTCGGCCTTGTCCGCCGAGATGCCCGGGATGAGGGTGAGCTGGGCGGGGTCGTTGGCGATCACTTCCAGCGCCGCCGCGCCGAATTTGTCAATGATCTTATCCGCCGTCCGTGCGCCGATGTAGGGCAGCGACCGGCTGGCGAGGAAGGCGTAGACGGCCTCGAGGTCTTTGGGCATATCCGTCTCGCACTCCTGTGCGTGGAACTGTCGGCCATAGGTGGCGTGGTTCTCGTACCTGCCCCGGCAGACGACGCTCTCACCGGCGTGGAGCTCTCCCACCACGCCGCACACAACGGTGACGACACCGCCGCCCGACACCTCGAACACGGTGTAGCCGTTGTCCTCGTTCAGGTAGATGATGTCCTCTACCGTGCCTTCCAGCCGTTCCAGCTCCTGCTCCATCGTCCCGCCTCCTCGTTTTGACACAACTATATATAGTATAGCGGTTTTGGGGGGATTTGTAAATACAACAAAAGCTCCCCCGAAGGGGAGCTGTAGAGATACATTTATTTTGCCAGCAGTTCATTGCGGGTAAGCCCATTCAAAACCATCGTCAGTCCGCCGTTTACTTCCGTCAGGCGGAAAGAGGCATCCTCGCCGCCTGCTGCGGCCAGAGCGTCCGTGCTGAGGGTCTGCTCACCGCCGTTCCAGCGCAGGCAGAGCTGGCGGATGCCGTTCTGGCGTAGGTCGCTGACGCGGCCTTCCAGCAGGCAGTCACTGCCGCCTGCATCTACTATCAGCAGAGCGCCCTCTTCCAGATAGCAGGCCGACACGCTGTCGGTAGGCGTCCCTTCCGGGACGGCGATGCGCACGCCGCCCCATCCGCTGACGTCAGCGTCTACCCAAACCACGCCGTTCTCCTCCGAGGCGGGCAGCGGGGTGGCATCCTTGCTGTAGTCCTCCATGACCTTACCGGTGTTATCCTTACGGGTCAGGATACCGGTAAAGTCCTTCGAAAGAAGGTCGTCGTTGGAAATTTCGCCATTCTTGCCGCCGATGGACACGTCACCGCCTGCTTCAGTAGTTACTTTAGCGTTGCCCTCGATAACAATGTCGATGGCGTCGCCCATCTTATTATTGGTATTGCCGCCACCAATGCCTGCAGCACCATTTCCACCCTTGGCAGTCACATTCGCATCACCCTTGATGTAGATATGCTCACCATTTCCAGCCTTGTCATCACGCGGGGCATATCCGCTGCCGCCGCCGATACCTGCCGCTCCACCGCCTGAATCGCTGGTAACGCTACCGCCGGTTGCGATAACCGTGCCTCCCTCGATGGTGATGTCACTGCCCTTGCCAACATTACCATACCGACCACTGAAACCGCCGCCGATACCGGCACCGGCTGCTTCGGCGTCGCCGCCGCCGGTAGCTTCCACATAGGTCTTGTCACCGCTGATGGTGATGTTGCTGCCATTGCCGCCAATGCCGCTGCCGCCGCCAATGCCTGCACCCTGTGCACCACCGTTGGCTGTTACATGAGCGCCATCGCTGATGGTAATGTTTTCGCCAGCACCCATTGCACCGCCGCCGATGCCAGCGCCATACTTGCCGCCGTTGGCGTTCACTACAGTATCTTCACCGCTGATAGAGATATTGGTGCCGCCTTTGCCATAACCTCCGCCGATGCCTGCACCCTGACATCCACTGGTGCCGTCCGGCTTCCGGCTGCCGTTGGCCGTGACATTGCCGCCGGTGATTTTGATGTCAGTTCCGCTGCCGTTAAAACCGCCACCAATGCCAGCCGCACCGCCGTTTCCTGCTTCGTTGTTGTTGCATCCGCCGGTCGCTGTGATAGTACCGCCAGTAATCTCAATGTTACTGCCGCTGTTGTTTTTTGCTCCTCCAATACCTGCACCTTGTGCGCCGCCAGTCGCCGTCAGAGAGCCTTTTTCGCCAGTATCATCCTTAATGGTCAGTGTACCCTTAGAGTCGCTGTTGTTCTTCTCGACGCCTGCGTGGTTAGCGCCGCTCTTCAGCTCGTTCTTGCCGTCCAGCTCCAGCCGGACGTTGCCGTCGCCTTCTACCTTGAGGGCGGCGTCTTTGTCCGACTTGATGCTGACGTCCTTGAGGGTCACGTCAGAGGTCTGCCCCCCCCCCGATTTGATCGTAACGGGGTTCTTTTCAGACTTGCCGGTGATGACAGTGTCGGTGTCCCGCACCGTTTCCTTATCACCCTGAGTGACCTTATTATAGGACTTTCCATCCTCTTCTCCGTCTGCTTCGACGGTGATGCTGCCCTCGGAAATGTCCCACGTCTTTGCATAGACCGGCAGGCCAGAAGTTACCACGATACCCGCAATGACTGCCGCAGCAACTCCGCGCCGGAGCGTATTTTTCAATCTCATCGTATCTCTCCTTTACATCTTGGCTGCCCCGCAGGCTCTCTCCCTGCACCGGCGGCGTATTTATGTTTCGAAGATACAACTTCTGCCACATTTTGTCAAGATTTATTGCTGAAATACAACAAAAGTAGCCCTCTCAGGCGCTTACGCGCCAGCTCCCCCAAAGGGGGCAACAACGACGACCGCCGCCAGCGGCGGAAACAGGGAGGAGCTGTTGGGGCAGCGGCCAGCAAGACGCAAGCGGAGCGCAGCGGATGCTGGGAGCCGCAACCCGGGTGCGAAGCACCACTGGCGTGCCGGGCAACTCTGCGCTGACCGCTGAAAGCTCAATATGGCGTAAAAAATAGTGCCCTGCTACAGAGGGCAGCAGCTTCTAGACAAGAGCACTTTGTCAAGCTGCTGTGAATCTCTGTAGCAGGGCACTACTGTTTCCGATAAAATCAAACTTTGCTCGTCCCGCGTGGGCCTGACCGGCCTGCCAAAGGCTCTCCCTCTGGGAGAGCTGGCGAGCGGAGCGAGACTGAGAGGGCAAGGATGCTACAGAAAAGCAAAAAGCACAGCGATAGCACCACTCTGACAAAAGCCAGTGCCTATCGCTGTGCAGATACTCTTGGGAAGTGAGCTTGCCCTCTCCGTCATTGCTTCGCAATGCCACCTCTCCCAAAGGGAGAGGCTTGAGCGAAGTTCCCCTCAGTCCTCCATCCGCGCTGCGGCAAGCTCTTTCGTCAGCCGCTTGCGCACTGCAAAGTACGCCGGGATGAGGAAGAAGCAGGCGAAGAACCATGCCACAGGGTTGGCGATGCAGGCCGCAAAGTAGCCCCAGAGCGGCACGAACCAGAAGCCCACCATGGCACGGGCGACCATCTCGGCCACGCCCGCGAACATGGCAAGGCCGGAATAGCCCAGGCCCTGGATGGTGTAGCGGTAGATGATGAGGACAGCCAGCGGGATGTAGAACACGCTGTTCCAGAAGATGAAGCTGCGGGCATTCGCCATGATCTCCACCTCGCTGCTCTCGAGGAAGAGGCTGATGAGCGGCACATCCAGCACACGCAGGATGAGGAAGGATGCCACACTGTAGACGCAGCCAATTCCCAGCGCGGTATTGACGCCCCGGTCCACACGCTTGAGGTCGTGAGCGCCCATGTTCTGGCTGGCGTAGGTGGTCATGGCGGTGCCGATGCTCTCCAGCGGCACGCTGAGGAACTGAGCGGCCTTGCTGCCTGCGGTCTGCGCGGCCACGATGCTGCTGCCCAGACCGTTCACCGCGCCCTGCAGCACGACGCTGCCGATGGCAGTGATGCTGCACTGCAGGCCCATGGGGATGCCCATATTGCAGAGCTTGAGGCAGTGGCTGGCGCTCAGACGGCCCTCTTCCCTGCTCCATTTCAGCTCCGGGTAGTGGCGGCCGATGTAGATGAGACTACCGATGCCCGCCACCGCCTGACTGAACACGGTGGCGAAGGCCGCACCGAACGCCCCCATCCGGAAGGTGAGGATGCAGAGCAGGTCGAGGCCGATGTTCAGCACACTGGCCACCAGCAGGAAATAGAGCGGCCGCTTGCTGTCGCCCAGCGCGCGCATGAGGGCGCTGGTGACGTTGTACAGCAGGGTAAAGGGGATGCCCCAGAAGATGGTGCGGATGTAGATGTCTGCGATGTCGATGATGTTGTCGGGGGTGTTGGTCCAGACCAGCACCGCCCGGGTCAGGGCCACCGTCACCACCGTGAGCACGACGGCGAAAAAGAGGCTGAGCCAGACGGTATTGGCGGTGTAGCGCCGCATCTCCCTGTAGTCCTTCGCGCCGAAGGTCCACGAGATGGGGATGGAGAAGCCGCAGGCGATGCCGTTGACGAAGCCCAGCACCAGATAGTTCAGGCCGCCCACGCTGCCCACCGCCGCCAGAGCATCCACGCCCACGAAGCGGCCCACGATGATGGTATCGGCCAGATTGTAGAACTGCTGGAACAGACTGCCCAGCATCAGCGGCACCGCAAAGGCAAGGATGAGCTTGAGCGGGCTGCCCTGTGTCATGTCTTTTGTCATACAAAGCCCCTCCCCGGGCGGTCACTTAACATTTCTTTGCCGGATTTTTACCGACAAAAACGCCCTGCCGGACGAGGGGCAGGACGTTTTGCGTTTCATGAGTGGTATTATACTCAGCTCATCGTGATTTTGCAAGGGGTTTTTCTCAGATTTCTTCGTACAACATTGCTATTTTCTATCGGTGGTTTTTGGTGATTGTGCGCAGGGAGCGGCAGGTCTGCCTGTAAGCAAGGCCCTCCTGCTGCACTCCCTCTCAGCCCACGCTCTCAACCTTCATAATCGAAATCCCATGCAGAGTCATAATATGCGGAGTCATAAAAGGGATCCCACCCCACAAATTATCGTCGCTGCTCCCTATCCATTTTCTTGTCTCCCAATTTCCTTCCCAATCCGGCGGTCGACTGTCATCCTTGCCCGGCTTCCACACCCAGTCACCCTGACTGTCCGTTACCCATCCGCCTGTTTCCGGCTGCTGGACGCTTGCTTCCGGCTGCTGGGCCGTGGTGGAGTCGTCCGGCGAGAGAGTCGTGAGCCCGCTGAGGTCACCGACGGAGGGGGCCGGGTCGTCCTTCTTGCTGTCCTGCTTCCCACCCGCGAGCTTCACGATGTTACCGGTAAATGTCTTCCACACCGTCTGGTCGGAGTCGGGCTTCTCGGACGGACGGACCGTGATGGGGCCCATGTCGATGATGGTGGGATCCTTCGGGGCTGCGCTGAAGTCGGTCACGCCGCCGACGGTACCCGTTCCCGGCTGAGTCAGCTCGGGCAGTCCGCTCAGGGAGCTGCTTTCTCGACCGGAGAGGACCGTTCCCCATTGCTCTTTCTCCTGCTTGCGGCGGGCGATCGCCTCTTCCACCCGGGCAGTCTCCTGCGCTTTCTGCTCCTCATCGCCAACGCGGTACACGAGGACCAGTTCCTTGCCGTTTCGGCGCAGGGCGGTCTCATCCGAGAATGTTTTTCTATCATATCCCGTCTGCCCGACAACATAGAAGCGATAGAGCCCTTCCTGGGACAGCTCGAGTTCGAACGCACCATTCACGCCGACCAGATCTTTGATCCGGGCCAGCGGAATGACGGCCTCCATTTCCTGCCCGTTCCCATCAAGGAACCGGATGCGAAGCTCATGGACCTCCTTTGCAAGCTCCCGCAGCGAGTCGCCTGTCATCCGAAAGACCGAACCATGGGCGTCGAAGCTCAGGACCCTGTTGACCGGGTCATACTCCGCCGTGGTCACGTCACCAAGCTCCTGTGTGCCATCCGGATGGGTGATCACGCCGATGGCCTCGTACATCTGCTTCACACGGTCCGGCACCTCGCCAGACTGTGAGTTCGGGGTGTCGTCCTCGTCGTCGTTCTCGCTATCATCGGGCTGCTCCCACTGGGAGGGCGTCCGCCGGTCGTAGCTGTAGTCCTCCATCTTCTTCCCGGCGGGGTCGTAGCGGGTCAGACTGCCGCCCGTCACCTTGTGGTGGTCGTCGGAGAGGGCGCTGTTGGGTATCTCGCCGACATCTCCGCCGCCGATGGCCGCAGTTTTGCCGCCGGTGCTTGCGCCCGCCTTGGCCTCCACCTCGGCGTCGCCGGAGATATAGATGTGATTGGGGTTGCTGGGTGCGTTCGGGTCTATCTCGTCTTTCTCCGTACCCGCGCCGTCGCCGATGCCGGCCGCACCGGTGCGGAAGGATTCCAGATTTTTATTCGCATTGCCGCCCGTGGCCGACACCTTGCCGCCGGAAATTTCGATGTCGTGGCCTATGCCGTACACACCGCCGCCGATACCGGCAGCACCCTCGCCGCCCTCGGCCTTTATCGTGCCGCCGGTGATCTCGATGTTTCCGGCACCGCTTTCGTGCTTTCCGCCGATGCCTGCGCCGCCGCCGGCGCCGCCCGCAGCGGTGAGGGAGCCGTCTTTGCCCTTGTCGTCCTTGATAGTCAGCTTGCCGGAGATGGTTTTGCCATCTTCAGACCTTTCATCGTTCTTCTCAAGACCCGCATTTTTGCTGCCGCTCTTCAGCTCGTTTTTGCCGTCCAGCTCGATGGTGGCATCGTGGTCGCCCTTCACGGTGACGGCGGCATTGCTCTCCCGGACAGGGCTGTCACCGCCGCCATCCACCTCGGCCTTGTCGCTGCCATCCACCTCGGCCTTGCCGCTGACGTCAATTTTCAGGTCGTCGAAGGTGACGTCCACGTCGCCCTCGGAGGTGTCGATGGTGACGGTATGCTCCTCCGACTTGCCGGTGATGACGGTGTCGGTGTCCTTCACATCCACATTCTTCCCCTGTGAGACCCTGTTTGTCCCTTCGGCCTCGTCCGCTCTCACGGTGATGTCGCCGTCGGCGATGTTCCACCGGGCCGCATAGGCCGGGATGCCGGAGCTCACCACGATGCCCGCGATGACGGCGGCGGCCACGCCCCGCCGGAGTGCGCTTTTCAGTCTCATAGTACGTCTCCTTTCGTTCTGTGTATCATGCAATGCTGTCGCTACGGCTCAGGCTCTCCTTTAAGATGCTTATTTCTTTGGGCTGCCCCAAGTCCTCCGGTATCCAGAGCTTTATCTCACCCTGGGTATCCGGCAGGTCATCCCAGTCGTCACTAAGGTCGGTATAGCGCCGCAGGTCACTCTCCAACGGATTGATATACTTTTTGCGCTCCGTGTGGGGGGGTTCGACCAGAAAGAGCAGTGGCTTCTTATCCTCCTCGGGAGCGATGGCCTCAAATCGGGCAGCCAGCTGTTTCAGGGACTCGTCAAGTTCACGTCTGAGCTCTTCACTCGTTTTTTGCTTTACCGTTTCCGCTCTCGCAGGCTCGAGCCACCAATCCAAACTCGGGAGGTCGTCCCTTTTTTTCGCGAGTTGGAAGTCCATCATATCCAGCTCTTGTTTCCGTAATTCGTCGCGTTCACGTCTGAGCTCTTCACTCGTTTTTTTCTCTACCCCTTCGTGGGTCAATATCAGCCGCTCCTGCGGCTCTGGCGTCTGCACCGGCACCCACTCCAGATAGCGCTCTGACAGGTCATCCCGCGTTTCGCCGTCCAGCTGGAGGCTGATGTCCTCCCTGTTCTGCTTCAGCTCCACGTCAGCGTCCTCGCCCGCCGCGTCGGCCATCTTTTCCACGCTGTAGTGGGTCATGGTGTCCTCATAGCGGAAGAAGATGTCCTCCACGCCGTCCTCCCGGAGGCTGGAGATGTCGGTGGTGACGGTGGAGCGGGGAGCGGCGCTCTCAATAAGCACCACATCCCCCGGGGTGAGATCCGCTCTGGCGTCGGCGGCCTTTACGCTGCCGAACACGGGGACGATGCCGCTCTCCGCGACCCCCGCAGGGTCCAGCCGCTGGATGGTGACCCGGCTGGAAAAGAAGCCGCCCACCACCATGCCGCCGGGCAGGGGTTCGGGGGCATTCTCCTGTGCCGGGGGCGGGGCGTCATCCTCGTCGTCGTCGTCGTCGTCCGGCTGGGGCGTGGGGGTGGAGGTGTAGTCGTAGCCCATCCCCTCCATCACGGTGCCGTCCGCGTTCAGACGGGTCAGCCGTCCTCCCGTCACCTTATGTTCATCGTCAGAAAGGTTCTCCGTGGGTACTTCGCCGTACTTTCCGCCGATGGCCGGGGCCTTGGCGTCCGTCATCTGGCTTCCCGCCTTGGCCGTCACCTCGGCGTCGCCGCAGATGTAGAGGTGTCCCGGATTCGGGTCGTCGGTGTCGTCCGACGCGCGGCCTGCGCCGTCGCCGATGCCTGCCGCGTTGCTCCCGCCCACAGCCTCGACCGCGCCGCCCCGGATGGTGATGCTGCTGCCCGTACTCCCGATGCCTCCGCCGATGCCTGCGCCGTCGTCGCCGCCCTCAGCGGTGAGGGAGCCGTCCTTGCCCTTGTCGTCCTTGATGGTCAGGGTGCCCTCCGACTCATGTTTGTTCTTCTCGAGGCCTGCATTGCCGCTGCCGCTCTTCAGCTTGTTGTCACCGTCCAGCTCGATGGTCGCATCGTGGTCGCCCTTCACGGTGACGGCGGCTTTGCCCGCATCGACTGGACTGTCATCGCTGCCATCCACCTCGGTCTTGTCGCTGCCGTCCCCCTCGGCCTTGCCGCTGACGTCGATCTTCAGGTCGTCGAAGGTGACGTTCACTTTGCTGCCGGAGGTGTCGATGGTGACGGTATGCTCCTCCGACTTGCCGGTGATGACGGTGTCGGTGTCCTTCACATCCACATTCTTCCCCTGTGAGACCCTGTTTGTCCCTTCGGCCTCGTCCGCTCTCACGGTGATGTCGCCGTCGGCGATGTTCCACCGGGCCGCATAGGCCGGGATGCCGGAGCTCACCACGATGCCCGCGATGACGGCGGCGGCCACGCCCCGCCGGAGTGCGCTTTTCAGTCTCATAGTCTGTCCTCCTTTGGTCTGTTCGTCTTTTGAAGAATCATCCTTTCTCGATACAAGCTTACCAAAAAATTCAGAGAATGTAAATAAAATTTGCGCGAATCGTGGTGTTTTCGGCGTGAATGGCACAAAAGGAGCTAAACCTCTCCGTCACGCCTACGGCGTGCCACCTCCCCTACCGAGGGGAGGCTTTGGCATGACGGGAAACTTCATCTCTTCGCCAGAGGCTCCCCTACTAGGGGAGCTGGCGCGAAGCGCCTGAGAGGTTGTACGAAGGACAGCCTGACCATGCGCCGCATACGCAAAAAAGCCCTCCCGAGTGGGGAGGGCCATAGCCTGTCTTATTCAGAGTAATGCGCCAAAAACTGCTTGGTGCGCTCCTCCTGGGGGTGGTCGATGAGCTGGCGGGCCGGGCCTTCCTCCACCACGACGCCGCCGTCCATGAACAGGATGCGGTCGGCCACGTCGCGGGCGAAGTGCATCTCATGGGTAACGATGATCATGGTGGTCTTTCGGTCGGCGAGGTCCCGCAGGACGCGGAGGACTTCGCCGGTCAGCTCCGGGTCAAGGGCGCTGGTGGGCTCATCGAAGCAGAGGATGTCCGGGTGGAGCGCCAGTGCGCGGGCGATGGCCACCCGCTGCTGCTGACCGCCGGAGAGCTGGTGGGGGTAGTGGCCTGCCCGCTCCGACAGGCCCATCTGGGCCAGCAGGTCACGGGCCTGTGCTTCCAGCTGGGCGTGGATGGCCTTTTTGTTGGCCTTGTAGCCGGGCTGCTCCTTTGCCAGAAGCTCCCCCGCCAGCATCACGTTTTCCAGCGCGGTGTACTGGGGGAAGAGGTTGAAGTTCTGGAACACAAGGCCGAAGTGGAGGCGCTTTTTCCGCACCTCGCTCTCCCGCTGGGTGGCAGGGTCGGCGGCGTCCCACATGGTCTCGCCGTTCACCCGGATGACGCCGGTGTCGGGACGCTCCAAAAAGTTCAGGCAGCGCAGCAGCGTCGTCTTGCCCGAGCCGGACGAGCCGATGATCGCCAGCGCCTCGCCCTGTTCCAGTGTGAGCGAGATGTCCTTGAGAACTTTCGTCTCGCCGAAATTCTTCCCGATGCCTGAGGCTTCGAGTAATGCCATAATTCAGTATCCTCCTTAGCAGCGGAAATAGTCCATCTTTTTCTCGGCCCAGTCCAGCAGCAGGGTGAGTGCGCCGACAAAGACGAGGAAGAAGATCGCGGTGGAGAACAGCGGCCAGATGAGGCCCTTGGCGCTGTACTCCTTTGCCATCATGATGATCTCCTTGTTGGCGATGACGTTCGCCAGCGAGGTATCCTTCACCAGCGTGATGACCTCGTTGCCCATCGGGGGCAGGATGCGCTTGACGACCTGCAGGAGCGTGACCTTGAAGAAGATCTGGCTCCTGGTCATGCCCAGCACCTGACCGGCCTCGGTCTGGCCTTTCGGCACATCCTCGATGCCACCGCGGTAGATCTCAGAGAAGTAGCAGGCGTAGTTGATGGCGAAAGCCACCACCGCCGCCACCAGACGGCCCGAAGAGCCGGAGGGCCAGGGGTTGGTCATGCCCAGCAGGCCGGGGCCGAGGTAGATGACGATGATCTGGAGCATCAGCGGTGTGCCGCGGATGACCCACACGAAGGTCTTGACGACGCCCCGCAGCGGTGCGCACCGGCTCATGGAGCCAAAGGCCACCACAAGGCCCAGCGGCAGCGAAAACAGCAAGGTCAGAAAGAACAGCTCACAGTTGAGCGCGAATGCGCCGGTCAGACGCTCCAAAATCACAGTCACAGAATCACTACACCTATCCGTTTATAATGTAAGTTACTCAGCCAGAGTCAGGCCGTACTTGTCGGCCAGAGCCTGCATGGTGCCGTCAGCCTTCAGCTCGTCGAATGCGTTGTCCACAGCCTCGGCCGCGTCGCTGCCCTTGCGGAAGGCCACGCCGTACTCCTCGACGTTCAGCTCATCCACCATCTTGAGGTTTGCGTAGTCGGTACCCTCGCCGATCATGGCAGAAGCCAGAGTCAGGTCGAGGACGGCGGCGTCAGCGGTACCGGCGGCGACTTCCATCAGGCAGTCGGTCTGAACAGCCTTGGAGATGAAATCAGCCTGAGACAGGTCAGCGTTCTCGGTGATGGTGGTCTCACCGGCAGAGCCGGCCTCGGCCACCACGGTCTTGCCGATGAGGTCGGCGGTGGAGGTATAATCGGTGCCGTCCTTCACCACCACGACCTGGGCGTTCTTGACGTAGGGCTTGGTGCAGGCCATGTTCTCCTCCCGGTCATCGGTCAGGGTCAGGCCGTTCCAGATGCAGTCGATGCTCTTTGCCGCCAGCTCGGTCTCCTTGGTGTCCCAGTTGATCTCCACGAACTCCGGCTCGACGCCCAGCTTTTCGCAGACGGCGGTGGCCAGCTCGGTATCGAAACCGGTGAAGCTGCCGTCGGCGTCGGTGTAGTTCATCGGCTCATAGACGGTGTAGCCGATGACCATTTTGCCGTTGGACTGGATATAAGCCAGGTCGCTGTCAGCGGCCGCGGAGCTTGCCGGGGCGGCAGAGGCGGCGGCAGAAGAAGCAGCCGTGGAAGTGGATGCAGAACCGCCGCAGGCGGCAAGGCTCAGTGCCATCGCACCGGCCAGAAAAGCGGATACCAGACGTTTCATATACAAATTCCTCCCTCAGTTTCAGCAGAAGCAGCGCTTCGTTTTACCGCTTTACCATGCTAAATTGTTAAACTGTGACTATAGAATAGCGCGTTTTGCCCTGTTTTGCAAGAGGAAAACCGATTTTTTCGCGTTTTGACGGTTTCCGCCTGTATTCGAGGGAGGGACATAGGAAAATTGAACAAAGCCGTGCCTTTCCGGCACGGCTGCGGCTCACGGGCAGGCTGTCCTTCGTACAACCTCTCAGGCGCTTCGCGCCAGCTCCCCTAGTAGGGGAGCCTCTGGCGAAGAGGCGAGGCTTTACGGTATGCCAAGGCCTCTCCTACAAGGAGAGGTGGCATTGCGAAGCAATGACGGAGAGGTTGTACAAAGGACAGGGCGCTCCGCAAGGCGCAAAAATCCCCCTCGGGGAGTCTCTCCGAGGGGGATGCTGTCCGTTTTTCTTATCTTCCCGCCGCAGGAGCGTCAGCTTCTCTCTGGGATGTCGCCTACCATGATGACGAAGAGCCTGGGTTTGCCATTCTCATCCTTCCACCTTCCGAAGCCGACCCGGTAGCTGGATGCGAGGAAGCTGATAGTGGCCCAATTATTCTCATCCGGTTCCGGCAGTACCAGTCTGTAGTTGTTACAGAGGTCGATGGCCTGCTTGACGGGGTCGTCCGAGCCTCTGTCCTCTCCACAGTAGAAGATGACCTGTTTGTTGGTGGTGTTGGGGTCGATGCCGATGGTATCCAAGAGAGCTTTGCGAGGCTCAGGACCGCAAGAGTGGTAATTGCCACTCTTCAATTTGTTAATGAGAAGAGTGCTTCCATCCTCAGAGCTCACGTGTGTGTACCTCTCCGCCGCCTCACTCAGCTGCGGGTCGGCCTCGCAGGTGATGTTCTTACCATACCGCGTATTTATGATGTCTGCCAGAGCCTCGGCCCGGAGGGTGTCCTCCGGCTTATCGCCCGGCTTATCGCCGCATCCGGTGAGCAGGGCCAGCGTCATCACGCCAGCAAGGGCAAGGGCAAACAGCTTTTTCAATTTCATCATCGTTTCCTCCTGTGTCAGTTCTGCGGGGTCTTGATGGTGGCCTGTGTTTGCAGTGCGAGGTAATAGCGGTGGCCGTCACTCTTCTTGCCCGTCATTGTAAAGGCTATGGCGCGCAGAGGCTGTGACCCATAAGAAGTATCATACTTTAGAGCCCTGCATTGCTTCATACTCTCCGCCTGCGCCAGCGCACTCTGGCCCGGCTTCACTTCTCCGACCCAAGGCGTAACGTCGCCTGCAATCACATAGTCACTCAATTCATTTCTAATGATGCTGCGTGCATCCTCGGTCAGCCCACCATTCATATCATCCAGCCAGCTCGGCTGGAACTGCCGTGCGATGACCTTGAGCTTTTTGTCCAGCGTCTCGTCCTTCTGATAGTCAGCAAATTGTCCCCTCCTGTACCGGAAATACTCTTCCACCTGCTTGGCTTGGGAGCCGCTGTCCGAGCATCCGGTGAGCAGGGCCAGCGCCATCACGCCTGCGAGGGCAAGGGCAAGGAGTCGTTTTGCAGTTTTCATCGTCGCTACCTCCAATCGTGGGGTGTGTCTCGGCGATTTTATTATACCATACCCCCCCCCCCCCCCCCCCC
>ERZ773108.1317-NODE-1317-length-25291-cov-4.249643_pt1 | contig 25291 bp, 36 predicted proteins | sample MGYA00580570_ERZ773108 | MGnify/ENA primary metagenome ERZ773108 (study PRJEB29015, sample SAMEA2737840) | human gut metagenome | biome: human gut; feature: human-associated habitat; material: faeces | place: China | collected 2012 ...
CGACGGAATTTTGGTTTGTAATGCCGTATTTGCCCTTGCCGTCCCCCACGTGCCAAGTGTAATATTTTGTGTAATCATTCACCTGCAAAACGGTTTTGTCGTCCACAAAAAAGTCCGCCGAGCTGTTTCGGTTTCCGCCGTTAAAATAGTTAAAATGCGCCTGCGCATTCGCACCCTTTGATTTGTTCCCCGTGTCATGGATAACGATATACTTAATCGCGCCGCTCCGCGCAACACGATTATACGCTATCTGCTTCTTTTCAATCTGCATTTTCCACTTCCTCCTTTATGCTAAGCTAAAAGTCCAGTTTGGTTTCGTTCCAATTAATTCTGCCCATTCGCTGTCCGTAAACGCGTTATTCTTTGCCGCTTGGCTAAATGTAATTGTTTGCCCCTCCGCTGTGTCTGACAATGCTTGAACAATACTCGTAATACTTTCTTTTTTTAGCACCACCGACCAGCTTAAATTTGTGCTTCGCCGAATAACGCCCTCAATGCGGATATGTTCCAGCTTTTTAGCATTTTCAAAACTCTTATCCGCAAACCCAGCCCAAGTCATATTTTCCGGCATAATTATTTTTTCGACGCTTACAAGGTTTTCTGCAAAGTTAAATATAAAATCGCCAGCTATAGCCCGGGAACAGTCTACCACGCCAATGTACTTAATTGTGGAATACCGACATAAATATTGAAAATTTGTACACCTGGAAAAATCAACATTAACTCCTATTGTTTGCGGTCTGATGTCAACAATTTTTGAGTAGCTAAACATGCCCTGCTGTATAGTAGGTATTATATCATATTTAGGTTTAAACAAGTCCTGCGTCCACCCAACACCGGCAAACACATAAGTATATTCTGTTCTGTTTCCGTTTTCTTGATAAACGTCCCAAAACCTGTCATACTCTTCCCGTGCGCCCTCCGCCTTGCCCGCCTCAAACGCTTTGTCCTTAACATCATTTACAAGCTTTCCGTATGATTGCGTAACTGTTCCATCAGGCACATCAACACCATTTTCTTTAATAGCCGCTTTAATGGTGTCAAAATCGCTTATAGCATGTTCAATATTTTCTTGTAAATTTGCCATTACACCACCCCGTCTAACCGCTGTTCAAGGAGCATATTCAGCTCGTCAACATCATATTCCCGTGTATAAGGGACGTTATTGATTACAGCTTCATCAATATACCCAGTTTCCTTTGTGGTAGACTGGACCTCATTTAAAAGCCAGAATACAACATCAAATCCGTGCCGGTATTCATATTCAATCGTTATCATGTTGTCGCGGTTGCTTATGCTTGTTAAGGACTGAGCAATAACGCCGTTATCGTTGAGATAAACCGTTCCGACACGGTCTAACCAATCATGCGCCTTAATCGAAAGCTCCATCGCTTCGCTTGCATTGTCTGACTGTACCGTAATGCTCCACGGCTGAGTTATAGGCTTTCTATTCTTTCCGTCATCATATTCACCCCAAGTGCCTTTGTTTTCACTTATGAGGTTTGTAATTGTATAGGATAAATAAGGATAAGCCGGAGGCTCCCCCGTTTGATTTGAGCGAATTACAGGAATTTTAAGGTATTCTTTAAGCCCCTTGACTATGGTTGTTCTAATTGCGTCTAAATCAATCAAGCTTATCACCTTCCTTAAATGCACTAATCCATTTTAAGGTGTACTGAAAAACTCCTGTAAACTGACTGTTATTCTGCGGATTTGCTTCTACCCTGTACTTGTTGCCGTCATACAAAATGTAAGCTTTGTCTATAGGGCCTAAAGGCTCTTTCATGTAAAGTTCTTTATCCTTTTCCGTCAGCACTCCGTCAGAGCGGTATATCTTTGTTTCACTTATGCCGATAATCGCTCCCCGCATGTCTGTTTTAACAGGCGTTGCCGCAACCCATTCACCTAAATCATCATATCCGCCCACTCCGGAATTTATCGCGGTGAAATCTACGGTATATTTATCAATTAAATTGTTAAAATTGAAATATCTCATTATTTCACCTCGTAAGTTATTGATTCAATCATTGTCCCGGTGTCTACAAGCGGATTGCTTTTTCCCTTTCTTTCCACGGTCATGTCCGCGTTCGGCGGATTGTTCAGACTTCGTGCATACGTCTTGATTTTGGTTGCAAGGGTTTCCCCCACCATTTCAAACATGTCCTGTTGGCTTACTCTCCCATCCAGCAGCAACGGAATCAGCATATCCGCTTTTTTTAATACATCCCTATGGTGCTCGTCAAACCCAGCCCGTAAAAACGACCTCTCAGGTATCGTTATAACCGTAGTAGATTTTTTTAGCGGAAACCCCTGATAAGCAAACCAAGCCCGCATTTTCGGCGTAACAGGAATTTTACAGCCATATTCATGGATTCCGGCAAGCCAAGCGTTCGCCCAATCGCAGCCTACGTTAACCTTTTTACCACTCAGGCTTTTTATCGACTGCTCCATTTTAGGAAATTCATTTTTTACTGTTTTCCATTTCACACCCATATCAGCCCCACCTGTCTGCTGCGGGAACAAACTGCATTTGGGACAACATATAGTTTTCGCCGAGAATGCTCGCGGCATATTGCTTTAAAAGAGCGTCAATATCGGATACGGAAAAGGACTGCGATAACCCGGAAATGCTTTCGCTGGCAATCCCGGGCCGCAGCCCCATAATCTCTTTATACTTTTCAATGAACAGTTCTGCGTTTGCCGGCAGCGGGTCCATGTCTGTGCAAAAGGTTGTGTTCTCCCTCATCCACAAAATCGCACTTTGCCTTAAAATATCATCACTTGTCACGCTTACCGCCGCCCTTCTTTGCGGGTTTCTTCTCCGCTTCGTTTTCCTCCGCGGGATTTGCGGCCCTCGCTTCTTTTGCGGTCTCTTTAGCGGCCAAAGCCGCTTTTCTGCGCCTCATATTCCAAAACGTACAGCTCATACAGCCCCTCCTTTCCAAAATAAAAAACACATCCGCGAAAGATGTGTTTTTAAATCAAGCTTTGCTCCGTTCTTAGTTTAAAAATTCTGGCCTAATAAAACTTTCAACAAAATATACTTCAAAATCGCCATCGATGTAAACGTATATCCTGTCCATTGTAAGTGCCGGAAGCAGTCTGTTATAAGAATACCCTCGATAACTTCCGCCTGCAACCACAACCTTATTCATCAATCTTTCGTAACACGTTTCGTAATCGAAATAATCTGTTGTAGTTATGCCAACCAGCCACTGCTTATTTGTATCCTCGCATGATTGAACAATGATGGAGATAACCGTTTCATCGAGTAACACATCAGAAACATATCCCGCAATACAAATCGGCGTTTCTTTCATTCCATTTTCTGAAGCCGGCATATTGAACAGATCATACGAATCATTCCCTACGTAACGAAACCCGGAATACTCGATGCTGGACACAAATTGGTCGATAAAATCAACATATGGCGATTTCTGCATCCACGTCAAGTTTTCCTGAGAGGGCTCCTGTTCGCTGATAATTCCAACCTCAGCTTGCTGCAGCGCATCGTTCCACGCCACCGGCACCCCCAAAGTGTCGCCAATCGCACGCAGGGGCAAATATGTCCGATCGTTAATTACCATAGCCGGAGGATCGGACGTAAATTCCTCACCATTAACAACAACCTTAAAACCTGCCGGGTTTGCGATGTATGACGCGGCAAACGCGCCAATTGTCCCGAAAATTAAAGCACCAGAAAGAAAACCGACCAAGAAACGTTTCATATAAATTGCCCCTTTTCCGAAATATTTTATCTGAATTATATAATATATCGGAAAATATGTCAACTCTTTTAACCAATTTTGTGACGCAAAGCGGCAATCGGTACCTTCTTATGGCTTGTTTTAAGCGACCAGTTAGCAGGTGTAGCCAACATTGCATTGGTCGGATAATAAATACCGCTCGGATATGTTGCGCTCGTATTCCACGAAAAACCGCGCGGGTGAATAACCATGCAGCGACGGTTAATGATGTAGTTCTTAGCACCGATTTTGTCACGGTCTGTTTCAGTACCGATAAACCCGGCAGGTGTTCCGTCCTGTCTGATAAACGCGCCTGCGCCCAAGAAATAGGTGTCATATACAGGGTTTGCGTCCTTTGTCACATAAGATGTGCCAGCGGTAAGGGTTGTGGCGCAATGCGGCTGGATTTGTCCGATATTATCCGTTGTTACTGCAATCGCTCCGCTTGCGCTGGACTGTGCCGCTGTGTAGCCAATCCACGGCATACCGTCGTCTACAATAATTCTATAACCAAGATAACTTTCAAGCTCGACCTGCGTACCGTCTGTCGGGTTAAAAATTGGTTGTCTTATAATAGACTGGTTTTTCTGCAGGTAGGTATAAGTTGCAGAGTGCATAAACACCATGCCTAAAGAGCCGTAATGGTCACCCAAAAGCTGTTTGGTGTCGAGTGTCGCCCCGTCAGAAATATAAGCAGCTTCACCCGTCCCGCTTGAAATGTCGTTTACATGGTCTTTCAATGCGCCGTTTGTTCCGTCAAGAATACCTTTTAATACCGAAAGGTAAATTGCTTGTTCTTTTTGCAGCCACCAATCAGAAACAAGGTTTCCGATAGCTGCCATTGGGTCATTACCGCCAAGTACATGAGATAAGTCGGTAGCTCCCCATGCTTTCTGCCTCATAAGCAATGTAGCGTGTGCCGCGTCCGTGGTTACATTGCCAACCGACACGTCGCTTTCGCTGAATACGTCGTCTTCTCCCTCTAATTCGTTATAAAACGGGAGCATGATAAATCTTCCGCCCTCCGGTGTTCCGTTAATCAACCCGCCTACCGTGGCATCAGATGTTGCAATGCCGCTGTTTACAAGGGTTGATAATTCTGTTGTTCTGCCCAGAGTGTACTGAGAAAATTTCTCAGGTACAATCTGCATATTGCTATATGTCGTTACTGCCATTTGTTGTTCCTCCTTTTAAAATTTAATGCTTTCTAAAGCTTTTTGAATTTTCGGTAATTGATAAGCTATCCAATCAATCATTTCTTCATTGTCTGCCCAATCACTATTCAAAGACAATCCGCTTTCAAACAAAAAAGCATGAATAATTTCATGCCTTAAAACTTTTTGTTTATAATTATCCGGATCGCCTTTGGCCATTATGTCAGTTTTCATTTCTTCACAATCCAACACAACAATTTTGTGGAGCGTGTCGTCACAATAACCGTCACAATTGTTAAGTTTTAAATCTTTTTCTTTGTTTGAAAAAACAATCTCGTATTCAGCGCCAAGAACATCAATTACCATAATTACCTGCCCCCCGCTGCTTTAAGTGTTTTGGCAAGCTCTGGATTTTCTACTTCTAACCTCATTTGTTCGGTTAAGTTAAATGTGTCTTTCGCATAAGGATTTTGGGTTGCGTCTGTACCGCTTCCTTTAGCGGGTGTACGTCCGTTATCGCGAAACGTCTTATCAATTTCAGCCTGCACAAACTTTTTAACAAGTCCGGCAAATGCTTTGATTTTGCTGTCAATGGCTTCCTCGTCTTCACTCATTACAAAGTCTACAAGCTCTAACGATTTGTCGCTTCCGTCGTCAAGGCCGGCCGCTTTTATCGCTTTTATTGCATATAAACGGTTTTCCTTTTCGGTTAAAGCTCTTTCACGTTCAGCAAGTTCATCTTCTTTTTCTTTGCGTTCAAGTTCGGCCCGTTCTGCGTCTGATAATTTCTCTTTTTTCATGGTATCGAGCTTCTTTTGTAAATCCGCCTTTTCTTTCCCTAACTTACTTGTGATTTTGTCTACCTTAGCCTGTATAAGACGTTCCAAAGCGTCCTCGTCAAATTCGGATTTCACTTTTTCTTCTTGCAAGCCATCTTCAACACCACCAATTGATTTCAACATTTCGTCGTATTCCTCTTGCGTGATAGCCCCGCTCGAAAGCAGAGCGTCTAACTTTTCCTTTGTCATGTCGTATCCTCCTAAATCCTTATAGAATTTGTCCGTTTTCCATATAGAAAAACTTTTGTATATAAAAAATGCCTCCCGCTGGAAGGCATAAAAAATAAGCCTGTTTAACGTCTGCTGCTCAAAGACAAATATTAATTTTTATTCCCAATCATCACAAGTGCAATAATGGTTGTACAAATAATGGCTGTAATCACTACGCTTGTCGGCATGTTACCACCTCTTTTCGGGTATAGAAAAACCGCTCAATTAAGAGCGGTTTATTTGTTTACAATTCATTTTCTTTTTATCTTAAATAAATTTAGCTGTTATTTTGTCCCCGTTTTTGTTCCATTTTACTTGAACTATACTATCTGCCCATTCATCTCCAATAGAATCGTTAGCAGAAAAAATTTCGTTAAACTCGTCTGTTTTTGTGTTATCAATAAGCCAACCAGTCAGGTTTTCACACTCTATATTTTCATCTTCATATTCCTGGCCATCTCCACAATCAAGGAAAAATGTTTTATTGCTTTTTCGCGCTTCCTTTTGAACTATTTCCCAAAATTTCAAAAATTTATCGTTCTCTTGCGTCCTTAACCCTACCACTTGACTTACCCCCTTTCAAAATCGTAACAAATTCACCATTTTGTTTGGTAATAACAACATCTTCACCTTTTGTGTAAAACAAAACATCATCTGTTTGGCCGCGCCATTTACCTATTTTAATAGGCGCGTCATGGTTTAAATAAATATCATCAATTATTTGCTCCATTTTTTCTCTATCATCTGAAGATGACGCGTCAAGTCCCCAGTCCGGCGCGTGTTTGCCAACTTTCTTACCAAACTGTTTGTTCGTTTTTATTATACCACTTTCACCCGGTTTGTCAACCGCTTTCTCCGGCAATTTCCCGCCTCTTTGCAGAAATTCCTCCACGGTCATCAGCTCATATTCCAAAAAACACCGGCAGCGTATGTCGTTCTTCGCGTCTCCGCTGTTGCCGGGGGCCTTTGCCGTCACACCGCCGCCCAAATCAAACTTTTCTCCGGATACAACCATCTGCCCTTCCAGCTTCTGGTGGTCTGCCCCGTTTTTGCTGACATAGGTTTTCCAGCCCTTCTTTGTTTTGCGCCGCACGTTCGGTCTCACAGCCTCGTCTTTCATCGTCCGCCAGATTGACGCATAAACAAGCCCGCTCCCCTCTATTCTCGACTGCAATTCCGCCGCGCTGTCATTTAACCCGGCCTCGCGCACCCTGTGGGTTTCTGTCCGCACGGTAGTTACAGCTTTCCTGTAATCCATGTCAAGCCGTTCTGTTATCTTTTTTGCAACCGTGTCATATCTGTCGCCGTTTACAAGACCGGTGTTTATCGCCTTTTTCAGCTCATAAATTACGTCCTTTCTCTGCTTCTCCAGCGTGTCCGGAAGCGTCAGGCCGCTTATGGGGTTTTCAATTGCCCGCTTCATGGTCTCGGCATGCAGGCCCGTACCGGAAAACACGCCGTCTCCAACCTTTTCCGCCGCATTCACCATGCCGTTATAGCTGGCTTCATACGTGTCCGTAACCGTTTTTAAAATTTCCTGCTGAATCTCAGGAGAAAAAGAATCCACATGCTCCACAATCTCTTCCAAAAACCTTGCATATTTCATTTTCCCCTGCAAAATACCAACAGAAAGGCCGCCGTCATCATCGGCATACTTGGCGTAATACTCACCCAAAAAACCTTGTAAATCTTTCATCAGGTTCTGATATATTTTACGGATTTTTTTCTCAGATAAATACGCTCTGTGTTCCTCTATCCGTCTGATGTCATAAAGTATTTGTTTTAAACTTTTCTCTGCTTTCGGCATGATTATTCACCGCCGTCCGTTTCCTCTGTCATACTATTTTCTTCGTCCGACTCCGAAAGCGGAGGAATACCGTCTTTCTCATTTTCAACCAATTGCATAACATAATCAATATCGTCAATAAATGAAAGCGACTTATCCCAGGCAATTTCCTTCGGCATACCTGTGTTAATTAACGCCTGCGCCGCCTCTGATTCCCCTAAAATATCCAACGGGAAATTGCGCTTAAATTCCATAACGCATTGCAGCGGCTCAACGCTGATTCTTTTTTTCCTCCAGCTTGACGCGAGCAGTTTGAACATATAAGCCCCGGCAGACATAACCTTTGCCTCAAACATACCACATTTACTTTCCAATGCCGTCAGTTTAAATTTCAAGGCAGTTCCGCTGGCGTTCCCAAACGATTCGTCATTCAAATTCGGTGTTTTGCTAAAGCGGTAAATATTTTTTTCCAAACGCTCTAAATGGTGCTCTGTAAATGCGTCGTTAATATCCTTTGTCAAATAATACACTTTCCCGCCTGCTGCGCCTGTTGTAAACTTTATTGCTCCCGAACGCTGTGCCTTTCTGATTTCATCTTCATTAGCCTGAATGTTTTCATAAACAATATAAGCGCTGGCAAAACTCTCAATGTCGTTAGAGTTGTCCGAAACGGTTCTGTCATATGCGTCAATATCAGCCAGCACCTTTTCCGCCGAACCCATTTTTTCCCCGTTCTTCGGAACGCCCTGCAAAGGGCAGAAATCATATAGATTCGGTTTGTCTTCAATCAGAGTTAAAGCGCCGGGCTGTCCCTCATAAAATTTTATTTGTTTGTCGTCATAAAATTCAACGTGCAACACAGAGCCGCCGTTTATATCTGATACAGAATAATAATGAATCGCATATTGCGGTTCCGTAATATCCGTTTTACTTAAAATAATCGTTTCATACCCCGGCACAATCATTACACGCTCATTGCCCTCTTCATCGTGATAAAACAGCCTGCCTACATAGCCATAACAAGCAGCGTGCTTTGTCATCTCCATGTCTTTTTCAAACATGTTGTTTCTTGTCACAAAATCAGAAAGCGCCTTTGCCGCAGCTTCAACCGCCTCATTTCCGCCGGTGTCATCTCTACTTTCCTCCGTTTTGCTGTAGCTGTAAGAAATAGGGTTGCCCGCAAAATAGCCAGTTTCAAAATCAATAATTTCTGAAAAAAAGTCGTTATTAATTTTATTGTTGATTGGCTCCGGTTCCCCGGTTTCCTGAAACCGTGGGTGCCTTGAAAAAATCGGAACCCCCTCCTCCAACACCTCATACCGCTCATATAAACTGCGGTTATACGATGCGTTGGAAGCGTGTTTGTTAATAATCGTATTAATCAGGCCGGTACTAATTCCGTTTACCTCAATCTCCTTAATCTCAGCGCTGAAATCCGGGTACAAATTAAACTTATTTCTCATTTTTTCCTCGCTTTCTGTTCGGCAGTTTCCTGTCAAACATAACTTTTCCGTCAAATGTTCTTGTTAATCCACAGCGCACACAAACAAAAATGTCATTTATCCGCTTCCACTTATGACCGCACATAACGCTACACCAACCTTTTCGCAGAACCCAATTGTCCCTGATTATAAAGTGGTTCGCATGCATATCTGAGCGCGTCAATCAAATGGTTGTTCCTGTCTTCCGGCTTATCTAAAAATTGTCCGTATTTATCTTTCGCCCACGTATATGCGCTAATCTCTTTAATAAAGTTTTCGCATTTGTGATGCACAACAATATCAAATCCTTGAAGCCACTGGATACCGTGCGTAATGCTGTCCGGCCCCTTAATCGCCGGAAGCGCCCAAACGCCCCGGTTATTCAGTTCCATAATATGCTGCTTGCCTGCACTGTCGCAGGTCACAAACCGTGATGCCACCCGTTTGTTTACCTCATCCGAAAGAGCATCAAGCGTAATTCCAGATTGATAATATTCATCAAATACATATATTACCTTTTGCCCCATTTCAACATCAATGGAAATCAGCGCGTTTGGGTCTGTTGCACCAAAGTCCAATCCGTGATAAATGTTTGAAAAAGCTGAGATTTCATCACTCAAATCTTCTACACGCCAATTTTCAAAAATTACGCCGTCTGTGATTCCCCAATTCCCTAAGCCTGCAACCTCATACCGTTTCGGCCGGTTTATCCGCATGTCCTCAAATAATCTTAAATCAGCTTCATCAAGCCATTCATTACACATATAATTCGTTGTCATAGCAAGAATATCTTGATTTACGACATCAAAAAAACGAGCCTTCAGCCAGTGATGCTCGTTCCATGGGTTAAATGTAATTGTGATTTGTTTAAACAGTCCCTCCGGCACCTCTCCTCGGATAGATTCGTCAAGTATATCAAAAGCGTGCTCATCCATAATTTCATACGCTTCCTCAATCCACATCCAGCATAAAACGCCAGTCTCAACCGTAATAGATGTTACTTTCAACGGGTCGTCAAGACCGCGAAAATAAATTTTCTGCCCAGTGGGAAGATATGTCATTTCCAGTGGATTTTCGGTAATCTTCCAATGTTCAGTTACCTGCAGCCGATTTATGGCCCACTTTAATTCTGTAAAACAGGAGCCTTTCAATGTGTTGCCTGTCTGCCTTACTACCAAAAGATTTGCATCTTCATATTTTATAATGTTCGTAATAAACCACAACGCAGACGTTTTACTTTTTTTGCTGGCACGGCTTCCTTTCACAACCCTGTAGCGACCTTTAAAACTCCAAAAATCCTTATACCCTTTCCCTACCACGTTTGGCAAATATACATTGCTATTCAAGCTCATCCTCCCCTGATATGACAACAGGGATTGCACCGGTTACGTTCATTTTTTCAGTAAAAATGCCGTACCGCTTACCTATCAACTCCGCTGCTTTGTTGGAATCTGTCAGTTTTGACGGTATTTCAACAATCTGTGCCACTTCTTCTTTTACAGTCTGTTTTCTCGGCGTACCGTTTTCGTCCTTTACATATTTAGACTTTTCTTTTGTCAGCGTTACTACGATATTTTCCATCTTTTCCCTGCGCATTACAGAAGTCAAATATTCCATGACCTCCGTTGCATCTGCAATTTTTTCTGAGCTGATTTTTTCAAGCTGTTCTTCAATATATTTTTTTATTTCAGGTTTTTTCAGGTTTTCATCTCCAATTGAGTACGCCGTTTTTTCTGAATACCCTGCTCGGATAGCTGCTTGCGTAGCATTACAATCAATCAAATATTCTTCTGCGAATCTTCTCTGCCTATCAGTCATGGTGTTCACCTCCGCATACCTAACTTTTACCCTCCAACCCATCCGCCGGCGATTATATCCGGCACACTGCATAATTAATCTGCAAACAAAAAGACGCCCCACATTGGGAGCGTCTTTGATTATCTTTTTACAGTTTACAGTATATCACAGATGAAACCGGAACTACAAGGAACTATTTTCAGTTTTTCAAAAAAATAAACCCTGCAACAGCATTTAACGCCTTTGAATGCAGTCTCGTTCTTACCCATTTGTCACTTAAATCCATTTCCTCAGCAATCTCTTCCCATGTCATAAAGCGTAAATACCTAAGTTCCAAAAGTGTCCTGTAGGTCGGGTTGCCAACTTTATGTATTACATACGCAACCTCACGTTTTGTTGCATACAACTCATCTATACGCTTGTCCAGCAGCTCTTTATACTCCATGTAGTTTACTGTGGCGTTCTCAGTGTTATTTGTCCGCGATGTCTGTACCTTGATGTCGCTGTAATGTGCAGTAACAGACAACATGCGCTCCTTAGCGGATAATAGCTCCCGCTCCAACGCTGTTATCTCCCTGTCAATACTCCGCGCCATTGATAACCATTCCTTCGTACTCAATCGGTTCACACTCCTTTTTTTTCACGCTCATCATGTTATGAAATTTTATATACTCTCTTTTACCCAACCATTTAATCCACTTCCCGCATCGAGCACAATAGAGCCCTTTATGCGGGCCTTTTTCCGCAATAAAAAAATCCATGCCGCCGCATTTAGGGCAATAATAATCGCTCAATATCATCAAGCCTCCTTTGCTTTTTTAATCCTGGCTTTTAATACATTCATCACGGTTTCGTGCGTTCCTGCCCGTTCCTGAATCGCATCTAAAACATCTTCGTCTACACAACCCTGTGCAACAAGAAAATGGTTATAAATTTTGTCATAGGGCGACCCCTGCCGCCACAAACGGCACTTGCCCTGGTCGTTTAATTCAAAACTCCAGTTTGGCGTAAACCAAATAATGTGCCGGCCGCCGGCCTGCAGGTTAAGCCCATATGCACAGCTTGACGGGTGTACCAGCAGCACGTCAATATTTCCGGCGTTCCAGTCGTCCTCATCCTCTGTGCCTTTATACACACGCACACGCAGCTTTGTTTTGGCAAGGCGCTCCAATATGCGCTCTTTATCATGCTGAAAGCCGTAAAAGGTGATGCAGGGCTCGCCGTCAATACGCTCCAACAATTCCATGTAGGCGTCAAGTTTGCAATCATGGAGGTGTATAACCTTTTTGTCGTTATCATAAATGGCGCCACTGCAAAACTGCAGCAGCTTGCCGGTAAGAACCCCCGCCGCCGTGGCAGTAACTGTGCCCTCGTCAAGCTCAAGCAATAAATCACGCTCAAACTGTTTATATGCTTTCATGGCTTTACCGTCAAGCACAACGGGGATTTCATGGTCTATGCACCCCGGGAGCTCTAAGTAATCCTCAGCTTTCATCGATACACAAATATCACTTATCGCCTTTAAAACAGCAGCCTCCGCGCTTTCCTTTGGCGAATAGCTTGTAAAATGCCCGCCGTGTGTGTTGGCGTCAAAATACATTTGCCGGTATTGCGTTATGGTCTTACCAAGCCGCACCCCCTCATCCAACAGGTACACCTGCGCCCAAAGGTCTTCAAGCCCTGCTGAGGACGGCGTGCCGGTAAGCAGCACAACTTTTCTCATAAATCGGCGCACCAGCTTCAACGCCTTAAACCGTTTGCTCCTGCCATTCTTGAAACTGGTGCTTTCGTCCAGCACCACCATATCAAACGGCCATGCCTGTTTATAATAGTCCACCAGCCACGAAATATTTTCCCGGTTAATCACATAAACATCTGCCGGGGTGTTCAGCGCTTTCACGCGTTTTGATGCACTGCCCAGCACGGTAATCACACGCAGGTGCTTTAAATGATCCCACTTTGCCGCCTCTTTGCTCCAAGTGCCTTCTGCAACCTTTTTCGGCGCTACAACCAGCACTTTGCAGACGCTCCACCGAAAATACCGCAGTATGTTAATCGCCGAAAGCGTGATTGAGGTTTTCCCCAACCCCGGCCGAAGAAACAACCCGACTGCAGAATCGTTCACAATTCGTTCAATACAATACGCCTGGTAATTATGCGGTTTATATTCCACCCTCACACACCTCTTTTACAAAAACATCTGCTTTTTGCTTTGTGTCTATTGTAAGTACCGCGAAGCCTAAACTCTCAATCTGTCCGCATACCCATTTCTGCAGTTTACGCATTGTTTTACCGGGGGCCTTTGTTTCCACAAAATACACTCTGCCTCCGGGGATTAATATAATGCGGTCCGGCACCCCATTGAAACCGGGGCTCACGAATTTTAAGGAGAGACCTCGCAAGTCATTTTTAACTCTTTTGTTTAAGTATTGTTCTACTTCTTTTTCCTGCATTGTCGTCCTCCAATCTTTGTAAGCCTTTTCCACACAAAAATTTTTCTTTTACAAACCATACATCTCTCCTCCTAAAAACAGACCTTGTAACTGTAACCTCGCGCGCACGCGTATGAGTACACGCAAATAGGCGGATTAGGCGGTATATTTTCTCTCTAATCTCTCTATTTATTTTTAGTCTTAATATTTCGGTTACAACAGTTACACAGTTACAACCCTTGATATTACTGGCTTTAAGGCGTAACCGAATATATTTTTTTCGGTTACAATCGGTTACAAACGCGTAACCGATTTTTGTGCTCGGTTACAGTCAGTTACACCTCGGTTACAATCCTCGCATACCCTTTCTGCACACCGTAAGCTTTACCAAATCGCATTGCGCCACTCTTATTCCAACCAGGAATCTGATTTAAAATTCCGGCTATTGCGCGAGATTTTTGAGGGTCAAGTGCGGCAATATCTTTTCTCAAAGCTTCCTGCCAAACCTCTCTTACACACACTTTAGTTCTTGCTACAAGAGTGACATCTCCGGCAGTAAGTCCGTCCCAAAACATCGTTCTGTGGGTCAAATCCCAATTATCCCAGTCTGCAGGCACGTCTTGCGCCACAAAATTCTTAATAGTGTCCTCCCACGGGTGTGTTTCCCGATGCGCCTCCTGCCTTTCCGCTGCCATTGCTTCAAGCCTTTTTGGCAGATAAAGCGGCTCGCCCGCTTTCCAGTAGGATACGGCCTCCGCCCAAACTTGGTCGCGTTCCGCTGACAATTCAGTGAATAAATCCTTTTTCCTGTCTACAGCATCCGTATCAAGCGGCCAAAAACGCCGGCTTCCTGTTTCATCACGTAAGCAATCGGTATTATTTGTGGTTCCGAAAAATACACACTGTCTGCGCCTATCTTCGGGAAATTCAGCATATGCTGATCTGTAAAAGTCACTCTGCTTTGATATGAAAGCCTTTGCCTGATTCATGGTTGTTTTATCAAAAGCGTGCATCTCCGGCACCTCAACAAGCCACTTACCCGTAACGGCTTCAAAAGCCCTGTTTCCATCAAAAGTAACAAGGCTGTCGGTGAACCATTCATCGCCTCCGGCGAGTTTGTATATAATGCTGGATTTTCCACGTCCCTGCTTTCCAACAAATACAATCATATAATCAAATTTACAGCCGGGATTCATGATACGTGCCACGGCCCCTACAAGCGCCTTACGAGTTACCGCTCTTGTATATTCGCTGTCTGCCACGCCGAGATAATCTATAAATAAAGTATCAATCCGGTGCGTCCCATCCCATACAATTGTGTTGAGGTAGTCTCTAACCGGGTGAAATTGCTGTTTTACAGACAGCGCAACTACTGCGTCCTTTACATCTTGCTTTGAAGGTTTAAACCATTTTTCAAGGTGTTTTCTAAGCTCTGTGGTATCTGCATCGGACCAGTATCCGTTTTCCGTTCTCCACGGTAACCCCTCAGCCGCGTAAATTCGATTTGAAAATTCATCTTTACGGGCGCAGCCATGAAGTTCAGGGACATTTTGAAGAATCAGCATTAAATTATTTAATGTTTTTTGGTAATCTCCGTTCTGATTTCGGGTAAGCTGCTCCGTCCATTCCAGTTCATTTGATTCGGCTGAACTGACCCCTTCAAAATCCTCTTTTGCCATGCGCGCCGAAACATCTGCCAGGCCGACAGCCAGGGCGCACATAGCGGTGTAAGAGGGCAGACGGTTTGTTGGTGTGCCGGCCTGCACCTCGTCATCTTTATCTCCGAACTTGTGCAGACGAACAAGGTCAAAGGCGTTTACCAACCTGCCGCCGCATGGGTCCGTTGCGTGGTGGCTGTATAAAAATTTTCCGTTATCATACAGCACGGCGCCGCCGGTGGTGGAACCACCAAGGTATGTATATCTGCCGGGCATGGTGCTGGCGGGCTCATAGATACCAGGGAGCAGCTCATCCATCGCACGGTGTATGTCATAGGTGCGGCAAAAAGCACCCACAACGCCGTTTTTGCCCTCCGGGTCGCCTTGTTTTACCGCCAGTTTGGTAAACGCCTGCTGTCCGGGAATAGCAGGCCACTGCGTAACGTCGTGCCAATCTGTGTACTGTGCAAGCAGTCCGTCAGCCTGCAAAAACGGCTTGTCGGCATAAACATATATGTATTGACTGTCAGAACAACAGCTGGGCCAATACATCAGGCGGCTAACCTCAAAGGTTGTGGGGTCGGCAAACGCGAGGCCGATCATTGCCGCCATTTTACGGGCAATGGGCTCGTATTCGTCTGCGGTTACGGTTCTGTCGAGCGGAAAGAGAACGCGCAGCCGGGGCGCTGCAGGCTGATGTTTCCGCGTGCTATAAACACAATACCCGCACCCCAAACCGTCTATACGCCGCAGCACATCATCTGTGCCCCCTGCGGATATGTTGTCAAGGTCTAACGTGATAATGTCGCGCCCAATCACACTGTTTGCTTTACGGCGGCTGCCGCTTAAGCTGCCGCCCACAAAGCCGCCTATGTCTTTTAAGTCATCCTGCTGCGACTTTTTCAGCCTCATATATTCTGCAAGGGTTTCTGTGCCCCTTGTTGGTGTTTTCAGTTTGTTCCACAGCTCCGAAACCATCAGAGTTTGGGCTGTCCATAATGTGGAACGCCGGCTGCTGCCGGCTGAAATTGTTATTTTTCTGTTGTTTTTCATTTCGTTGAACGCCCCTTATCGTGTTCAGTGAAAAAATAGTCCCTTACGGGCAATTGCATTCTGTTTCTCATCAAATTTATCCTGCCGCGCTTCATAATCAGCCTCGGTTTCATAAAAGCTGCATGCACCGTTTTTACACTGCAAACAGTTTAAAACGCCGCAGCCACGTTGCCCTCTCATTTTGTGTTTGTACCAGTAACAGTCCTCTCTTATTACACCCATTTTACGCACCTCTTTGTTTTAATCTTTCTTAAAGTACGTGCCAACCCAGCCGTCTGCACCCAGAGGGAGCCCAGGCGCCCAGGGAATAGGGCGGCTCATAATCCGCACGACTTCCTCCAGCGTGGCAGCGTCGGGCGGGCAATCAATTACAACTTCATCGTGAATATGGAATATAACGGGAAGCCCTGCTTCCTCCAGGTGTTCAATCGCCTGCGCCAGGCAGTCACGGGCAATGGCTTGCACGCAATTCTCAACAAGCTTGCCGCCGTATGTTTCAATGCGGCCCCATTTGTTTTTATCGTTCACACCCATATAGGTAATGGACGGGTTTCCCCAGCGGTTTAAGCCGAGCTGCGGAGCGATATAATAGAGCTTACGTCCGGAGGGCAAAGTTATTGTCATACAGTCGGTATTTTGGTTGTAGTCAAACTCACGGGCGATAACAAGGCAATTAAGCCCCACACTGCCGCCCTGAGAAATTACCTGCACGGCTGCGGCGTCCATTTTGTACCATAGGTCCCGGATTCGCCTGTTGGTTTCACGCCATCTGTTTACGATATCCGGCAGGTCTTCCTCCGGAATACCCATTTTAAGCGCACCCATATTGATGAGCGCCCCCGTGCTGCCCTGGTATCCCAAAGCCAGCTCCGCTACCTTTCCTTTTGCGCGCAGAGCGTATTCCGGGTTGCCCTTTTTGATACGCTCAAGCGGCACGCCAAACATTTGCGAGGCTGAGGCTTCATATATTCTGCCGTGAGTGCGGAAAACCTCAAGCCGCCAATCCTCGCCGGCAAGCCAGGAAATCACCCGGGCCTCAATGGCTGAAAAATCCGCGTCAATTAAAACGTTACCGGGGGACGCAATAAACGCTGTGCGTATTAATTGCGACAATGTATCGGAGACACCGCCGTAAACAGCCTTTAGGGCATCAAGGCTGCGGCGTTTTACGAGGTCGCGGGCAAGCTCTAACGGCTCTGTGTAGGTACGCGGCAAATTTTGTACCTGTACCAGACGTCCGGCCCATCTTCCTGTGCGATTGGCGCCGTAAAACTGTAAGAGCCCGCGCACACGCCCGTCCGGACAAACTGCTGCGTCAATTGCATCGTACTTTTTGGTGCTGGTCTTGCCAAGCTCCTGCCGGATTTCGAGCATGCGCTGTACGGTGCCGCTGTTGTTTTTACGTTCTAACAGGTCAGCAACCGTGCTTTTTCTAAGGTCCGAAATTTCCTCGTCCATTTCTGTTTCAAACCAGCCCGTGAGCTGCGAAACGCTGTTGGGATTGTCCAATCCGGAAAGCTGCGCCGCCTCCTGCATCAGCTGTGACCGAACCGAGTTCCCTAAATCGAGTGCGCCGTTCACCAAATCCATGTCAACGGCAACGCCGCGGCTGTTAATAATAAGGTCTGTTTCCCATTCTTTTTGCACAAAGTCCGGCACGGGGATTGCAGAAAGCCGCCTCTCAATCTCCATTTCCGTAACAACGTCCTGTTTGCAGTATTCTTTGAACAGCTCCCACCGCTCCGGAGAATGGCGCGGGTAGTTCCGCGTGCGCCCTCCGTTTGTTTTTGTAGGACTGCACGGCACACAAAAATAACGGATAAGCGCTTTTCCCGTGTTCAGCTTTTGCTTGTCTTCCGGCAGCCCCAACGCTTTGCCTGTGGCGGAAAGCCCCGCTGTATAACCGGCATATAAACCGTGAAACATAGTGCAGCGCCATTGCTCCGGCGGAAGCTGCCTGCCGATATATTTTGACAGGCAGCCCCACTCAAAGGGAGCGTTATACGCATGCTTTATGTATTCCGGGGAGATTATGGCCTCAGCTACCCAAGCGGGAAGTATCTCCCCTTGGGCAAAGTCCACAACCTCCACCGGAGCGCCGTCTAAAGAATAGGCAAAGAGCAGAATCTCAAAGTCCGGGCTCGCTATGTACTTTTGCGCGCCGGCTTTTGCAATCGGCACAGTAGAAAATGTTTCAAGGTCAATGCTTAAATGATGCACGCCCTTTGCCTCCTTTTGTGTTATTGTTTGATTTGTTTGATTAAATCTTTTACCAGTGCATCCATGTTCTCGGCAATTCGGTTTAGTTCCTGCACGGGATGGTACAGTGCGTCATTTCCTACGACAGAATCTCCGCTTGACATCGCCGTATCCAAAGCACTGAAAGTCTGTATCAGCATGGATAATGAAGTAACCGCACCGTCAAGTCTTATAATTGTTTTTTTTTATATCCATATCTGCCTCCTATAAGTATTGTTACATCGGCTGTCCGGTAATCGGGTTTATCCTTACGCCATTTGCGGGCTGCGCCGGTGCGGCGTACTGCTGGGACTGCTGCGCCCAGGGCTGATCCTGCCCGGCAACAGAGGAACCTACATCCGCAAAGTCAGACACAGCGGAAGCACCGCCGGAAAGCGGCTCGCCGTCTTTCGTTTTCATCACGTTTCCCAAACCGCAGCCAACACCTTTGTTTCCGGCTCTGTCAAAAGCGTAAAAATTGATTGTGACTCTGGCATACATGCCGCTGTAAACGTCCTGCGGTGCAAGCTCACACTGAATGTTGTCAATTCCTACAACCTGCGGCTTATTTTTAGAGGACGCAGTAAGAACCCAACACCCCTTGCATTCGTCGCCGAACGGCAAGCCAGACGGACGAAGACCGTCACCGTCGTGCAAGATAACCTTGGGCTGCGGACGGGCGCCGCCCCATTTTTTGCTCACGCCGTCCTCATAGGCGGCTTTCATCGACGCGTCGATGTCCGCTTTTGTTGCGGTGTCAGTTTTCGGAATCAGCAGCGTAACGCTGTATTTTGGTTCTCCGCCGTCCTGTGCTGCGCGCGGCGCGGTAAGATTTGCATAAGAGAGGCGAACCTCTCCGGTTAATACTTTTGTCGCAATATTCTGATACATCGTTTTCATTCTCCTTTTTTGGTCTATATAGTATTTTTCAAAGTAGTAATCTTCTATATCATCAAAGTGGCTCATTCGATGCCACCCGATGACTGTGCCGCCTCTGCAAAATCAGCCGCAGCAGGATTGTATGCCTCTCTTTTGTCGCTCATCGGGGCTAAAGTTGGCTTGCCGAGCGGCTTGACTACAAAGCTGCCGAGCTTGTCCATAAATTCAGCTTTTCCCATAAGCTGTTCCAGCGCAGTCAGCGTTTTGGGCTTACGGTCATATACAAGAGCCTCATCATACCCCGCGGCGAGAACCGCTTCAATTGCGGCGTCTTGGTCCGTAAAGGTGCGAACGCTTCTGCCAGCAACGGCTTTCCAGCCGGAAATCTGCCCGCCGTTTAAAATTGTTTGCAAAGCGTAGTCTTCTAAATCGTTATACCATTTTACAAGCTCTTTTCCCCTGACGAGCAAATCACCGATTTCATCATCGGTAAGGGTGTTGGCACCATAAGACGGTGCACTGCAGTTTCGCGGCACACAGTCCTTAAACTCCTCAAGGGCGGTGTTTACATCCGCACGGGCGCGGCACTGCGCTTTGCCTCTGCAAAAGCGGCAATGCTCGCCGGGACGAAAATCCCCCGGCCCCATATACGCCTGCTGCGCGATAGGACGAATCGTTTCCCCCCAGGCAATCAGTGCATCGGCAGTTATTGTTTCCACACTGGGCTCGCTCTGAATTCGCGGTTGTATGATTGTCATACGCACATTTTTTATGGTATTGCCGTAAACTGGTTGGTACCGTTTCAGCGCACCCAGCGCGTACAGTCTCATTTGCGGGTTGTTTTCGGCTGATACCAAAACACCTTTGCCGTGTTTATAATCAGTAATGTTAAGGGTATCACCGCCAATCATAACGCAGTCGCAGGTGCCGAACCCTCCCGGTACATAGTCTGAAAAATCCACGACAACCTCAGCGGTCACGGCCGGCGGCCTTGAATACATCATTGCGGCCTCTGTCAGATGCTCAATGTAAAGTTCCGAGGTCTTGTCCATTTCAACGTTATAAAGAGGGTCTTTTTTCAGCTTGTTATATCGGGTTGTAAAGGTGCGTGAGCTCATAGGCGTAAACTTTTTTAAAACTTTTAGCTCGCAAACACTGTGCGCAAGCCTGCCCTCCTCGGCATATTCCGAGGTTGTTTTCTGAAACTGTTCCTCAAAATGGGGGGCCGCTGTGCAATTCAGCCAGCGGGAGGCAGAAGACGCAGACAGCAAAGCGTGTTTTTCCGGTGTCGGCATTATCCTTCACACTCCTCGTCAACCATATGGTCCAACGCAAAATCAACGCACTGTCCAATGATTCTGCACATTGAAACACCGGTTCGGTCACTTAGTTCGGCTATCTTGCTATAGCAAGACGGTGTTACCCGAATCACATTTTTATTTTTACTGTCCCTTAATCCCGGGGTTATAATCACAAATTTGTCCACTGTCTAATCCTCCTTTATATCTGTGCGCCCAGCGTTCTTAATTCGGTAGCAAACGCACCATATTGCGATGGGTCAAGCTCTGTAATGCTGCTGATGCCGTAGCGCGCAATCAAGTCCGTAAGCAGCTTCATTTTTCCCGCGTCTATCAATGCCGTTCCGGCTGTTGCGATCATTTCCAGCGTATACGCCGGAGCTGCTGTCGGAACCGGCGCGGTCTGTTCAACCGGTACCGACGTAGGGGCAGGCGCCACAGGAACCGCACTCGTTGGTACACCAGTTACCTGAATAGGGTTTGCCGCCGGCACAGCGTCAGCACCCACAGAGGTAGTGTTGGTAGCTTCCGCACAGGTCGACGTCCCATTCTGTAAGCCCGGCACGCGGGCGCTCATTGTTTGTGCAAGATTGTTGATGGCCGCCGAAAGGTCGGGGGCTGTGATGGTTAATTTCATTTCTAACATGGGTAAAATCCTCCTCATATAATTTTTCTTTACAATCGCATTTCTCGTCCGGGTCAAGGTTCGCACCACAATCCGGGCAGGTGTGGTAGTATGGCATATCAGTCACACTCCTTGGCCGGCTTCTGCGCCTTATCTAAATACGCGCTAATCGCTTTAACTTCAAGCGCTTCGGCTTTATTTAGAGGGAGCGCAGTACTGTCCGATAATTCTGCCACTTTGCACGGAGCCTCCAACAATTCTTGCAAATTTACGGCTGTTTCAATGCCGCGTGCTATGCCGCAGTGGTAAGCGCTATACATCAAATCAAACGCCATATCATTTAGTGCCTCGATTGCCAGTTTGAGTTCCTCGGATACGGTGTTTTTGATAGCCTTGACCGAACCGGTGAACAGCTTTTCAAGTTCTTTATGCCTTGTTGTTTCAAATACCACAATTTCATCACCGTATATGATATGTTCATACATTTTTGTTGCGTTACTCACAAAATCACCTCTTGATTTTTCCAATATTATGTGATATACTTTAATTAATGGTTTTTCTTAGCGGTTAATTCCGCTTGCCCTTTGTGCTGGTAACACAAGGGGCTTTCTTTTTGCAATCATTGTTCCTCACCCCCAACTACCAAATATACGGTTTCCGTGTTCACCGGCTCTTTTAACCGCTTGTTGTCTGCCGACGTCTGATACATTACGCCGCTGGTTTTTACCTCGTAAATCTGCACTTTTCCGTCTTTTCTGCAACCTGAAATCAAGCTGGAAAACACCGCAAACAAAAATGCAAATAAGGCAATTACTATGACGTTCTTAACCGCACGTTCCGCTTTCTTTCTGTTCATTCTTTTCACTCCTTACATTGTAGTAATTTAAACTTTTGCAGCTTGCTGAATCTAAATTCCAAATCTTTAATATCAAGGCCCCATGCGGCATACGCGGCTTCTGTATTAACAGCCTGCGCGTTATACGATAAAATATCATGTTCTATCATATAATCACGGGCTTTCCGCTTTAGTTTGGTAATTGTTGCTCTACCTTTTACTGCCGGAAAAAGCTCCTTTACATCGTCGTTTTGCAGCTCCAATTTTTCATAATAGATTCTAATTGCTGTTTCTAAGTCTGCAATTTGCGGTGTCCGTACATTTACCATTGGTTTTTATCACTCCTTTCCTAAAATTTATATATAAAACAAGATAACGCACGGTGTAATACAATGCCGCGTCCGTCCAGGACAACACTTTTATCATTATTAATTTGTGATGTGCGTTACCTTGCTTTAAACACATGAAAGTTCAAGTTCCTTGAACTTTAACACCTAATTACTGCGATTAACACAGCAACAGCGCACACAAACGCTGACAATGGCAGTATCATATCTCCAATCATGCCAAGTACAAATGATACGCGATTTTCAAAGTAGTAGTTTTCCAGAATCAGCTGCCGCGCAATCTCTTTCTCTTCCTGGGTGTCGTAATTATCAATCATTCGTTTGAGCCAAATTTCCTTAAAAGAAAAACCGTTGTCCATATAAATCACCTCCTGCGGTTGTTATGTTTGAAATTTTTATTCTTTTGTGCTAAAATAATCACGAGGTGATTGCTTTGGAAAACAAAGACGATATTTATTGCTTTATTAATGAAGATAACCTTAAAAAACTTGAAGAAATCTTTGATAGCAAAGAATTCAGACGAAACCACAGAAAAAATGCAATTAAGAAGAAAATATCAGTAGTAATAAAAGCAGTTTTAAAATGGCTGGGGGAAAACGCTATTTCTTTGCTCGCAATTCTCATAAGTTTAGCGGCGTTTATTAAATCCTTTTTCTAATTTCTCATACATACAACAATCAAAGAAATAATCGATATAATGAGTGCTACTTTAGCTAAAATTGCTTGACCGCGCATGACATTACCTCCTGCGGTTTTTATCGCTGTCTGATAACATATCAATCTTTAATGTAAGCTCTGCAAAATCCGCGGGGCTTTTCTTTTCCAGTTTAAAATAGGTCACGCCGTGCAAAGCTTCGTCATTAATAAAAAGTTTTGTTTTTCCGTTTTCCTCTGCCACTTCAACCTTGTTTATACATGTCACCTGCTTCACCTCCTGCGGTTTACATTCATTTACGCCTTAAATTTAGTTTCAAATAAATAATCATAAGTACAATTAAATAATTTACAAAGTTTATTAATTTGTGTAACATTAAAAGTACCATAGCGTTTCTTGCGTTCGTACGTTACTCGGCTAATTCCTAAATAATTAGCTACTTCTTGATTTGTAAGATTGATTCGTTTTTGTTCTGCAGACAAATTATTAAACATTACAACACCACCTTTCTATTACCGTTTTGCTAATCTGATTATAGAATATCACCAATTCGCTAATTTGTCAACACCTTTTTTATAAAAAATTAAGCATTTAGAAAAAAAATATTATCATTATGATAATTTTGTGATTGACAAATGCCAAAACATGATATATAATGTAGAAAAAAAGGAAGGAATAATATGAGTATATTTAGTGAACGACTTGTAAAAACACGAAAAAAAAGAAATATAACTCAAAGACAATTAGCTGAAATGCTTGAAATTACACCGACACGTCTTAATTATTGGGAAAAAGGGAAACGTGAACCTGATGTTATGATGATAAATAAAATTTCTACTACATTGAATGTGAGGCCAGATTATTTATTAGGACACATTGATGAAGATGTCTCTCTGATAAAACCAGAACTAAGTAAAATGTCAGACTTAGATACAATGTTATTTATGCAAAATTTAGATAACGCTCTTCAACAAAATGCTGAAAATACATATATTATACACGGTGCGCAGGGGAAGGGTACTGTTGTAAAATCCGAAAATGATAAAGCTCTCCTAACCGGAAATGGTAAAACATATGAGTTAACACAAACAGAATATGAAGCATTAGAAGGCGTTATCAAGGCACTGAGAAAAGAGAATAAAAACTAAATAATCTAAAATGTGACATTTAAGTGTTTGCCAGTTATCGACAAGCAACGACATCTTTTGCTATAATAATTTTAGATTCAAAATTATGCATAGAAAGGGTGTTTTAAAATGCAAAACATTAAAATGCTTGCGTACAATTTTTTATTGGAGGCTCAATTTAAGGAATTAAATGTATCCTTGGGTGAACTAAAAAGAGCACTCAAAACGAAAAAAATTTATTTACTGAGTTACTTTGAAGCAAAATCCGCAGGACAAATTTTTCCTGATAATGTATGGAAGTCAATTGTAAAAGAAATGGAGTATAATAACGGAATTTCTGTTATATGTAACCAAATTACATACATTATTTATTCAGACAAATTGTGCTATGGGAAAAAGATACATACCATTTACCATGAGTTGGGACACATAAAAGCAGAGCATAAACGGTCTGGTGATTACGGTTTTGAAGAAAATGAAGAGCAGGAGCGAGAAGCTGAGGCATTTGCATATTATGTTACCGCGCCGCCGTGTATTTTACACGAAATAGGAGGTATTTCAGATTATGTCTTGGCACGTCTTACCGGACTTGATATAAATTCTGCAAAAGTGGCATATCAATTGCTGGATAATGATAGGCAGGACCGGCTTGTTGCAATAGAAAAGCGGCTCATTTTACAATATGACGGATACATAAAAGCCAACAAAGATTCTGAATTCGTTGAAAACACGGAATTAAACAAAGTAACGAAAAAGCGAAAGAATCTTATATTTGTTGCTTTCGCTGCGGCTCTTGTCGTTATCTGCGTTATATTTGGTTTATGTATCCATAACAGTAACAAACAATTGTCGAGTTCACCGGATATTGAAGCGAACCAAACGCCGATTTCTGCACCGGTTACGAATCAAATCGTATGGAAATCAAAAACGGGCGATGTGTACCACACCGACCCCAATTGCTATCATATAACAAAGACAGCTTACACTATGGACGTGAATGACGCTATCGCCGCAGGTTTCCGTAAGTGTAAAGACTGTAAGGAATAAGTTAAAAAGGGCACAGCCCTAAAAAATAAAAAGAAAGAGGGATTTTATGAAAAAGTTATTAATATTTGTTTTAACTGCAATTAT
>ERZ773108.1321-NODE-1321-length-25241-cov-5.318113_pt1 | contig 25241 bp, 31 predicted proteins | sample MGYA00580570_ERZ773108 | MGnify/ENA primary metagenome ERZ773108 (study PRJEB29015, sample SAMEA2737840) | human gut metagenome | biome: human gut; feature: human-associated habitat; material: faeces | place: China | collected 2012 ...
AATGCGGGCGGCGCGTGGGACAATGCCAAGAAGATGGTCGAGGAGGGGCATTTCGGCGGCAAAGGCTCCGAATGCCACAAGGCCACCGTGGTGGGCGATACCGTCGGCGACCCGTTCAAGGACACTGCCGGTCCCTCGATCAACATCCTCATCAAGCTCATGACCGTCGTGTCGGTCGTCTTCGCTCCCGTGTTCATCAAGATCGGCGGCCTGCTCTAATACTATTATTTTATTAAAATCTTCAATATATTTTTTCCCCCGCCAAAACTGTACTTGCATTTTGCCCCGCCATATGGCGGGGCAAAAATTTTTATTTTCTCATTTGCTTTGCGATCTGATCCGCACCCGTGGCCGAAAGCCCCGAAACAATGCCGACCGCTATCGCGTTGATGATATCCCCTGCCGGGAACTCCGGCACGGTGTACATCGCCGCCACGCCGAGCAGCGCCCCGGCAGTGCCGCATATCACCGGTATGTACTTGTTGTCCGCGGGGCTTATTTTCACCGCCTCGCCTATGAGGTAAGCGATGACCCCTATCGCCGCAACTCCCGCAACTCCCATGAATTCCATGTTTTTCCTCCCTAATCCTTATATTTTTCCAGCGCCGTCATGCGCCTGTCCATGACGCGTATCTGCTCCTCGACCACCGGAACGCGGCGCGCAAAGTTGTTGTGCTCCCTGACCTCGCGCGTCAGCTCCTCAAGCTTCGTCTCCGTCACGGCCTGCGAGCGGCTGTTGCTGATAAGCACGCCCATCAGCGTCAGCAGCCCCGTCACTACCGCGCCCGCTATCGTCTCCCACATTTTTCCTTTACCCTTTCAGAAGCCTGCTCCATGTCCTCTCTCCGCAGACTCCGTCCGTTTCTTCTCTCTTTACTCTCTGAAAAGCGCGCAGCCCATCCTCCGTCGCCGCGCCGAACTCACCGTCCGCGCCGTACCAGCCCACGCCGAAGCCGCGCCCGCGCAGCAGTATCTGCATCGCCCTCACCGCCTCGCCGGTGCTGCCTCTCTGCAGCACCGGCAGCTCAACGCTGACATGCTCTGCCGCTCGCTCCGTCTCAGGCTCCTCCGCGCCGGTGTACCGCAATACGCAGTCCCACGGATAGTTATAGTACCCGCGCGTGTATATCTCGCGCCCGGTCTGGTCGCCGGTCTGCCCTCCGGTCGTAGTACCGTGCTCGTTGATGCTCGCCTGTACAAGCTGTCCACCGCCTATATATAGGCTGGTGTGGTGGATGTGATTCAAGAGCACATCCCCGCGCTCAAGTCCCGCCCCGGTGTTAAGGTCGACGCTGCCCGTCACGTCCTCGAAGCCGCACCTCAGCATATCCCCGCGCATATTTCCCGTATATGTGCAGCTGAGCGGAACCCCTGCTTTCCTGAAAGCGGAGATCACCAGACTGCTGCAATCGTAGTCAGGCCCCCAGCGGCCGGCCTGATCGTAGCCGTGGCTGTCGTCCGCCGCGATGTTCTGCGCGTATGCCGCGGCGCTTTCGATAACGTCCATCGTCATTCAGCCTCAAGCATACCGCACAGCTCGTCGTATTCCGCGGTGCTGAGCTTGCCCCCGGCGTAGAACACATCGAGCCTTGTCTGCATATCGGCAGGATATCCCCCGCGCCGTATCGTCCTTTTGCACACTCTGTATATCAGATTACTCATCGTCCGTTCCTCCCGTTATGTTTTCATATTCCGCGTCGAGCAGCGCTATGTCCAGCTCCGCGATGTCCGCCTCTGCCGCCGCGAGCTTCCCTGTCAGGTACACCGTCTGCGCCGCATATGCTTCGCCCAGGTCTTTCCACGGGCTTATCATCTCCGCGCCAGCGAACTCTTCTCCGTCCTCGCGCGTCCATGTCCCGCCCTCGGGGACGAAGCGGTAGCTCTCTATCCACTCTGGGCACTTGCCGTTGAAGAAGCCTGTCTCTATCTCCCTGCGCCCCTCAGCCGCCGAGACGTGGCACTTAAAATCACCGTCAATATAAATGATCATGTCCTGCCCTCCTACGCCAGTTTTATCTTCGTTACCGTCATGGATACGCTGCTTGCGGTACCGGCGGCAGCCTTGATTCCGACGTAATATGTGCCGGTAAGATTTATATCCAGTGAAAGAGTCTGCGCGTCATTTGTTGTCGGCTGCGCTGATGCCACAGGGTCACTCAGGTCAGCGTTAGCCGATACCAGCAGCTTGCAGCGTTCGTTGCCGCCCCAAGAACTGCTGTGAGTCTGCGCGGAGACGGTGGCCTGGATCTTTGTGAAGCCGGTAAGGGAAATCTTGTTTGCAGTGCGGGCATACGCCGTACTGCTTGTCTGGTTCACAGATACAGTAAGCCGATTATTTGTTTTTGTGGCTGCGGCATCACCGCCCGTAGTCACGCACGTCCAGCCGCCTGTCTGCGCGGTGTATTCGTTGCCTGCGTCGTATATCGTGCCGTCCCAATAGACCAGCGTCACCGTCGCGGCCTGCCCCTCAGCTGTGATGCTCACGGCCTTGCTCGCGCTGTCGCTGCCCTTGACCGCCTTTACCGTCCACGTCCCGGCGGAGGGGATAACGAATATCGCCTTGCCGCCCGTGCCTTTCGCCGTCAGCGTCAGTGTGCCGTTCGTGCAGGTGCAGACTCTCCCCGAGGGGTATGTCACTCCGATGACCGCGTAGGGTGTTCCCCCGCCCCGGCGTGTTATGAATGCTTCGCCCATTCCTTTCCCCTCACTTTCTTATGCAGCGTATCTGCAAGGGTATCGAGACTGTCGGCTTTGCCTTGGCGTAGAACGTTATCTTGTTCGCCGCCGTCACCGCGCGGTAAATGAGCGCCCATGCATCCGCCTGCTTCTCCGCGTCCGCAAAGGTCGCCGACGGCACGATGTCTATCAGCGGCTTGTCCGTCGCGAGTATGCCGTTTATCGTCTGCTCCTTGGTGTAAGGCGCGGCACTCCCGCTCCACGTCGTGTTCAGCGTCGCCGTGTAGTCGACGGAAACCGCGTGGTCTGCAAGCTTCGCCATCGTCACGGCCTTATCCTTTATCTTCGCCGTCTCAACTGCCGAGTCTTCAATGTTCCCCGCCTTTACTGTTATCGGGTCTGCCCCGTCAGGCAGGTGCCGCGCGTTGTGGTAGGGCATCGCCGTCAGCGCCGCGTAGAACGTCGCCTCCGTCCCTGTGTACCCGGCCTCGACCGCCGCGGCGTATGCGCTCTTGCCTGCAGCTCCCGTCTCGCCCTTGTCTCCCTTAGCGCCGCGTATGTTCTGCGTCTCTGGGTTATCTAATCCGCCGTCGTTCGTCCAGCTCAGATTTCCATTGCCGTCAAGGTGCGGGGTAAAGGTCGTGCCTGCCGCGCCTGTGTCGCCTTTCGCGCCCTGTATCGTGCCGTTGTTGATCCACTCGCCGCTTACTCCGTCGTAGATGTACACGTCGTAGGGCGCAGCACTTCCCACGCAGTAGGCGTCGCCCGGCGCCGGCGCCGGTACTCCCTCCTCCAGCGCAGCAGTCGATGCGTAGTAGCCCTTTATCTCGAAGCTCTTTCCGTCCTTGCCGTTGAACTTCCCGGCGTCCGCCGCAGCCTTTACCGCCTGCGCCGTCAGAAGCGCCTGCGCGGCCTTCGCGTCTATCTGCTCCGCCACGCTCTGCGGCAGCACGTGCAGCGGCGCATCTATAAGGCCGCTCTCCTTTACCGTCAGTATCACGACTATCGTTGTCAGCCTCGCCGCGTCTTTTGTGCCCGTCAGGTATATCTCCCATTCGCCCGCCGTGAGGTTCAGCGCATCCTCTTCGGTGATGCAGTCCTCCCCGTCAAGCTCTATGTCGTATACCGTCTCTCCACTGCGGAAGTGCGCCCAGCGCGTGTAGCCGTCCCAATCATCATCCGTGAAATGGAACTGCGCCGTCAGGTACTTCAGGCTGTCCGCCGCCGTCACCGGCGTGAACATCTTCAGGCTCTGTCCGCTCACATAAAACTCCATCATGCCGCGCCGCCCTCCTGTCTCTCGTTGAGCTTCTGCGTCAGGCGCACCAGATAATCCCGCAGCTGCGCCAGCTGCTCCTCAACGCTCCCCGTGAGTATCGGGGGGTATTCAAATACTTCCATCACATATCACTCCCGAAAGATATTATCTTTGCCACGGAGAACAACCGGAACATGCCCTTGCCCTCGAGCCTGATCCTCATGTGGTCGCAGCGCCGCGGCCTTATGGGCACCGTCACCGTGTTCGTCCCCTTGAGCTTTATCCTGCCCTTGCGCTCCCATACGCCGGAGGAATCGTACTGGATGTATACGTCCATCTCCGCCCCCTCCTCCATCTGCGCGCGTATGTTGAAGCGCGAAACGTATTTCTTGTCCGGGTACTGGTAGTACAGTATCCCCGTCTCCGCTCTCCAGCTGACAAACGGCTCCGGTTCCCCCACTGTGCCCTGGAGTGCGTAGAGAAGCTTACCGGATATTGCATACAGCTCATCGCCCACCCGCGCGAAGCTGTCGACCCCCAAGCTGTCCTCGCGCATCCACAGGCGTTTTCCCATGTCGTATACGAAGAGCTGGTATTCACCCTCGCTGTTCTTCATGGATATGTAGTACCTGTCGCGTATCGCTCCTGCCGCGGCGTCGGAGTACAGTTCCTCGCCCAGCGCGTCGGATATGCTGCTCGGAAAGCCTCCCTGGTACGCACATATATCCGACCGTGATTTATACAGCAGCGTCTCGTTTACGACGACAAGGCTCTTCCCGCTGCCTTTCTGCACGCCGCGGCAGGCCGTCTCGTTTATCTGGTGCGCCCCGTATGCGGATATGGACACGCGGTGTATCCTGTCCTCCTTGAAGAAGGTGGGGTAGCCCAGATAGTTCACCGCGCCTGTCCACGGCCCGTCAGATCCGACCGAGGCCGTCCATGAGTCCGTGCTCAGCCCCATGTACTGCCGCCAGTTCTTGAAGTCGCCGAGCGCGCAGCAGTATATTTCGTTGAGGCTCTGCTCCCCGTCGTTTCCGTAGTAGCAGCCCCAGAGCCTGTTCTGGCTCTCGCATATGTAGTCCATCTGCGGCACCGTGCGCTTTATGCTGACCGTGCCCGTCGTCTGCTCATACGCCGCTTCGAGCAGTCCTGTCACTACTATGTAGTCCAGCACAGTCTCGCTCCCGCCTATGGCGTATATGACCTTCGTCCCGTTCACGTCCTCGACGCCCGCCCCGGATATCTCCACCCCGTCGTATACACTGAAGAGCCCCGGCAGCTCGCCCTCGGATATGAACTGTACCCTCGTGTACACCGTCGGCACCGATACCCACTCCTGCGTTGCGCTGCTCCACTGCTTGAGCACGTGCTTCTCCTGCGAGGTGTCTATCCACAGCGCCGCGTTCTCCGGCTGCTCAGGTGCCGCCGCCGAGACTGTTGGCTTTGCGTACTCCGTGCCGTCTGCCCGGCACATCGTGTACTTCACCGTGCCGGTCGAGGTGTAGTATGCCTCCATGCTCCCGTAGTCGGCGTCGGCGGCGGTGTTATAGTATTTCTTGTCCGGGAACACGCAGATATATGCCCCCATGCTCACCAGCTGCTTTTCCCCCGCCGTGAGCCCTGTCAGCGCCGTCGGCTCGCCGTTATAATAAAGCGTCCCGTTATCCACATATGCAAGCTCCTCCTTGCCGAGCAGCCCGCCCGGCGCCGTGAGCTGCTTTACAAGGCCGCGCTTCTTTCTCTCGGCCAGCAGCGGGTAGTATGCGCTCGTCAGGTTCTCCGTGTCGTAGAACTCCCCCGCGCCTATCTTGAGCTTGTGGTTATAGCCCGCGAATGTGTCCGTCACTTCTCTGTCCGTGTATTCATAGTCCAGTGTCGGCAGCTGCGGCATATCCATCCCTCCTAAAACACAAAGTGCCTGCGCACTCCTCCGTCCGTCACGTCGGACATACTGTGGTTCCTGTTGTACCAGTTCTGGTACTCGGCGTAGGCGTTGTTGAAAAACTGCAAACGCTTGTTGTATCGCTGCGTCTCCGCGTTCTCCAGCGCGACCATTGCCTGAAGATAGTTGAGGTACACGTCATCCCCGTAGGGAAACGGCACCAGCAGCTCCTCATTGCCGTTGACGTACTCCGTGAAGCCCTTGGGCTCCGCCTCCCTCGGACGCAGTACCTCCTCGTATATCTTCCCGTCCAGTATCGACAGCCACCGCAGCTTCTGCTCCGGGCTGTACTGGTTCGGCTCCAGCCCATCCAGCCGGTCGATGATGTCCATCGCTTTCATGGCCTGCGCCTCAGTTTCCGGTGTTCTTCATCCCGTCGACATTCTCGTAGAAAATATCGGCGGCGCGGCCGCTGCGCTCGATCTCGTCCGCCACGGCCTTAGGCACACATGACTTCTTGCCGCGCGGCAGCAGGTAGTTCACGCCGTTCACCGCCGCGAAAAGATTGGGATCCTCTCTGTCCGAAGCTCTCGGGATGAATATTTCAACTCTCTCGTCCTTCATGTCTTTTCTCCTTATTTATAATAGGTATCGTCCCTGCTCTCCGTGAAAGCTGGCTTTCACGGAGAGCGTTTACTTTAGTTTACCTCGTCGCTTGCGCTGAAGCTGGAGCAGCTCATCACGCGCAGCAGGCGCTCCGGGTAAAGGATAGTCGCGCCGTTGGTCTCGAACTTGTAGCCGATGGTGCTGAACTGGTTCAGCGGGCCGCCGATCTCGCCCTTGTCGTGGACTATCATCTCCAGCGCGCCGCCCTCGGGGTCGATGATGCCGAAGCTGTCCTTGCCGAAGAAATATGTCGCGTAGGTGCGGCTGCGGCTCTTGTTGACGTATTCGTCGTCGCCCTCCGCGCTCTCGCCCGCGACGCCGAGCACGGGTGCAAACACGTTCTCGATGAAGCGCACGCCGTGCAGCTCGCCGATCTCTCCGTTAAAGAGCGCGTCGGGAGCGGCGTACTTGTGCGCCTCGATCCAGCCCTCGTCCTGTCTCAGGTCGTGCGCGACGGACGGATGTATCACCGCGTAGTAATAGCCGTTTATGCGCGGTACGCGGTTCTTCTTCATGATGGTCACGGCCTTGTTTATCATCGCCGGGGTCAGCAGCGACCAGCCGTGCGGAGTGTCGGCCGCGCCGGATGCGCCCTTGGTCACGCCGCCCGCGCCCATCTGCGCGCAGCTCTCCGGGGTGCTTAGCACCTTGCCGGTGTCCTTGTCGATATTGTCGCAGTAGAGCACGTTTGTGCCCATGAGCAGCGCGTCGCGTATGAGCTTCTCCTGAGTCTCGGCTGCCGATGCGCCCATCTCCTCAGTCGCGCCGAGTATGACGTCGTCATAAGCGCGCAGCTCCAGCTTGTCGGTTATTGAGGTGTAAGTGCCGTACTGATCTACCGCGCCCGTCACCGTAGTCACGCCGAACTTCTGCCCGGTGGGTATTACGCCCTCCTTGAGCTTTGCCGCGCGGTCAAAGGTGTTCCACTTGCGCCATTCGACACTGCCGTGGTGGTTTGCCGGCAGCGGCTGGCGCTTTGCAAACTGCGCATAGAACATCTCCGTGCGCGCGTTCTCCAGCAGCTCCGTGTCGTAAAATGCCTTGAGCTCGGGGCTCAGGGTCTTGCCGTCGGTGAAGCCTGTCACCTCGCCCGTGCCGGAATTGACGTAGCCGCCTGTCGCGTTCACGACAGTGCCCGCATCCGCAAAAATCTGCAAATCAAACTTAAAATTCTCCATCTTCTCTTCCTTTCCTAATTAACTGCCATACGGCAGCTTTCTTCCCTGTGCCTTTGCTTCATAGATACGCTTCTTGAGCGCCTCGCGCTCATCCCTGGACATGCTCCTCGGGTCGGCAGTCATGCTGCTCGCCGCCATGTTCCCGGCGATCTCCCTCGGCCGCGCGCCGCCATAGCTCACCGCGCGCGTGAGCGCCTCAAGGCTGCGCCTTGCCGCCATCGCGCCGATCTCCTCGCGGTGCAGCGCGTAGTACGCATCCGCAAGCGTGAGCCCCGTGTGCGGCGCTGTCAGCCGCAGGAACTCCGGATCCTCCATCTCCCGCTCAAGGCTGAACTCCGGGAAGCTCTCCCTCAGCGCCGCCGCCTGATATGCCAACTCCTCAAGGTGCCGCCTTATCTCCTCGCCGCTGCCGAATCCCGGCGGCGTGCGTATCAGCTCAGAGAGCGCCTGCGCGTCGATAGCCTCCGGCGCAGTGCTTTCAAGGCCGTATTTCTCCCCCAGCGCCTCCAGCACCGGCCTGAGCCTGCCGAGCGTCTCCTCGCTCCCGTGCCTGTCGCGCAGCCGCTTGCGGACTATCTCCTGCACCCTGCTGTCAAAGCAGCTTTTGTACTCTGGGTCTGCCATCAGTTCGTCCCAGCCCGGCTTGTTCTTTTCCTGCTTCTCCGTGCCCTGCATGTCCTCCTGCCCGGCGTCGGCAGCCTTTACGCCCGTTTCCGGAGCCGCCGCCCCGGTCTTTTCATCCACTGCCTCGCTCATGCTGTTTTCTTTCATCGCCTGTGTTCTTCTCCTTTATATGATCCCCCCGCGGTGGGGATAGTTAAGGGCTGTTTGTCATGTTCTCCTGTTCTTGCCGCTGCTGCTTTTTTTCTCGTTTGCGTCAAGCTTCGTCTGCTCCTTGCTCGCATAGCCTCCGTACCATGCGCCCGACGACGTACCGCCGGTGTCGAGCAGCCCGTTCTTTCTCAGGAACTCATTTCTTATCGCGTCGGCCTGCGCCTGTGACATACCGCTCTGCTTCAGGTCGTCCTCGTTTGCCTCATAGCCCGTCGATGATATCAGGCTCATCAGCGTCTGGAACGCTTTCTGCTGCCGCTCGTAGTCCTGCTGTTCGAGCTTGTAGCCCAGCTCCTGCTGCGCCTTCGCGTCGCTGAGCCTGTCGCGGTACCTGTTGTATTCGCTCTCCCCGCGCTTTACCGCCATCGCGTACTGTTCGCTCAGCGCCTCGCCCTCGCTCTTATAGCGGCTGTATGCCGCGGAATAGAGCTGCGGCATAACGTTCCCGAGCTTTTCCAGATACGCTCCGTACTGCTCCTGACCCACCGCCTGCGAATAGCTTGAGCCGTAGCCGCCCGTGAGCGCCGCCGCCTGCCCCATCGTGTTCTTCATCGCGAGCCTGCCCTCGCGCGCATACCTGTCCCTGTATGACATATACAGCGGATCGCTGTTCATGTCGTAGCGGAAGCCCTCGCGGTTGATTATCCTGTCGTAGAGCCTGCCTATCTCATCGTCGTAGCTGCCGCTGAACGACGGCAGCTCCTGCTCCGCCTGCCGCAGTGTCTCCATCGTGCTCTTATAGTCCGTGCCGCTCTCCTGTGCATGGAGCACCTGCGTCCTTGCACGCTCCTCACCGGCCTGCTCTTTTTCGATGGTGTCTTCTCTGTCCATCATCTTCCTCCTGTCCTCCGCCTCATATCTCCCGCGCGCTCACGTGCTCCGGGTACTCCCCCGCCAGCAGCGCAAAGCCCGCGTATACCGTGTCGAAGCTCTCCCTGCACGCCCCCTCGCAGCCGCGATCCGGTCGGCAGCATATCTCCTCCGCCCCCGGCTTTCTCAGGATCTCCGCCCTCATCTCCGGCCGCTGCGATACGTGCCTTTCCAGCGCCATCATCAGTATGCTCTCCGCCGCGCATATAAGGTCTCGCCCCTTTTCACCGGCTCCCGCGTGCCCCTCGGCGCGCAGCCGGTATTCGTTTCTGTAATAGCATACCCTCGTCATCGTCCGCCTCCGGGCAGCGCCGCGTTGTAGGCGCTGCTGCGCGCCCGCTCCATTCTGCCGCTCTCCTTGCCCTTCAGCTTTGCGGCCCTCTTCGCGGTCTTACCGCCGGGGGCGGCGCGCCCCGTGATGCTCTCCATCAGCGCCCCGGCCTTGTCCGGTTCGTATTTCTGCGTCAGCGCCAGCGCATACTGCTGGTACATCGCAAGCTGCCTCTGCATCGTCCCGTTGTATGCAAGCCTCTGCATCAGCTCATCCTTGCCCTCGAACTCCATCATGCTCATGCACGCCAGCGCCTGATCCGCCTGCCCCTCGGCAAAGAAGCCCAGCTGATAAAACTGCAGCGCCAGCTCGTTCTGGCTCAGTCTCGTGTAGGAGTTTTTCTTCTGCGGTATCACCTTTATGTCGAATACCGGCAGACGCATCCCAAGGTCGGTGTCTCCGATCATCCCCTGGTACTGCGGCTTTATCCCGGAGTTCGAGTAGGACACGAACTGCTCTATCCCGAGCTGTCCCGTTATCCTGAACTGTCTCGGCAGGTCGTAAAACTGCCGTATCAGCTCTATGCACATCGATATTATCTGCCCGTAGGCACGATAGCTTGCGCGCGTGGCGTCACGGCTGCCCTTGCCGCTGGCCTCCTGCAAAGCTGCGATGGCCGACGCCGCCGTGACCCCCGCGTTGATAAGCCCGACTGAAGTCTCGGTATTCCCGCTCGTCTCGCGCAGCTCGTTTATGATGCTCGTGCGCATTTCGAGGTAGTTCCCGCTCAGCGGCCTGTAGTCCACAGTCCTTATGCTGTCCTCGCCGAGGTTGCCGCTCACGTGTATCACGGGGTTTGCGAGGTTCAGAAACTCCTCTTCGTTTATCGCCCCGTCCATTCTCTGGAAATATCGCGGCGTCGCGCCCAGCATCGTGTTTTTAACAAACGCCGTCTGCATCATGTCTATCTGCGTCTGGCTGTTCTGGCACAGGTCGATGAAGCCGTAGCCGCAGGGGCTGCCCTCCACCGGGAACAGGCTGTCGAACACGAACGGATAAAGCCCGTGCTCGTATAGTCCCGGCAGCGCCCGCGCCATCTCCTCGGAGCCCGCCATGCTCTGCGCGGTGTTCTCCGTCGAGTAAAGCAGCGTGTCGCCTACGTATTTGCAGTAGTGCAGCACCTTTTTCCCGCCGGAGTATTTCTTGTAGTAGACGTCTATTACCGTGCTCTTCCCGTCCGTCGGCACGCTGTCGTCGTACACGAACTTTGTCGCCATGAAGGCGTTTCCGCGCAGTCTCCCCTGAAGCTGCGGGTACTGTCTCTCAAGCTCGTCGTTGTCCTCAAGGCTCGTGTGGAAGAAATATCTGCTGTCCTGAATGTCGCGCACACCCGGCTCCCAGAACACGTTCAGCAGGTCGACGCGCTCTATCGCGATATCTCCCAGCCCGCCGAGCTTGTCCGCGTCCCAGTATACTTTGTATACGCCCGTCCCGGTCTTGAGCTTCTGCCACATGCAGTCCGAGTAGGTTTTTTCAAACTCGTTCTGCTCCAGTATCACCGGTATGATCTTTGACAGTATCCCTGCCTCGGCCTTGTCGCCCTCCTCGCGCGGCAGGATGCTCGGCTCGGGAAAGGCCTCTATCGCGTCGGCGTGCTTTGAAACTATCACGTTGTGCAGCCAGCCGGACACGGCCTGGAACCCGCCTATGCCCTCCGTTTTCTTTCTCTCCTCGGCCTGATTGCGCAGCTTCCACCAGTTCTCCGCTGCGACAGTCCTTCGCTCGATGCTCGCCTTGCCCGCCTTGTATTTCTGCAATATGCGCGTCAGCTCCGTCAGCGTCTGCGCGTTCACCACCGCCGTCATTATATTCTCGTCCATTGCTCTCTCCTGTTTTTTAATATCTCCCCAGCGGGTCATTCATCATTACTCTCCTCTCCACCGGTCTCAGCGGCGCCACCGGCCGCGACATGCACATGTACCTCCACTCGTCGCAGACATGATCCTCCATCTCCGTGTCGAGATCCTCCGGTGCCGTCCTGCTGAACATCATCCCCGGCACCGTCCTTATAAATGCCGCGCAGTTTGAGAATACGTACATCCTGCTGTAGCCCTCCTCGTCGAACTGCAGCCTGTAGTGGCACTGCATCCACCCCGGTATCCTCTCGTTGTCGCCCTTTGTGAAGTACAGCCCGTAGCGCGCCGCCGTGTCCGCAATGCTCTCTCCACGGCTCGCGTCCCATATCGCGGGGTCGGCCACGCCCTCTATCTTCTTCCCCTGCAGCCATGGGTGCTCGCGCTCTATCCGCGCGATCTCCGCAAACTGCTGATCCGGCGTCCACCGCACGCCCTCGTTCGGCGTACCCGTGCAGCCGTAAAGCTCAAGTATGCGGTATATCACCCCGTCGTAGTCGATCGCCCACCACGCGCAGGAGAAGGGCTTTCCGTAGCCGAAGTCGTATGAGCGCATTATCCGCCAGCCCCGGCAGCTTCCCGTGCTCAGGTCAAACGGCTCTATCACGTGCACCCAGCGCCGCTGCGCGCGCAGCTCGTCCGCTGTCAGGCCCTCGCCGTGCGCCTCCGCCGCTCTCATGTCCGGTTCCGTCCTGAAGTCCTCGAAGAACTGTCCCTCGAATATCTCCCAGTTCCCGTAGAGCCACGCGTCCCGGAGCTTCGGCGGCAGCACCTCAAGCTGCTTTATGTATTGCGGGTCTGCCTCCATCAGCGCCGTGTTGTCCGTTATCAGCGACTGTATGAAGCTGTGCTCCTCCGGCTCCTCGCCCTCCTTGAAGCGCCTGTCTATGAACAGTCTCTTGACCCATGCGTGTCCCTCTCCTCCGGGGTTGCAGGTGTAGTAGACGCGCTTCGGAAAATCGTTCACCCCTCGCACGCAGGCGCGCAGCTTCTCCATCTTCTCCTCGCTCTGCTGCGTCGCCTCGTCCACGAACAGCACGTCCACCTCCGTCCCCTGAAAGCGCAGCGCATCCTTGTCGTTGTCGCAGTAGCGGAACAGTATCCTGCTGCCGTTTGGGAAGACGATGTGCTTCTTTCCGTCGTTGTAGCTTGCTATCCTCTCGCTCCCGTCCGCGTAGCAGCCGAGCATTTCGCACAGCGGTATGATGTGGTTTTCCTGCAATTCCGGGTAAGTCTTTCTTATTATCATTACCTTTATCCCCGCGTACCGCAGGCACAGCAGCACCGCCTTGACCCTCACCGCCCAGCTCTTTCCGCCGCCTCGCGCCCCGCCGTAGCCTATGTATTTATGCCGATCTGCCATAAACAGACACTGCTTCTCGCTCGGCTCCGGTATCCTCAGCTCCGCCATTCTCCCTCATCTCTCCTCACATGCTCAGCTCCTCCGCTTTCCCGACGAACCTCACCGTCAAAGGCTCGTTCACTCTCGCCGTCTCAGCCTCGTCCTGTATCTCCCGCAGCTCCTTGAGCGCCCCGGTCATCGCCTTGAAGTCCTTGCTGTCAAGCTCTCTGTCCTCGTCAAGCGTCCTCTCGATCCTACGCAGCAGCTTTGTCTTCACCTGCTTCATCTTTTCCCCTACGTTTTCTTCGAGGTACTCCTCCCGCTGCCCGGGCCAGTCCTCCTTGATGCCGCGTCTCTGTATCGTGCTGTACGGCGCCGCAAACTCCCGCGAGAGCGCCCGGTAGCTCAGCCCGTCCTTGACAAAGCCCGTCCTGATCTTCTCCCAGTCCGTCATGCTTCCCCGTCCGCGTACTTGCTCTGGTAAACGCTCCTGTATACCGGGCACCTCTCGTATGCACCCACGCAGAACCTGCCCATGTGCCCGTCGCGGTTCGCCAGAGTCCTGAAGCTCATCGTCGCCTTTGTCTCATCCATGCAGCCCTCGCAGGTTATGCTCCTCGCGCTGCGCTCATCGGATATGTAGAACGGGCAGCGCACATCCGCGTCTGTCCAGCATTCTTTTCGGTATTTACTCATGCTCTGTTTCCTGCTCCTCCTCGTCGTTTTTCCCGCCGTATACCATCCACGGCGGATATCCCGTGCGCTCCATGCACCGCACGGTCGGGTCGTCCGCTATCAGCGTCACCGCTCCCCCTCCTTTATGATTATCCAATACTCCCGGCCGCCGCTCCATTGGCTTCCCCTTGAGCTGTCGCCGCAGGCAACTGATGAGGTGGATTTCTCCCGTCCCCCGCCTCCGTAATCTTATTTTTATAAGATTACCCCTTGACTTCTCCTCCGCTTTCTATTAAAATAAAGCCACGAGCAGTCCTTTCAGCGGCCAGATATCTTTCTTTTATTTGATTCGCTTTGGATTATATCTCATATTTTTAAGATTTTCCAGTGTCTGCTCCCTCTTTTTTGCGATTTGTCATTATGCACATATATGGGGTGATTCTTTTGTTCAATTATGAAAGGTTTGATTCCCTCCGCCGGTCGAAGGGCATCACGCAGAAATTCATCGCGCAGTCCCTTGGCCGCAGCGCCACTCTCTGTCAGGACTGGAAGCAGCATAAGTCCCAGCCGAACGCGGCGCAGCTGTCCGTCCTCGCCTCCATCCTCGATACCACCCCCCAGTACCTCTGCGATGAGAGTGACGAAATCTCCCCTCTCTCCTCCGATGATGAGCTTGAGCAGCTCCTCACCGCCCTGCGTGACAGGGAAGACATGCGCCTGCTCTTCAAGCTCGCCAAGGACGCCACGCCCGACGATGTCCGTCAGGCCGTAAAGATCATCGAAGCACTAAGGGCGTCAGAATAAGCTTACTATGCTCGAATACTATGTCCGCCTTGTCTCCCTGCCCCGCGCCGTCGAGGGCGTCAGCGTCCCGAATGATGACGGCAGCTTCGATATCTATATAAATTCCCGTCTCTCCCCGCAGCAGCGTGAGGAGACGCTTGAGCATGAGCTGCGCCACCTGAAGCAGGAGCATTTTTATCTCGACCTGCCCCTGTCCCGCATGGAGCGTCAGGCCGACGGCGAACCGCTGAACGTTGTCCTCCATCCGCCGCAGGGCAAAGTCCCCTGTTTTTATTCCGAGTCTGCCCTTGCCCATTGGCTCCGGACAGTTGCTGCCCAACAGCACATAAAGTTTTGATTCCGTCCGCGTTTCAAACACACTTGACTTTTTCTCGCGGACGCGCTATATTATCCCCGCCCATATCGTTCAATGAAGGAGACCTTTCCTATGAAATATATCAGCACCCGCGGCGCATCGCCCGCCGTGTCCTCCGCTCAGGCTATCGTCAACGGCCTTGCCCCCGACGGCGGACTTTATGCCTTCTCCCCCGCAGAGCTCCCGAAGCTCGATTGGCAGCGCCTTATTGCGCTCGATTACTATCACATGGCCGCCGAGATAATCTCCGCGCTTCTTCCGGATTTCACATCTGAGGAAATGCTCGACCTCGTCCGCCGTGCTTATACCGGCAAGTTTCCCTCAACGGAAATCGCCCCGACCGTTGCCGTCGGCGATATGTCCGTGCTCGAGCTGTTCCGCGGCCCCACCTCCGCTTTCAAGGACGTCGCCCTCTGCCTGCTGCCTTATCTGATGAAGTCTTCGGCGGAAAAGTGCGGCGATGCTGAGAAGATAACCATCCTCACCGCCACCAGCGGCGATACCGGCAAAGCTGCCCTTGAGGGTTTCCGGGACGTTCCCGGTATCGATATCGCTGTGTTCTATCCCCGTGACGGCGTCAGTCCCGTCCAGAAAGCTCAGATGGTGACGCAGGAGGGACGCAATGTCCATGTCTGCGCCGTCGACGGCAACTTTGACGATGCCCAATCCGGCGTCAAGCAGATTTTTGAGTCCGTCCGTGACCGTGGTCTGTCCTCCGCGAACTCGATAAACATCGGCCGGCTCGTCCCTCAGGTCGTGTATTATTTCTCCGCTTATGCCGATTTAGTCAAACAGGGCCGCCTGACCCCCGGCGCGAAGCTCAGCTTCACCGTCCCCACCGGCAACTTCGGTGATATCCTCGCCGGCTTCATCGCCGGTGAGCTCGGTCTTCCCATCGGCCGCCTTGTCTGCGCCTCGAATGAGAACAACGTCCTCACCGATTTTCTGCGCACCGGCACCTATGACCGCCGCCGCAGCTTTTACCGCACCCTCTCCCCGTCTATGGATATCCTCATTTCCAGCAACCTTGAGCGCCTCCTGTACCTCATGAGCGGCGACTGTGAGCTTGTCGCGTCCCTCATGCAGCAGCTCAAAGCCGACGGCTTCTATACCGTCCCCGCCGAGCTTCTTGAGAAGATCCAGTCCCGTTTTTGGGCGGGCTGCTGCGGCGATGAGGCCACCGAGGAGACTATCCGCGAGGTCTGGGAACGCCACTCCTACCTCTGCGATACCCATACCGCCGTCGCGTGGAACGTCGCGCAGCAGTATGAAAAAGCGGCGGAGTCACCCGACCCAATGGTCGTGCTCTCCACCGCCTCGCCGTATAAGTTCCCCGCCGCCGTGCTCAGCGCCATCGGCGCAAAGTGCGATGGGGATGAATTTGATATGATGTCCGCGCTCGAAAAAGCCACCGGCGTCCCGATGCCCGCAAATCTCCGCTCCCTGCGTGAGCGCCCCGTGCTGCACACCGGCTGTGTAAAGCCCGGTAAAATGCGCGGCTATGTCCTTGATCTTCTGGAGGGAAAAACATGAACAGCGTTACCGTCCGCGTCCCCGCCACCACCGCGAATCTCGCCTGCGGCTTTGATACTCTCGGCTGCGCGCTGAGCCTTTATAATACCCTGAGCTTCACCCTGTCCGACCGTCTGTCCTTCACCGGCTGCGATGAGGAATTTCAGACTCCCGATAATCTCGCCTGTCAGGGCTTTGATGCCGTGTATGCCCGCCTTGGCCGCCCGGCTCCCGCCGTGCATATCGACATCCACGCCGATATCCCCGTCTGCCGCGGTCTCGGTTCCTCCGCCGCGATGCTCGCCGCCGGTGCAATGGCGGCAAACGCCCTCTCCGGTGCGAAGCTTTCAAAGGCCGAGCTTTTATCGATCATCACCCCCATCGAGGGTCACCCGGATAACCTCGCCCCGGCGCTTTTCGGCGGCCTCGTCGCCTCCACCTCGCGTGACGGGAAGGTCTATTCCGCCCATTATCCAGTGCACGAGTCGCTGCATTTCGTCGTCCTTTCCCCGGATTATACTCTCAGCACCCATAAGGCCCGCGCCGCCCTGCCGTCAAGCGTTTCCTTTGCCGACGCGGTCTTCGATCTTTCGCACCTCGCCATGCTGCCGCATGCTGTCGCCCTCGGCGATGAGGAGATGATCTCCATCTGCCTGTCGGATAAGCTGCACCAGCCCTACCGCTTCCCGCTCATTCCCGGCAGCGGCGATGTCCGCCGCATTGCCGAAGACTTAGGCTGCAAGGCTTTCTGCATCAGCGGCGCGGGGCCGAGCCTTCTCTGCCTGACGCGCGACGCTGCCTTTGCCGAAAAGCTCTCCGCCGCCGTCGCCGCTCTTCCGCACAACTGGCAGGTGCGCGACCTCGCCGTCGACCCCACCGGCGCAGAAATAATTTAAGCTTTCCCATAAAAGCCAAAATTGGAGCACAGTCGGAAATGACTGTGCTCCAATTTTTGTAATGAAATAACAGTATTACAATGCTGACTGCGTATCGTTCGGGTCGCCGTTTCTGGCAAGATCGTATTCCTTGCTCCAGTCGAGCTCTCGGTATTCCGCCGCCGCCGGCTCCGTCTTTATGTACTCCATGAGCATGTCCAGCATTTCCACCGTCCATGTGTTTCTGTCTATTTCAGCGGTGGTAAAGCGGTTAGCAGTTATCATATCAAAGCCGAACATATCCTTCACCTGCGTCTTTGCTCCGCCATCCACAACATCAGCCACGAGTTGAGGCGGAATAAAGAGCACCCCGCCACTGCATCCGTAAACAATATCACCCGGGAGGCAGATAGCCGCTTCCCGTCCCGTGCTGAGCCTGACGGGCGTATTCATGCCGAGCAGCGCAAAATCACGTATAGGTGTCGGATCTATGCCCCTGTAATATACCTGCACGCCCTTGACCTTCTGCATCTGCTCAACATCCCGTATACCGCCCCAGATGATCGCCCCGCCGCTGACGGTCTTTGCCTTGAGGGCGGTCGTCAGGTTCCCTCCGAGGAACGTACCTTTATATATTTTGTCATACATATCCACAACCAGCACGTCTCTTTCCGAGAGCTGGTCAATGACCCACTGGTTCGGCGTGCCTTTGAAGCCCTGCTCAGCCGCTATATCGCAGCTGGCTTTGTAATAGTCCGGCCTTGTCGGCGCATATACAGCTGTTAGTGCGCGGCCTACCAGCTTGCAGTTTACCTCACCATCCATATCGAACTCCGGATGAAGACTCTTCATAGCGACGAATTGATTTTCGTAACCGGCCACAAATATCGGTTTCCACAGTTCTTCGAGGGTCATTTTATAAAGTGCGTCCAGGTATCTGTCCGGCACCTTTGGACGGCCGTCAGGGAATCTTTCCCCCTTCCATTCCGGTGTTATCGCTATGATAGAATCTCTGTCTGAAAACTTCATTCTTCCTCCTTGCCATGCGTCTTCCCCTCGTCTGTTTTCGGAGGGCTCTCCGCATCCGTAAAGCTATTTTCCTTTGATGTCTTTCGATAACTGCTCGGCGTTTTTCCCGTTATCCGCTTAAATGTGCGGTTAAAATTCGCGATATTATTAAAGCCGCAGTTTTCGCATATCTCGGTTATCGAATCGTTCGTGCTCTCCAGCAGATGCTGCGCCATATCCACGCGCTGAGCCGTGATATAGTTCCAAACAGATACGCCGTTGAGCGTTTTGAATAATGTAGAGTAATAAGACCGACTCATACACGCTTCTTTTGCCAGCATGCTTAGCGTCAGAGGTGCGCTGAGATTGCTGAGTATATAGTCCATGGAATTCTCTATATGCTCAATATGGCGTACTTTGAGCTGCAGAAGTTCTGACGCGGTCATTTCGTTATAGTAATATCTCGCCATCTCCGCGAGCATCATCAGCAGCTTTGCCTTTACGACGATCTCGTAGGCTGCCCTGTGGTCGCAGCACTCGAGGAAACTCTCCTGAAGCAGTCTGCATATATTCTGCGCTGCCTCCGATTCTGCCGGGATGTGCCTGTTTATCCTGATTTTTTCCGTGAAAAGCCGTAGGTATTTGGGCTCAAACCATTCCCCCCCTGACCATATAAGCCGGGGCTCAAACTGTATTACGACCATGGATAGTTCTTCATCTATACGCAGAAACTGATGATTATCGTTTCCGCAGTGCATAAAAACATCCCCGGCCCGGAACATATATTCGTTTTCCGAACACTTGTATACTCCGCTGCCGGTAAGGATCGCCGATATCTCAAGCTCCGAATGTCTGTGGTCATAAACCGGCTGTACTCCGAGAGCGCAATCCGAATAATACGCCTTGAACACCTTGAACATTATATGATTATCCGTGTTTGAACGTACTACTACTCTGTCTGAAAACATGACATCCCCGCCTTGCTGTAAGATATAAGCATCTTAACACCATATCTTACCCGCCGTAAAGTACATATCCGTCCAAAATTGCAAGCAGGCGGAAACAGCAGCACCGCAATGCCGTACTGCGGTTTCCCCATACGCTTCAGCGAACTGCGCTTATGGCTTCCCTGATCACGTCGCCATGCGTGACGCCTATGTTCGTGTTGGCAATTATTTCATCCTGAAAAGCGCGAAGCTGTTCATCGTCAAGATGCATCCCAAGCTCCGCGAGCGTGGTCGGGACCTCTATCTTTTTGAAAAACTCTCTGACCTTTTCAATGTATTCCGCGCTCACGCCGTTCACATGCAGCTGCGCAAGCACACCAACCGCGACAAGTTCGCCGTGCAGGAAGCGCCTAGGGTCCTTCTCCCAGCGCCCGCGGATCACCTCGTTGAACCCGTGGGCGATCGCGAAGCGTCCGCCGGGCTTGTTCGTGTATCCGCACATCCCGCTGACGACGCCGATCACGGCGATCGAACTGAAGACAGCATCCTCCAGGGCTTGACTTATTCTGTGCGCCTTCGCGTCCTCATACGCTTGCGCCCCGCAGCCGAGCAGGACCTCGTCCGCAGCCAGCGCGAGCCGGTACCCGCAGTACTTGGCGGTATCAATATCCCCGTAATGCAGCTGCGCGTGAGTTGAACTGTATTCACAGCTCTTTGCCATTGCGTCAGCCATTCCCGCCGCCAAAAGCCTTGCCGGTGCATTCGCAATAACGCGCAGGTCCACGAACACGGCGTCCACCTCATTATTAAAGAAGCGTATTCCAGCCTGTGTTCCCTGTTCGTCGTATATGACCGACAGAGGGGCATAGCACGCGCATGTCGCCGCACTCGTCGGGACAGTGAACACGCCGCAGCCTGACTGCACGGCAACGGCCTTGGCAAGGTCCATCACTTTTCCGCCGCCGATGCCGATAATTCCGCTGCAGCCTCCGGAGGCTGCCCGCGCGCTGCATCTGTCGATGTCCCCGGCAGTATTGAAGCCGGTGAATATCTCCGTTTCATATTCTATGCCGGCCTTGTCCAGCCCGGCCCTTACGCCTTCCCACGCCGCGTCCATCGCGCGGCGGCCTCCGACGACGAAGGCCTTCTTCCAGCCCGCGTTTTGCGCTTCCTCGCCTACTTTGGTGAGAATGTTCACACCCTGATAGTAATGATTTGCCCCGGCAAGCATTCTGCTTATCTGCATTTGTGTATGATCCTTTCAGTTATTCGTATATCCAGTTAGGAATGACAAGCGCCAGCGTCTCGCTGTATGTGATGATAAACAAAACGATGACCATTATTCCGATAAACGGCAGACATTCCTTTGTCAGTTTTGCCACACTACACTTTGTGAGTCCCGCGACCTGATAGAGCACCAGGCCGAACGGCGGCGTCATGTTGCCGATCGTCACACCAAATACCACAACGATGCCGAAGTGGACCGGGTCGATGCCGAGAGATACTGCAAGCGGTGCAAGCAGAGTTGCAAGGATCGGTATCATGCCATTGGAAACAAACATGCCCAGTATGAATATGAATATATTTACAACGAGCAGGAAACCGGCTCTTCCCATGCCGCCGTTGGTTATCAGCGCGGTGAGCGTGCGCGGGATGTTCTCATAGGACAGGAAATACGACAGGACGTTCGCAGCGCACATGATGGTCATGACGGAGGCGGTGCCGATAACTGACTCAATTATCGTCGGAACGATATCCTTCACGCTGAACCTGCGGTACACCACCACGCCGATCAGGAGACAGTACAGGCAGCAGGCCGCACCGGTCTCTGACGCGGTGAGCAGCCCCGCGCGCAGCGCCATAAGCAGGCCAAACGGCATGAGCAGTGCCCATATGGCATGGCCGAACAGCTTCATTATCTCCTTGAAGCTTGCCATCTTTTCCCGGCTCGGTGCATAGTTGTGCTTCTTCGCATAAAAATGTACGAAGATCATGAAGCCGATCATGCACAGTATGCCGGGGACATAACCGGCCGCAAACATGCGTCCCACAGAGACGTTCGCCGCCATGGAATATATAATAAGTCCCATTCCGGGCGGGATTATCGGCGTTATCAGCGAAGAGGCGACCGTGACCGCAGCGCTGAACTCAAGCCCATAGCCGCGCTTTACCATTTCCGGCACAAGTACCTTCGATTCCATTGCCGCATCAGCCGCAGCAGAACCAGAGACCCCGCCCATCAGCACGCTCAACAGGATGTTGACATGCGCCAGACCGCCGCGGAGGTGGCCGACAAGAGCGTCAGCGAAATCAAGCATTTTCTCGGAAAGACCGGCGCGGTTCATTATCGCTCCGGCGGTTATGAAAAACGGCACCGCCAGATACGAAGAGGACTCGGTCGTCGCGACAAAGCGCTGAATAAGTATTTGCGCCGGAAGATCGGCCTTGAGGAACATGAAATAGGTTATCATGCCGCCGAACAGTGCCGCCCATATCGGTGCGTTTATAAGCATGAGAAAAACGATAACGACGACGGGTATAAGTATTGCCGTGTTCATGCCTCGGCCTCCTTCCGCTTCAGGTTCTTTATATCTTTTACAAGAAATTCGATGGAGTAAATAATGCTGTAGCCGAAGCCTATGACTGCGGCTGCGTCATACCAGACGTATGAAATGGAGCTCAGGCCCTCAAAGGTCTTTGTGCCGACCTTCGCCGTCAGGTTGTAAGCCAGCCAGAAGCCGAGGATCATTATCACCGCCATGCACACATCCAGCAGCACCTGAACCCACTTCTGCGCTTCCTTCGGAAGATTTGCGACAAGAATATCCACGCCGTAATGCTGCCCGCGTTTATATGCCGCGGCACTGCCGACATACACCGTATAAGCAAAGCAGAGCGTGATAAACGCATCCGCACCGTTTATGGTATAAGATGTCGTATATCTGGTGATCGCGTTGATCGTAGCCAGCAGGACCGATATGCTCAGCGCCGCTCCGCTTATGACCAACGGCAGATCATTCTCAAGAAATTTGATTACTTTTTTCAAAACGATCTCCTTTTTAAGACAGCGCAATATTTTTTCAAATATTGCGCTGCATCCGTGTTAACTTTTCTTAGCGGCCAAGTGCTGCGTTTACCGCATCAAGAATCGCGGTGTCATAGCCCTGAACCTTCAGAAGGTCGGCGGTATATGGAGCAAACTGGGTCTTGTCTACCTCAATGACCTCGACGCCCTGTGCCTTGAAATTGTCGATGATGGTGGATTCGTTGGCGACGGTTTCATCATAGATCTTGCTCATGGTGTCGGTCATGACCTCGGTAATGATCGCCTGGTACTCGGCGGGGATCTTGTTCCAGTTGTCAGCCGTCATAATGGAGATGTTGGGGTTGATGGAGTGTCCGCTGAGCGTGAGGTAATCACAGACCTCGTAAAGGCTGGAGGACCAGAGCAGGTCGAGAGTCGCTTCGCAGGCATCGAAAACGCCGGTCTGGATGTTGGAGTAGTTATCCGCCCATGCGCCGGAAGCAGGGGTGCCTCCCATAACGCTGATCCAGTTGCGCATAAGGTCGCTGCCCATGCGGACGATCATGGTCTTTATATCATCAGGGCTGGTTATCGGCTTGGAGCTGATGAAATGACGGTAGCCGAGAGTACCGACGGCAAATATCTGTATGTTGCTGCTGTCGGCCAGTTCCTGAGTGGTGGTGGTCCACCAGTCGGTGTCGGCAATGGTGAACACCTCGGACATATCCTGGAAAACGTAAGGGCAGCTTGCAACAGCCAGCTTCTCACTGTAGTCGGACATGGTGTCAAAGCCGCACCCTAGGATGATGGGCGCGCCGGCGAGGATCTGCTCGACGACATCCTTATTTGAGCCAAGCTCGCTGTCTGGGTATATCTCAAAATTGAGGTCGCCGTTCGTGCGCTCCGTGATCTCCTTGTACGCTTCGGTCATGTACTTTACCCAAAGGCCGCTGGAGGACTGGGTAGTCGCGACCTTGAAGGTCATGGGACTGTCCATAAGCTTTGCTGGAGCCGCATCGGCAGAGGCCGCGGTGCTTTCCGCAGCTGCGGGAGTCTCAACAGTACCGCAGGCGCAGAGAGAAAATACAAGAACGAGTGCTGTGAGCAATGCTATGATTTTTTTCATTTTTCTTTTTCTCCTTTTTTGATTTTTTATACTATCGGCTTTCGCCGTTTAGTCCGATCCTATCTTTGTGGAAAGTCTCCGATGGCTATAGTCAGGAAAATTCTCTATCGCTTTTGTTCTTTTTGTTCAAAATGCTTTCCATTTTCCGCATTTTCTTTTCACTATATAGTATAGAACTCCGCATTTTTTATTTCTTCTAACATCGTACTAAAAAGTAGTATTATCGTTTTCAGAAGCTGTCCGCCGCGTTTGTCATTTTGTTCACGGCTCATCCGCATGTCCGTTCTATCAAAACGAACGCACAGAGGGCTGCCCGCCGTTTCTTAAGCAAACCTTAAAAACTTAGCCGCTTGGCTTTTAATAATTTATCGGTTATGATATATGCATACTGAACGAGGTGATGTGCATGAACACTGTGCTTGTCTGCGACGACGAAAAGGATATCGTCTCCGCGCTGAAAATTTATCTCGAGAGCGAGGGCTACGCCGTCGAGTGCGCATATGACGGCGCGCAGGCGCTCGCGCTGCTGGAGAGCCGCGATATCAGCCTTGTGCTCATGGACATTATGATGCCGGTCATGGACGGCATCAGCGCCATGGTGAAAATACGCGAGCGCTCGAACGTCCCCGTGATCCTGCTCACGGCCAAGGGTGAGGACACGGACAAGATACTCGGCCTGAACGTCGGCGCGGACGATTACATCACCAAGCCCTTCAATCCCCTTGAGGTGCTTGCGCGCGTGCGCTCACAGCTGCGGCGCTATACGATGCTCGGCGCGGCGCAGATACGGCAGAGCTGCCTCACAGTCGGCGGCATAAGCATGGACGATTCCAGCAAGACCGTCACCGTGGACGGCGAGCCCGCCGCCCTCACGCCGACCGAGTACGACATCCTCAAGCTCCTCATGGAAAACCCCGGTCAGGTCTTTCACCCGCGCGATATCTATAAGCGCGTCTGGAAGGATGAGCCCTACGGAGCCGAGAGCACCGTCGCCGTACACATCCGCCACCTCAGAGAAAAGCTTGAGATCAACCCCGCCGAGCCGCGGTACATCAAGGCCGTATGGGGGCAGGGCTATAAAATGGAAAGAGTGAACTGACATGAACAAACTTAAAAGCAGCCTTGCGGCAAAGCTGATAGCCGTGACGCTCTTTGTACTGCTGCTGATGTCCCTCGCCGCGTCCGTGCTGGACATCGCATATATCGACAGCATCGACGGCTACAATTACGATTATCAGACCCTGCTGCATAAATTCAAATACGATAACTCCAACGATCTGAACGCCGTCATGTACGCCCTGGGCAACGGCGAAGCTCCCGAAGCGCTCAACGGCAGGAACGGCTTCTATTTTGTAATAAGAGACGGCTATACAAATAAGGTCGTTTTTGACGGACTCGGCAAGCGCGACTATGTCTGGGCAACGGACACGACGCTCTTTGACCTCCCCGCCGGGTACGACCTCTCCGCGCAGGATGATGCCGACGACGTCACGCCCGAACCGAGCGTTTCACCCGCGCCGTCTGCGTCTCCCGACCCGAGCGTATCACCCGATTCGGTCGTGTACCCCGATCCGGTCGTAACGCCCGCCGTCTCTGAAAGCCCCATGTCCGGCAGCAGGACGGACATCACTCTCCCTATCTACGATGCGCCCGCCGCGGAGGACAATTACCGCACCTATGCCATCACCGGGTACTATACCTCAGTCAGCGTCGCCAGCGGCAACGCCGATAAATATCAGGAGCTTTTCACCTACGCCTACGAGCTGCGCTATGTCTCCATCGTCGTGCTGGTCGTCTCCCTGATCCTTGAGGCCTTCGTCTTTGTGTTCCTTCTCTCCGCCGCCGGGCACCACGGCGAGACCGGCGAGGTTCGCCCCAGCTTTATCGATAAGATCCCCTTTGATCTCTACACCGCGCTGACCGTCTTTACCGGCATCTTCCTTATCGCCGCAATGGCAGAGGTGTCATACAGCAACACCGCAATGCTCATCGTTATCCTCATCGCCGCACTCGGCGTTATCGCG
>ERZ773108.1326-NODE-1326-length-25181-cov-5.516278_pt1 | contig 25181 bp, 18 predicted proteins | sample MGYA00580570_ERZ773108 | MGnify/ENA primary metagenome ERZ773108 (study PRJEB29015, sample SAMEA2737840) | human gut metagenome | biome: human gut; feature: human-associated habitat; material: faeces | place: China | collected 2012 ...
ATATGCCGCTTTACGACCTGAACGCCTGCATCAAGGCAGGGGATACCGCCCCGGTATCACTTTGAAGCACTGGAAAAGCAGCAGGACCTATGAGGCAGAGTAAACCCCGGCGGCGCAGACAGACCTGAGTTGCTTTTGAGAGACAGGTGTGCTATACTGCCAACAGAATAAACGGGAATGAAGTTCTCCCGAAGTAACCAGATTACTTGAACCGCTTTAAAAGCTGATGACTTCTGCGACGAAAACCACGCAGAAGGTGTCAGCTTTTTTGCGTGTTGTAAGTAAGGAGGAACTTTTATGTTACTGAGTATTTCGCTGATTTTGATCGTTGGGATGTCTATGGGGTGGCTTTGTCAGAAGTACAGGCTGCCGAGTCTGCTGGGAATGCTGGCAACCGGCATGGTTCTGGGACCCTACGTCCTGAACCTGCTGGACGGCAGCATTCTGGGCATCTCCCCGGAGCTGCGGAAGATGGCCCTGATCATCATTCTCACCCGTGCAGGGCTGGGGCTGGATACTTCCGGGCTGAAAAAGCTGGGGCGGCCTGCCGTTCTGATGTGCTTTGTTCCGGCGTCCTTTGAGCTGATGGGGGTGCTTTTTCTGGCACCGAAGCTCATGGGGCTGACGGTTTTAGAGGCGGCAATTCTGGGCGCGGTGATGGCGGCGGTCTCCCCGGCGGTGGTGGTGCCAAGGATGGTCCGGCTTATGGACGAGGGCTACGGCGTAAAGCAGGGCATCCCGCAACTGATCCTTGCAGGCGCATCGGTGGATGACGTGTACGTCATCGTGCTGTTCTCCACCTTTGTGGGCATGATGCAGGGGGAAAGTGCCTCTATGCTCAGTTTTGTCAACATCCCGGTGTCCATTCTGCTGGGCATGGCGGTAGGTCTGGCGGTCGGGTCCCTGTTGGCGTACTTCTTTGCAAAGGTCCATATCCGGGATACCGCAAAGGTTTTGATCATTTTGAGCATCTCCTTCCTGCTGGTGGCAGCGGAGGATGCCCTGACCACCGCGATCACCTTCTCGGCCATGATCGCCATTATGTTTATCGGCATCGGTCTGCAAAAAAAAAGAGAAGTGGTGGCAAAAAGGCTCTCGGTAAAATACGGAAAGCTCTGGGTGGCTGCGGAGGTGTTCCTGTTCGTGCTGGTGGGCGCAACGGTGAACATCGGCTATCTGGGCAAGGTGGGTGCAAAGGCACTGCTTTTGATCGTGGGTGCGCTGGTATTTCGGATGCTGGGTGTTTTTGTGTGCCTTCTGGGCACAAGCCTGAGCAAAAAGGAACGGCTTTTCGCCATGATGGCGTACACCCCCAAGGCAACCGTGCAGGCTGCCATTGGCGGCATTCCGCTGGCACTGGGCTTTGCCTGCGGCGATACGGTGCTTACCGTGGCGGTGCTGGCTATCGTGCTGACGGCTCCCCTTGGTGCCTTTGCCATGAACCTGAGCTATAAAAAGCTGCTGAAGAAGGGGTGAAGCGACCGGGAAGGAGCTTTTCCGCAGGGGAAAAGCGTGGTATACTGAGGGCGGAAAATCGGAAGTTGTAGGAGAAAATTTTTAATGAATATAACAGTTTATCTTGGGGCAAACGAAGGAAATGACCCATGCTTACGAAAAGCAGTTGAGGAATTGGGGGCATGGATTGGAAACAGTGGAAATGCACTTGTTTACGGTGGTTCTAAAGGTGGTTTAATGGGAGCATTGGCAGACAGTGTATTGAAGGCAGGCGGTGATGTTACGGGTGTTGAGCCGAATTTTTTTATTGAAAATGAGTTTCAACATGATGGACTGACAAAACTGATTGTGACTAAGGATATGTCTGAGAGAAAAAACAAAATGATTGAGTTAGGAGAAGCCTTTATTGCCTTCCCGGGCGGCACGGGAACATTGGAGGAAATTGCAGAGGTAATGTCGAAGGTGTCTTTGAAACATCTGGAGGCACCCTGCATTCTCTACAACCTGAACGGTTACTACGATGATTTGAAAGCACTTCTAAATCATATGATTGAAAAAGGATTATCTTCTAACGAGCGACAGGAGGGAATCTTTTTTGTTGAAAATCTGGATGATATAAAGCGAATCTTGAGACGGGCATAACTTATGTTTGCACAGTAAAATGGAGTTGCATTAGCGAAAGACAGAGCACGATCAATTCCAATTTGACGGAGTAATGGATATGAAAATCCGAGAAGTGAACGAAAATAAAAAGCAATTTATATCATTATTGTTATTAGCTGATAGGTTGTGATGAATCCGAAGCAAGCTCTTTGTAACAGTCCTCTGCAATCCGTCCGGCAATCTCCCGGATACGTCCCACAAACCCGGCTTCCCTGTCGGTGTCCCCGTAAGTCTTTTCCAGACGGGAAATCACCGCTTCCATGTGTTCCTCACACATCTCCCAAAGGTTAGGAAAACGTCCGATCCGTCTTGCCTTATGCACATCTGAAATATCAAAGACGTATTTCAAACCGGAAAAACTATCCTCATCAATCAGCGCAATGCCCTTTGCACCTTTGTTTACCCAGCAGTGCATCTTTTCATTCCATATTTCTATGGAAGCACAGGCGGTTGCATCCGGTCTTTGAGCATAGATTAAAAGCTGTTCCTTAAATGGGGATTTATACAGTTTGGAAGCAGTATTTAGGTATCTCCTCCAGCTTTCTTCATTCCGCACGACTTCTTTTGCTGTTTCCTCTGCCAGTGCGGAAATCAATTTATATTTTCTCATGGTAAACCTCCATTCTTATTTGATTTTCTGCAACAAAAAAGGTGGCTATGGGTCATTCATGAGCCATTGCCACCAGTGACGGTAAACTCTATTCAATTTTTGTCTACTCCTTTCCGATATCACCATTTTTATAAAAAATAGCACCTAAGATTTTCTCCTAAGTGCTCTATGCCAATAAATCAGTAATTAATATATACTATTTTTGTATATCTCATCTATATTATCGTAAACGCTCCATACCAAGTACCCTATAAGCTAAAAGCCGCTTCCGCGGCTCTACTTCATTGCTTTTTCGGTTTTCTGACAACGTCCGGCAACTTTTTCGACCATGGAAGCAGGTCATCTAAGAATGACCGGTCGCTGTCATCCATGCGCTTAGGGATCTCTGTCAGAAGGTGTTCAAAGTATTCGTATGGTTTTAGGTTATTCGCTTTTGCCGTCTCTGCGATGCTGTAAATAATCGCGGATGCTTTCGCACCATTGATCGTATCGATCATCTGCCAGTTCTTCTTTCCAACACAGAATCCGCGGATCGCGCGCTCAGAGGCGTTATTATCCATAGGGACATCCCCATCTGTCAGGAAAATCCGGAGATATTTTTCCTGATTCAGAGCGTAACTGAAAGCATCCTTCAGCTTTTCTGTTCCGACCTCGCTTTCATGCTGCTTTAGGTACGCAAACAAAGCGTCTACCAGTGGCTTTATAGCCACCTGACGCTGGGAAAGCCGTTCTTCCGATGAGAGATCCTTTAGCTTTCCTTCTTTTCTGTAGATCGTCTGGATCTGCTTTAAGATCAGATAGGATGCGGATTCTTTTTGGCGTTCTTTCGGTACTACTGCAAGCGCTTCATCAAAGCGCCTGCGGGCATGGACCCAGCACCCGGCTATCGTCAGGTCTTCATGCTCTTTTTCCAGTGTATGGTAGACCTGATAGCCATCCGTCACGCAAATGCCGGAATAATTCTTTAGGAATTCCCGGGGATGAGAGGCATTTCTTGTCCGCTGATACTCATAAAGGATGATCTGTTTTTCCGGATACATGTGGCCAGAACGGTACACCCACATATAACTCTTGGAACCGGCACTGCGGCCATCCCGTTTTACCAATACCGGTGTCTCATCAGCCTGGATGACATGATATCTGTAAAGTAGCGAATGAAGGTGATCATACAAAACGGCGAGATATTCTTCTCCCAGCCGGATCATCCAGTTCGCCATGTTCTGCCTGGTTATGGCAAGGCCATATCGAAGGAATTCCTGTTCAAGGCGATAAAGAGGGACCGCGTTTACGTATTTTCCATTCATGACCGCAGCAGCGAGCGAAGCGGATACGGGGCTTCCATGAAGCAGGCTTTTGGGATGCTTTGCTTTTATCATGTGCCCGTCTGTTTTGCTGGCATATACACCAACATGGTGCTCATCCACCTCGACTTTTGCCGGAATGAAACGATATCTGCGTGTAATAGCATCTGGAAGCTGTTTCCAGCCGTTTTCACCGAATTCTACTGTTAATTCTTCTTCGGTCATGTAGTGGTCGATCCGATTTGTAGGAAGCCCGGACATATCCTGTGCTTTCTTACCGGTTGCTTTTTTTCTGCGTTCCGGTGCCGGCTCCAGAGTCTCTGGTTCCGGTGCCTCCAGATCACAGACAGCTTCGGCTTCATTAAAAAACACAATGGTTCCATCCACTTCAGCAAAACGGAGTTGCTGGGCATCCTCCATTTTTTCAGAGGAACGTCCAAACCGGTTCTTATTAGCCAGGATCAGCTGTTCCATCATTGCCTGCATCTTCGTATCCAGGGAATGCAGGTCGGCACTGACCTTTCCTAACTGTTCCTGTTGATTCAAAAATAACTGGATCAGCATAGATTTATCAAAGCTGTTTAACTGTTCTTCTGTGAACTTCATCGTCATGGCAGGAACTCCTTTTCTCAATGAGTCCATTGTACCAGATCTGTACGTTTTCTGCCACTTGGAGCCTGTTTTCCTTTCGGCATAATGACGGTGGATAACAGTACAGAGCACCTGGGATAGCTTTTCAGGATTCCAGATGTTCTGTACTGCTATCCACAGATTCAGAACGATTTTTCTGCCCGAAACCGTGTGGTTTGATTCCTGCGGACTGAATTCTGTGGATAAGCTTTATGAAACGGAAGAGATTCTCTTTTCTTCTGTGAAATATGGAAATTTTTTCTCCATAATGCACAAATGTTACATCAATCTTTTAGGCGGATCATTTGGCCTGATCGGATGTTTGGGGAGAATTTCAAGCCCTTGCATCAGCATCGTATACTGTTCCGGGGATATTTCCAACGCCTCTTCTACGGAACGTGGCCAGTTGAAGGCACCGTTGTTCAGTCTCTTGTAAAGAAGTAGGAACCCATCCCCTTCCCATAAGAGTCCCTTGATCCGGTCCGTCTTCTTCCCGCAAAAAAGAAAGAGCGTATTTTTATCATACGGATCGAGCTGAAACCGGAACCGGATGATCGTTGCGAGACCATCCATTCCTCTCCGCAGATCGGTATAACCAGCTGCAAGATAGATCTTTTTCAGACCTGTGGCGTCATTCAGCATTAGACAGAACCTCCAGGATACACTGAAGCATATCTTTAGAGACAGGATTATAAATTTCAAGTGCCAATCCTCTGGAATTTCGCAAAATAGCTGTCGGTTTTAAGCTGCTGTCTTCCTGGGGCAGAGCTTTCTCTGTCGGCTGAGGAAGTTCCACAAACGCCGGTTCTGGATTGTAGACCTCCAAACATGCTTTGCGGACTTTTTTCAGACGATAATAATAATTCGCTTTTGTGATGCCATGCTCACTGCACCAGGTTTCTACTTTCATATCTGCAGGGCGGTTTTTACAATCCTGGATCTGTGCCGCCCATTGCTGCAACCGAACCTGTTCAGCAACCAAACTTGTTTGACTGCTCATAGCTAGACCTCCATAGGCGGTCAAAAAAGTTGAGTACTTAACTTTTTTGACTCTGTATAGTGTGAGACTATTATGGCAGAAAAAGGAGTGGAGGAACAGGTACTTGCTATGGAGCGTTTACATTATGCCGATAGCTTTTGCAAGGTAAGACTTTCCGGCATCTGATTCTCCGAGAATACAGAGGTTCTTTCCTCTTTCAATAAAGTCAAAAGAGGAAAGAACCTCTGTTATACCAACAGGCAGATACTCCCGCTTGTCAGAGTCCACACAGTCTGACAATTGTTCAGATGGGTCCTTCAGATGTGCCGCTGTTAAGCGATTCTTTAACTCTCTGGTTAGATTGTCGCACAGATTTGTTCGAGTGAAAAGACGGTGGGTTATTCATCGCTTACGAATAATTTATGCCGTGCCTCTTTTTAATTTGATTGAATGTGGGATGGTTTAGGACCAGATAAAATGCAGAATAACACTGCCATAAGTAAAATCTTTAGCGTTGCAGTATCTTTATCAAAGATGCTGCAATATAGGATATTTCTTCGTCGGTATTTTCATACCCCAAAGAAATTCTAATTGTTCCATTGGCGTACTCACTTGGAGTATGAATAGCTTTAAGGACATGGGAAAGCTGTGTATTTTTGCTATCACAGGCAGAACCAGTCGAAACACTAATTCCCATTAGGTCAAGTCTGTGAAGAAGCATTTCACCCTCAGAGCCACGAAATGACAGACTCATATTTCCAGGGATTCTGTCGCAACTACCGTTTCTGATAAAATCCAAACCTGCAATCTGTAGAGATGTAAGTAGTTTGTGTTCTAATTCTATCAAGTGGTCATTAACAGAGTGCATCCTATTGCAGTTTTTTTCTAATGCAACGGCCATTGCTACAATGGATGCAACATTCTCTGTGCCTGCTCGCATTCCAAACTCTTGCGCTCCGCCATCAACATAAGGAAGAATAGGGGTTCCTTTTTTGATGTATAGAAATCCTATTCCCTTGGGCCCATTAAACTTATGAGCAGATGCGGAGAGCATATCTACATTGAGTTCCTTCACATCAATAAGAATGTGTCCAACCGCTTGTACCGCATCTGTGTGAAACAATGCACCTTTGGAATGAGTTATCTCACATAGTTTTTTGATGGGTTGAACAGTTCCGATTTCATTGTTTGCAAACATGATAGATACAAGTCTTGTGCTATCACTAAGATGATTTGACAATGTATCGAACTGGACAATTCCTTGAGAATCTACTGGAAGATACACCACATGATTTCCTATGCGCTCCACCGCATGACATGCGTGTAAAACAGCATGATGTTCTATTTGTGATGTAATGGTGGTTCCATTATCCCTATCAATAAGAGATGGCGACTTAATAGCCCAGTTGTCGCTCTCAGTCCCACCTGATGTGAAATAGATTTCTTCAGGATTTGCATTGATACAGTTTGCTATTGTTATACGAGCAGACTTCAATGCAACTTTGGCTGTTCGTGCAAATGAATATGGTTGCGAAGCGTTTCCAAAATCATTAAGAAGAAATGGCTTCATTGCTTCAAACGCATCTGTATCTAATTTTGTAGTTGCTGCATGATCTGCGTACACTTTCATTGTCATCACTCAAACAGTTTGCATCCCTGGTCTTTGAACTCCTCAACCTTATCCAAAATATCCTGAACAGATACACCAAGATAGTCGGCAAGGCAGTCCATACAGTAAAAAGATTCAACCTGTTCCCCTAATAATTTTTTGTTAATTCCAATCTCATTCTTTTCAAGTGATTCTTTCCCGCAAGAAACACAAGATATTTTTTTAATCTTACGCATCAATCACAGAAAAACTCGGAACAGTTTTTCCTGATTCCTTTTCATCCGCAATGCCCATTTGTATGCGAATAATTGCACGCATATCCATTGCAGGTTGTAAGCAGTAACGATTAAAATCATGAGAAGTAATATCCTGAGGTCTGCGAACGTGCGGGAACAGCAGTTTCAGGTATGCGGTACAAATTCTCTTGATAGCTTCTGTGTCACGAGTATCCGCTTTAGGTGGCATATCAATTCGAGCATCGACAATGGCTCTATAAGAAGGGTCATCTCTAAGTTCGTGCATGATACTGGAGAAGTATTCTGAGTTCAAGGCCCAGCCAAATGCTTTCAAATCATCGTTCATTCTCGGCAACTCCCAACCTTTGATAAAGCCATGGATACGATCCAAGAAAGGAACTCTATGGAATGGCTCCGGCAACTCAAGGAACATATTGCTATACTCATCCATGGCACTGCCTGAAATGTTACCTAAGAACACAATACCAGCATCTACCTTTACCTCATGTCCATCAGGCGCATTGTATTTTCTGTTTTCCATAATCTGTTGCAGGGCAGAATGAAGTTCTGTATCTTTCATATATTCCGCTTCTCGTATTTCATCTAAAGCAACAAAGTCCTTGTAGGCAACAATACCATCAGCTTTTTTACCGATATCATAAATCAATTTTGCACGAGTTACCTTGCCGGAAACAAGCCAGCCATAGCGACTAATCTGACCAAATAGATATGATTTGCCAGTACCTGGTGGTGCAAGTTCAATGAGATTCAGATTTTTTTCTGCGAAAGGTAATAAACGCTGGATAACGGACAATTTCTGCACTCTACTTTCGTATCCAGCAGGATTGTAGTCAACCGCAGACAACAAAATATCAATCCACTCATCCAAAGAAAAGCTTTCACGGGCAGTCTTAAATTCTTCCAAATCAGTTTCATACGGGCAGAAATCGGTGAAGTCCATCAGTTTAATTTTACCCGGAGTTTTTGCATCATACGGATACTGGTAACCTAATTCAATGATACCCCAGTTTTCTTCTGCTTTTAATAATGCTTCGCTACAAGTGTCCCAAACCTCACGAGGAATGGTTGTATCTTTGTAGCCGAGGCCGAAATCAGGAAGGGCGAAAGAAATTTCACCAGTTCGAATATTGATTTCGACACACACTTTTGCAAGAATCTTGATAGTTTCGCTATTGTTTATGATTCTATTTTTAAGGTTTTTCCAATCCTCTTTCTTAGGAATATAGGTTCTAATAAAGTCCGAAGCACTGTCTACATCAACCTCGCCATCATCATCTTGAAAATTTTTTACAACATAATCACGCATGAAAGACGGAAGATTGAAAGAAGAAATAAAATTATTTTGCTGAAGATCTTTGAATACCACCATGGTATCAAAAGCATCTTTAAGACGATTTATAAAATCATCCATTACGAATCCCTCCAATCTTATTTATATTCCAAACAGATTCTTCTGTTTTGTTGCTCGTTCAATGCTGAAACTGAGCGTAATGCCAACATTTTTATCGCCGTCATACACAATGGCTTCATATGAATTTGTGCGTTTCAGTTCAGGCATAACAAACTCAGCATGTTTTTTATCTCCGACAAATGTGCCTTCATAAAAAATACCTTTTACTTGAATGCGAGGTTGCTTCATAGGCATATTGGAGAATAGCGTAATTCTTGCATCCTGCCCCATCTTAAACTTTATTACCGGATCAACAAAACAATAAGTAATATTGTCAGGTTTTCTTACCAATGTGATTACAGGAACAAGGACTTCTTCCAAGGTTGCACCGCCATGAACTTCAAGGTTTGCTGCACGGCTTCCCTTAAAACGCTCATAGTTGGCAAGAACAGCATATCCATCTTCGTAGGATGCCTGTGTAAGATGTGGATCTTCGTCGATTTTGCAGCATCTTCCGCTATGGATACCCTTCTCTGCGAGTTCAATATTGGAGGCAGATTCTTTTCCATATAGTACCGCCAAACGGCTTGCACCATGGTCTGAGAGAATAACTGCTTTTTGAATGGTTCCCTGTGCTAACTGAGTTTGAATGCGTCGTAGTTCGGCATCAATGATTTCCAATTCACGGAACAAGTGGATAGGATAAGGGCAGGTAGTATAATCATAAACCATGCTGTGATGCTTCAATTCATCCAAAGCAGATATCTTCTTTACATTCGGGCAAGTGTTTTCGAATTCCTTGTTTGCAGAAGTGATGGAAGGAAGCTCGCAACGACCAATCGCAAACTCCGAAATCAAACCATACTTTTCACACTTGCTTTGAATGAACGCAAGGTACTCAACACCTAACGCATCAAAGAAGAAAAATCCGGTCTTACTTTTGTCAAGTTTGGATACAATACTACTTCGAGGTTGCAACTTCATAAACGGTCTATCAACAGCATAAGTATCTACTTTAGACATAAACCCGTCCCAAATACGATTGGTCAGCTTTTGCTGTTTGTATTGCACAAAATAAGTAGTCAATTCTCCACGCAGAGAGTTATCTGCATCTGGTAGTTTGGTATTTAGTACATCAAATGCGAACGGTTGCATATAGCTGTAGATGTCAGGGAAGCCATTTTTCAAAACAGTTCCAATTTCATCTTCGCCATAATCATAAATGGATAGGTTCTTGACCAGTTCATAACGCTCACGCTCGCTTGCTGCTGTCAGATAACATACTGCATACTTCTCATGTATACCTATCTGGTCGCAATAATCGTCGATATACGGAAGATTCTCTGGAATGCTATCGAGGATGCGTTTTCTTTCTGCATAGTATGTATCAAACATAGGGTCATCATGTTTGATGTTGATAAGTTCGCTATACAAGGAGTGTTCAAATGTATCAGCAGAATCAGAATTTGCAAGGATACGAGCTACATACTTGTTGGTTCCTGCACCAAAGACTTGCATAGCAAGCCAAAGGAGCCAGAACTTGTTTTTGTCACCCGTCTCCAGCACATTATCTAAGTGAGCAATTAAATTTGTGGTTGCTCCGAAATTAGAACATATAAATGCAGAGAAGGTATCAACACCTTTCATAGCATTAAGTAGCCAAGCCCATTGCTCTTGTGTACCGTACTCATTTTTAGTTAGTAACAAATCAGAATACTTCTGACATACAGCATCGTAGATACCTGTGCTTTCGGTTACGGAATATAAGGACTGTCTAAATAGAGAAGTTTTGAAACCGGTCAATACAGTCAGCGCTGGATGTGCTTGCAGTTTAGCATCATCCATTTTCTCCATGTACTTCAACAGCCCTTGAATACCATTCAAAGGTTTGAATTCTACACATACATCTTCATTATCGGTTAGTTTTATCTGCGGGAGTGGAGATGTGCTTCCCTCCACCAGAACAACTCGACGATCATAGCGGGGATCGCGTTGTAAATATCGGTCAATAAATTTCTTGCAATGATTCAGTAAAATAATCGCATGACCGGATATACTTAAACCAAGCAACTCGTCCACAAGTGCATCTACAGCAGTCTCATTTCTTAGCATAGCTGCTTGTGATGCACCAACCATCACATAGATTTCTTTTCCCGTTATCTTTGCGATGGCATCATCAATGATTGGCAAACCATTTTTCTGTGTAAATTGAGAAACAAATATGCACTGCTTACTGGTGTCTGCTTCCAGTCGCTGAAGAACAGTTTGGAAATCATTAAAGTTTTCCAGATTCACCAAGAGAGGATGCCCCCAAGGTTTGCCGGTGCAATATGCATTTATTTCTTGAAAACATTCATTTACAGTCTTGCAGTACATAAATGCCCTCCTTATTTGTTCTTTAAGATTTCGATACCCACCTTAACATTATCCGAAATCAAGTCTCTCAGATAGTGACGAAGTTCTGTTGCATCCATCTTTTCAACAACAGCCCAAACCTTTTCACTACCACCAGTCTTATACTTCTTCTCTGCAAGCATTCTGATTTGATTCTGTACAGTTGAGTTATCCATCCAATCATACGGACGAACAGTAACATGAGCAATCAAATATTCTCTAACTACTTGTGCATCATCCAGCATCAGTTCATAATCACCAACAACACGACTCATAAAGCATTTATCACGCAGTTCCTTGTTGGCAAGTCTGTCGAAGTAGGTTACACGGTTCAAATATTCAATTGCACGATTGATGAACATCTCAGAAGGAGAATTTTCCATCATAATATTGAAGATTTCTTTTGCTTCAGGACGTTCTTCATCATCAATCATACAAAGAATAGGAGTATCAAAACGTGCAGACCAGTCACGAGGATCTTTCGTTCCAGTCTTTTCAACCCACAAATCCTTCAAACGCTTTTTCGCTTGGCTCTGGAGGAATACCTTAACGGCATTCTCAACATAGGTCATATATTCGGTAGAGGACTTCGTAAACTGACCAGCAGGAATGTCCTGATACAGCTTAAGAACATCATCGCTGTCCATTCCATCAATGAAGATTTCCGCAACGGTTCTAAAATACGGAATCTGATCGCCGTAGAATCTATCAAAAGCTTCTCTCTGAGACACCAAGAGAGAATAGAACTCCTCTTTATTCTGGTCAGACAAAGTGTTCGTCTGCTTCATGCGATGCAATTCTTCAAGGAAAGGAGTTAAATCACCAGCTGCTTTTTTCAGAGCGTCAAATGTAATTTTGATATTATTGGTGCGGTTATTCCAACCACTAACAACATCTCTGATACTACAACAAGCAGGGATGCTTTTGGCACTTTCTGCAATAATACGATAATCAAGAATAACATCATTGATTTTGTCATCAGCAGTCTCGGTGTTCCAAACCCAGTTTGCGGCATCTGCATTAAACTTCTGTTTTACCTGATCGAGATATGCACCACCATCACCAATCTGAGCTGCAAGGGTCTTCAAAGCACCGCCCTGATATGCGTCAATGTATGCCAGCATACCATTTCTGCACATATCGTTTGTGAGAAGCCGGGTAAGATCTTCAGCCAAAGAAGTGTTCTGAATAACCAAACGACCGATTGCATCTGCCAGATCACTTTCAGAAGCCGTGGAACTGTTGGCAGTATTAGCAATGCCACAGTAATCATCAATTACATTCGCAACTGTAGCCACAGGAGTATGCATCTCAACAGTTTCCAGAATGGACTTAACAGACCAAATCGGGAATGAGAGCTTCTTCATGCTGATACGCACTTGATCTCTTGCACTTTCGATAGACCCACACTGAGTCATAGGAATACGAAACGCTTCAGAAGTGCATTTTAAGAATGCTCTCTGCTCTGCGCTCATAGCAACAATATATTCTGGTTTGTATTTCTTATCAGGAGAAACCGTCTGTTTCATAGCATTGGCAATCGCCATTTTCATCTTATCAACAGACATACTTTCGCTGGTGGAGCCATTGCTCCAGAAATAGTCCGAAGTTGCGTATTCTTTCAGAACAAAGCCCATCACAAAAGCTGCAAGGTTAGTCGCTCTGAATCCATAAGGAGCCTGTTCCAGCTCGCTATAAATATCAGCCACGCAAACACGACCAGAAGGAGAGTTGAATCCCTTTTGAATCAGTTCTTCAACTTTCATTTTAATCTGAACGATGGACAAGCTACGCTTAGTAGGATCTTCCCAATAGTTTTCGATACCCCATGCACCTGCAAGCGCTGTTTCCAGTTTAGGCTCCTTAAATGTCTGTTTCAGAGTCTGAGTGGCACCACATTCCGCACCTTGGGCAAGCGCACTACCAACGAAAAGGTCACGCTTTACATCATAGCCCTCAAGCCCATAGAAGTATTTCTGATGGTTAATCAGGTTAAATTCTTCCTGCAAGGCCGTAATATTAGCCAATCGTTTTCCGCTCGGATGTTCTGCGCTATACAGCATGAAAGCACCACCGACAATCTTCTCTTTCCAATCGGTCAGGCACTTTGCAGCCTGCTTTTGGAACTCACCTGCACGATGCTTATCGTTCTGTGCGTAGTAACGGCTGTAAGCCATGCTCTCGATATACTGTTCAAACAGGTCTTTACCCATAGGAGAAAGACTTGCATCGACATAAATGAAATCGTGCTTTCCAGCCTTAATGCTGCTAACAACCTGATTCTTTACCTGAGCTGCTTCGTCGTCGTTCAAAGCGAAGGTCACCAATACGGAGAAACGATTCGAATGGGATGATGCAGCAAGTTTCGCCACAGCGGGGGTAAAGTTACCATAGGCAGCGCCATTGAGAATATATCTGCCATTGATAGCAGGAGGAAGTATAATCGCTCCAATCAAATCAGCGTTTGTAATCAGATCCTGAGTCTTAGTTTCTCTGATTACAGTATCTTTCAGCTTTTTAATTGTTGCAGCATCACCTGTGCTGTTTGCAATGGTGTACTCGGACTTACCACCACCAACAGTACGCTTAAAGAGCATACCATCACGAACAAGTTTCTCTGCGATAGAACGGGCTTTGCCCTTAGACCAACCAGTGCCGGAGAAAGCAAGGTCAACATTCTGCTCGTTAGGTTTCAGCAGATCAACATCGCTGATACGCAAGGAAATCGCCTGCAAAAGGAGAACAGTTTTCAGCACTTGCTGCTCATCAGGTGTCATCTTGTCAGAACGAAGCAAGCTATAAGAGTCCAGGATGACACGAACATCATCGTTCAGACCATTCTGACCCTTTCCGTAAAAGAAATCCCACAGCATATCAATGGTCAACAAATTTGGCCTATCCAAAGGACCATAATTGTTGATGAACCACTTAAACGCCTTGGCATCGGTCATGTCATTACTGATAATGAAGTCGAACATACTTCTCTGGTTGGAACTGAAAGCAACAGAGAGATGCTTCAGCAACAGTGCTGCATAAGGATGAATAGGCACAATAGCCTGTAATTCCTGTTCAGACAAAACTGTTTTTTGTCCCAAAGTAGATGTGCTTTTCATGCTGGAGGTGATGTAGCTGCATACGCCAGCCAAATCGTCCGTCAGCTCACCCTTATATTCTTCCCATTCGCTCTTAAGCATGGTATCCTGAGTGGTTTTCATTGCCTGCGCCATCAGACGGAATGCCATATTTTCGGGCAATTCAATTTTTACAGGCGGAACAAAACGGTCAAGGATCTTCTTCGCCGTTTCCGCATTAAGGAACAAACTTCTACTCTCGTGAGACACGATCATAAAGTAGAAAGGATGGGAAAGGCTGATTTCCGCCAAAGTCTGAAAACCAGTCAGGGAGTTAGGGTTGTTCTGGAAGAACTCAGTAAACTCATCCCAGACAAACAGAATGGCTTTAATCTGATTTTCAGAGATAATATTCTTAATCCAGTCTGCCATGCCCTGAATATCCAGACGCAAAGCAGTAATACCGTTATCCTCTGCAACGGTAATGATGTCTCTCATTGTTTTGGCAATCTGCGCCGGAGTTCCATTTTGCAAACGGTCGATAACAGCATCAACATCGTTTCCGCCAAACGTCCACGCATACTGCTCCTCGGCAATAAGAGTGTTGAAATAGTCACGGTTTGCTTTCTTCTCCAACCATTTCAAAGCGGCATCACGCAGGGACACTTCACCACGATTAGTGATTCCATGCTTTTCAAGTGCAGACATGATACTGTCCTGAACAGCAAGAATCAGATCCTGATCAGAACGAATGGAGCCAGAACCAATTCTGTGAATGGTAATGAGCAAACCATCATTTTTGTCAGCAATAATCTTCTGACAGAGATCCTTACTCAAACCATAGTCATCAAAGTAACCTTTTACTTCCTCGTCGGTAGCATCCAGCAATGACTTTACTGTAAGTGCTGCATGGGACTTACCTGTGCCATACGCACCTTCAACCCACAGAGAGCGAGGATCTTTACCCGACAATACAGTATGTGTTTTTTCGAGCAGCTTCACAAATGTCTCGTGTGGATAAAAGCTTTTCCAGCTTACCATACCGCTTTCAATTAAATCTGCGGTTACTGCTGCATAATATTTAGGATCTATATTAAAGTAATCCTTATAAAGTTTCTTGCCAGCCATGGTCATATCCTCCTTATTAGAACAGCTTCAATACATCTTCAGAAGTCAGCTCAGAGCCAGTGGGACGGAGCGTGATAGTATCCAAATCAAGCGTAAACGATGCCGAAATAAACTCAGGATAGTTTACAGCCAAACCATTCAGAACACGAACCATAGTTTCTCTATCCAGTCCGAAAATACGGGTAGGGCTTACACCATCACGCTCGATGGAATCATCAAGCAGGATCTCCAGAGTAAACTGATAATAATCACCGCAGGCTTCAGCAAACTTGTACAGGCTGTACAGGATAACCTTCGCATCAGGAGCATTCCATTCACATCGCACCAAGGAGTTGAGGGTGATGGTTTCCTTGCCGGATGCACTGACTTTTTCGTCAGCATCACACTCAGCAAAAATACGAGAAGTGCCCAAAGGAGTTTTCGTCATAACAATCTTAAAAGCGTCAACGACGTTTCTCTTGCCCAAACCCTTTAAGTCGTTTTCCATGACATCAGAGAGCATCATCTTAATAGAGTCAGGCGTATAGGAAACACCCTGCTTCAAATTATTAACAAACCAGTTGTAGGCAGGAGTATAAACAAGATTACACAGGATCAATGCCCATGCAGTTTCTTCACTTGCGCCGATTCTGCATACTGCTTCTGCTACTGCGGTAGGAATGCACTTGGTATACTTGTCACCTTCAGCTTTTTTGTCGAACACAACAAGTCCTGCATCCTGAACAAAGTTCTTGAATGCGTCTTTCTTCTTGTTTGCTACCAAACCATCACCATCGGACATCCAGAACTCTGCACCACAGTCATATCTACAGAAAATATCCATCCATTCAGCACGAGCGCCGAAACTAAAGTACCTGTCCAATCCAGTCATTTTTCTCCCCTCCGAAATCTTATTTCTAATTGAATTGTATCTTAAACAATGTTCATGTATATCATGGCATTTATGACAGTGCGTACAGTTGTCACCGACTTTTATGCCGTTCGTCATATCAATGCAATGGCTTTTGCATTCCGCTTGACATACACCGCAGCCAATGCAATAGAGCGTTTTAACGATAACGCTTCTGAAAAGGGAGAAGAACCTAACATCATCTTTGCTCTTAGTGCAATTTAAGAGTAAGAACGAAATACTTGTATCGGTTCTTTCAAGTTTGATTTGATACAGCTTATCAAGATACTTGATAATGTACAAATCCGGTTCTGCCTGGTAAAACTCGCCAACCGTTTTCGCCCACATCTCCCAATGGAGCTGTGTTTTATATACCGTGATAATAGGCGGAGTTGAATCAGACTTAACCTCAAAACAGTCATGGCCAAAATTAAGCTCTCTGCCGGATTTTCTGGTTCTCCAATATCCGGAGTCAATGAACATCTTCATTTCTTCTGGACTGTAGTTGGTCTTTCCGCTTGTAGAAGCGATCATTTCCAAGTAGTTGTCAATTTCTGTCGGATAACACGTTCGCTTAATATATTCGTGTCGTCCAGACGAGTTCGGGCATACCAGACAACCCGCACGAGAATTACCTTTTTTATATGCTTCGTTTACGACAAGTCCTCTTGCAAAGATGTAGAGGAACAGTTCTGCGGAGTTCCATTCCAGAATACCGTGGCAGCTTAACTGACCACTGTGTTTCTTGCCATCGTTTACGGAATCATACTCACTTCGAGTAAGACTTTCCTCTGCTCTAATTCCAGTAAATGCCATGCCGGTAAAGTCGTGCTTGCCTGTAATCTGTCTCAAAAGGTTAATCTGCGGAGAGGTCTTGTGAACGCTACAGCACCATCTTGTTGTAGTTGATGGAGGTCCGAAGATCTTCCAAGTCTGAGAAGGAATCAGTTTTGATTGCGCTCTGAAAAACTCAATTCCTTGTTCCTTGCAATACTGTTCGATTTGTTCCACAACCTTATAGGTGTCAGGAAACTCCATCCTTGTGTCACCAAACAGAACAAGGAAATCATCATGCGGCAACGATCTTTGAACTAAATCAAGTGCAACAACGCTATCTTTTCCACCGCTGAATGCTACATAGAATACATCGACATGATTCTTGTATTCACGATACACATTGTAGATTTTCTGAATGGTTTCCTGAGTTAGTGTTTCCAATAAATCTTGGTTCTTCTGAACCATGCCTTCAATGTCAACAAACTCCAACATTCCGTTGTCCGGTTCTGGATCATCCAAAATAACCAGTTCAGGTTGTGTATAAACCGATCCGCCCTTGGTTCTTGCCACGGTGCGACCTTTGTATATGTAGTTGTTTGCTTCAGCCCACATTAACGGTGCACTGTCATCCTTAGGATAATTCCAGAAACGGTTAAATCCCAGAATGTCCAGTTCTTTATAATAGACGGGACGGGGTTCCTTACTAAACTTTGATATTTCAGTTGTAAGTAGCAGTCCACCGGTCTCCGCATCCCAAATATATTGGTACATGATGGTGTCCTCTTTTCTCTTTCTTTGTTACACTTTTCTGTTTGCCTTTATCATGTTCCCATCAAGAGCAATCACATCACCAAATAGGTAAAGCAGGCTGTTTCGTAAACCACGCCAAGAGAGGAATGCAACCTCACTCAATAGGTTTGGACATTCTTGCAAAACAGTATTCAGCAGCTCTATTTCTGTTAGAGAGTCTTGAATGGCCAACACCGTTTTCAGATTCTCTCGAATCCTCGCTTTGTCAAACCTGCCAACGGGCAAATTAGGGGCGTAATAATAATATTCTTGCTGAACATTCACAATCGAATCCGTTGAAATCAGAACCTGATTGACTTTTTCCTTTGGAATGTACCAGAAGTTTGCAGCTACATCAGCTGCGGCTATCGGCGTACTGCTCTTTTGGAGAACAGTAATGATTTCGCCATCTGCATCTGGTTTTCTTCGCCCAAAACAAAGATAATTGCGTTTTACCGTATATGCCTTTGTCGCAGTAGAAATAATCAATTCTGCCAAAGCATCGGTGGTATATATCTTCAAATGCTCGTGTATTTGTATCTGATGTCTATCTAAAATGGACTGAAGATAAATACAGGTGGCGCCAGAAGAAAAGGTGTCGTCAATGTCTTGCAGGATAACCTCTATTAAATCATCCTGTTCTTCTGAACGGTCTGCATAAATTCGCCCATCCATAGGCTTATTGATTGAATGAAGAATGGCTATAATTTTTTCATCCGTAGGGAGTTCTTCTTTGTAAGCTTTTTGATAAGACTCTCTCAGCCTGTTCATATCAATGGAGCTTTTCAAACGAAAGCCATTTTCAAACTGTTTCCTCAAGATTGACTTGCATCTACGAGCCACTTTTCTATCAACATTTGCTCTACTGTAACTCTGAACGTTTTGTCCTGGACGCTGCTCCAGATATTCAGACTCACGCTGCTTATCATCAAAGTCAAATTTAATTACAATTTTACTCGGGTCAACCTTACATAAGGTGAGGAAGTGGTACATTCGATCTATGAGAATTGCCGGTGTACCAAAGGTCTCTAACACAAGACCACTTCCAATGTTTTGTGGTCTACGCATATTATGCTTCTTGGTGGCATCACAAATATCGAAAGAGCGACGACCACCTACAGAAATACCATGCTTAATTCTCTTAGGATATTCCGACATCAGATCGGTAATAAGCTGAACATAAATATCGTACCACGAACTAATTTGTTTCGTGTTTTTAGTCTTATATCTATAAGATACTGGGGACGATCCCGTGTATGTCGCTTGAACACTCCAGTCCAGAAGATATACTTTCGGCTTATTAGCCGCATCCATTCGCATTTGCTGATACTGAGCTTTACGCTCCTCATCTATCAGATATGTAATAGAGAGGTGGGTGTATGGCAAATTACATTCATCAAGAACACTTCTTATGCGACGAAGGAGTGTTTCGGTGTTTAAGTCTGTTTCAACGTAAACACCTCTGCGAATAGAAACTGGCTTCTTCATCTTTTTAGATTGCTTTAAGTCACCAATCTCATCTTGCGGAAGAATCGAAACACTATCTGTTAGAGAAAACTTTTCAGCAAAGGAACGAGCCAAATCGGAGAGAACTGCCGCATACAAATCTCGCCAATTTTCAACCTGCTTTTCTTGCTTTCGATAAAAGCGATACGCAAGAGGTGAGGTAAATGCCATGGACTGATTTTTCTCAAAATCAATCTGATATGTTTTGATTTCTTTATCCATGACATTCCCTCCGTTACTCTTATTTTTTAGGTATTTGCAGTTTTGCCTTTGCTTCTTGCATTACTTTTTCTATATCGCTGTAGCTTCTTCTTTGCTGATAGCCCAAATCAACCAACAGCTGAAGGGCATCTTTTTTATTTTTCCATCCAGTATTTTTCGCAAGAACATCCACAATCAGTGTTCTATAGTCGGAAATACCTGAGTCCTGTCTAACCATAGCTCCGCAACAGTCGGTAGCTGTAAAGCTCGCATGAAGCAGTCTAAACTTCTTACTGTAGTGTGCCACATAGCTTTCCAATACAAAATTATTCCAAGGAACATCAATCGCAGGAAAATGCAGGAATAGGTTGATTGTTTTAATTGGTATGTAAGCACTTTGGATAAGGTTTTCCAAAACAGAGTCTGTATGTTCCACATCAAAATGAATATGATCTTTGCGAACGAACTCGTTTTGATTGATACGAACCATCTCGCTATACACAGAATCCCAATAGATTACGGTGTTCAACTCACTTGCAAATTGTTTGAGTTCATCGACTGTAATGTGTTCGGAACGCTGGCAGAAATCCGTGAAAACCTCAGCCATGCTAATTTCTTCATCTTTGCCGCTGATGATTGCACCTCTAAATGAGAACTTATCACGCAGAAGATATGCAAGTGCGTTCCGGAGTCCCCACATAGGGTAATCTGGAGTGTTCATCAGTACAGACGGACAATGCTCCTCGATTAGTTGCATCAGTTCCACATCAGAAATGTAGTTTCGCTGCAACAAAGCGTGACTAATCAATTCCGCAATCTGCTGAATCTCATTTTCACTAACCGGAAGGTTCGGCGCATACAAATATGCTTCCGATGCAACATTCACAATGCCCGGTGTTGTGACTAAGGTGTGTTTGATTTTGTCCAGCGGAATGTACCAAAGACCATTTTCGATTTCTGAATAAGTTACTGGTAAATTGGATTTCTTCATATACTCAATAACATCCCTGTTAGGGGCGGGTTCTTTGTTATATCCGAGCAAATAGTTATATCTCTTGAAGTAATTGCGCTTTCCAGAGCTAAACAATACGCTTTCCAGCGAATCCTCATTGTAGATGTGCAACATTTCTGCAAGCTGTTCCTGGAATCGTGTGAACAAGCAATCTAAGTAAATACAAGATGCGCCATCCTTAAAGGTTTCTGTGATGGTGTCATTGATTTCTTCAAGAAGATCTTTTTGTTCTGTTTCATCTTTTACAAAGATACGCTCATCACGGAAAGTACCGATCTTCATCAAAGTGCGAACAAAGCTCTCATCATCTTCGGTCAATTCTTCTCCAAATATATCACCGTAATACATTCTAAAACGATTTCTGTCGATTGCTTTTGCCGGTCTGAATCCGTCCACAAAGTTTTCTGCCAAAATAGCCGTGTACCTTTCCTTAACCTGCGGATTAACAGAAGCTGTGGTGACGGAAACATTTGGCCTTTGAACTGGCTTCTCAATAGATGTAACAGGAACAGAAACGATAGGCTTTTGTTCTCCACCCGTTGCAGTAGCTCTGCGGAAAGCTATCAGTTTATTCATCGCAGAAACAGGGCGTTTCTGTCTTTCATTGTTGAGTTCTACAAATCTACGGTCTTTCCGCATTTCCAAGAAAACTCGTTCGAGGGTATTTGCATCCTGAATCAAAAGGATGTGTTTCTCTTTTATGTAATTATTCTCTTGTGCAAACTCGCTACATTTTTTTATATCCGACAGGTATACCAAGATTGCTGCATTTTGTATTTGCTGTGCTTGCGCCCATGCAATGAAATCAATGCGATTCTTCTTTATCTCATTCTCCTGTTCAGGTGCATTTCTAATTGGTACAGTTACGCCACCAAAAAGAGCCTTGCAATAATCCCAATACTTCGACAAAGCCGCACGATAGCGATTGTGCTGTCCATCGTTGAGCTGTGTGAATTCTGGATTTGCAAGTAACTTCATGCTAATCTGATAAACCTGCTCCGCATCCAGAATGTAGAACAGCTCATTTTCAGAAAAACCCCATTTTACGGAATACTGACCCGCAACATTGATTGCAGAGGAATAGCTCTTTGCAGAGCGTACCGCAAGACCGACACCAGTTATGAGCCAGTTTTCAAATGCTACTTTTCCTTCAGCTGCGGAAGTGATATTAAGCACATTCTCATACGGCTTTTCATTTTCCTTAATCGGCTGCTCTACAACATCATTGGCTTCAGACTCATTGTCAAAAACCATTACATCTTTTGTCCACCATGCAGGTTCGCCCTTAGTTGCACGACCACCATCTTCTTTATAATGGAAAACTACGCTATATTCATAGAAATCTTCAAAAACAGGACTTATTCTGCGGTCACCAATAATCCAAAGGCAACCATTGTTGTTTCTGTGATCTACATAAGGAATATTTAGTTTCTCAAGCACCTGAACAATGTAGTCCTGAACTCCTTCAGCTAAAGGCTCTTCTTCAGAAACAACAGTTTCAACTGTCTGGTAATTATCGGTTATAACAACATCACTCTCGGGTTCCTCGTAATATAGTTCAATGTTATCGTAGTCCATGTTACACTTATCCATCAGGACACGAACAATAGATACCATCTCATTAGGAGAGCAATCCGTTTCGAGGAAAAGACCATTATTCAATTCAATAGGTTTACCAAATTTGCTAATTCCGGCGATACCAGTCAATACAACTTTTCCGATACCAACAAGATGATAACCAACCATTCCACGAATAATGGACGGATAATCTTCCTGCATAGCACGGATAATCTTCACAAAGGCATCTGCCCAATCTTGAACATTTTCCTCCTCACCAAAATAGGTGATAGCTGTAGGGCTGGCATTGGAAAAATCTACATTGTCATTAGCAAAGTTCCAAACAAGAGTTTCGCTGTTGATATTCTCGGAAAGGACAACTTCATCTATTGCGACACCTTCTATAGAATCCTCATTACTTTCTGCGAGAGTTTTTTCTTCTTCATTAACTGAAACCGTTGCTTCAGTTTGTTCAGCCATCACAGGTTCCAGATCTGATGTGGCTGTGTTTTTCACTTCTATATAGTCCTTAGAATGAGCTACTATTTCGTTATTAGAGAGAGGAACATTTTCTGGCTCCTTGCTCTGATATAAAGGATTTTCTCGAAGGAAGGTCATATAGTAATCCATCACTTTACGCATTTTTCCAAAGTGACGAAAATACTTAAGCTGGAACAATCTATTTGATTTTATGGTGTCGATTACGCCTTGAATTATAACTGTGTTCGTTGTCTCAAATAATGGTTCGGTAAGGATATGTTTACTCACACAAAAGTATTCAATGTCCTTGCATACAATATAAAACTCCGAAAGCTGTGCCGAAGAAACCCTTGCCGCCAACCAAACAAAAAACTTCTCTTGTACATTTACTTGCATGAGACATTCTCCTTTTGCTTGAATTAGTATCTCGTGAAATACGTCTGGCTCGCTTTTATATAATCTCACCATTTCGTTGAACATTTTTGTGGCACTATGCAAACCTGAAGGACGATTATCTAGCAGCCCGCCTATGATTTTCATTTGCATTGTAATTCCGTTTGTATTACGGAACACATCGTCTATTTCCATGCCAGATAGAATTGCTCGACGCCTGAGGAGTGTAGAAACTTCTTTTACTGCTTCCTGCTGAGACAGTTCTTTATTTTTCAAACGCAAGTACGCATCAATGAGCAATGCAGTTTCTTGCTTGTCCCACGGAATTCGCAACGCCATACTATCACCTCCAGCTATAATTGCTCATGGTAATTTCAAACAACAGTATGTTCTAAAAACGGGTTGCTATTATTTTGTTTCAGTTTCAGCAGACTCAGGAATACTCTCACATATAAAAGTATATTTGGGGCGCTGTGTTCCTTCCGGGATCAGCCAGTTTGTGCCGATTTTTAGAACACCTGTTATACGACCATTCTTACAATGATTTTGAACCTGTCTTACTGTGATGTTCCATTTCTCGGCAGCTTCTTTTGTTGTCATATAGCCGTTCATTAACTCTACCTCCTAAAACTGAATACAAAAAACATTTTAATAGCATCGCTATCATTATACTACAGTTCAAACGAAGCGTCAATTCGTCCAAACGAAATCCGCCTGTTTAACGAGAAAAAACATGAAAGCATAACCAGCATCAGCAACAATCTCTGTGTACTTGAATCTCAGGTTCTGTTCCATATCTTTCAAAAATGGGATTAGTGTTTTGGTATCTGTTGGATTTGGGTTTACTGTGAGCCAAGTAATATATTCCGAATCAACTTCATGCTGTAAATTATAAGCTGGTTTGAGCTGACCATTTAGCATGTGATCTTCCTTCATTCCCATAAAGTTGCATCTGGATCCGTTTTGGAATAACTGTTTCTCTCTCCACAGGCGTACAGCTTATTGCTCGACATTTCAATATCATCATAATCTGTTTTTTCAGCGTACATAAAAGCTCCCTTTCGTCATTTTATTTGTCGTATAACTTATCAACCTCAGCTTCGTACACTGATTCAGTGTGAGTATCAAATAGCACCCACTCCACCAGATCAAAGCAATCCGGATTTTCCTGCAAGAATCTGTCTGCTGTATGTACCGCAATCTTTGCCGCTAACTCAACCGGGAAACTATATACTCCTGTTGATATAGAAGGAAATGCAATAGACCTGATTCCATTATCCATTGCCAGCTTCATGGAAGTAAGTAGGAGGAGAAATGATAGCGCTTACCGTCGTTATTAGAAACTTCCTCACGATATTGGTTATAGTGAAAATACAGAAATGAGATTTGTTTGCCTTGGTTGATTGCCTATTGATATTGTCTACCAAATAGTAGATCTGCTCATTCATCGGTTTGACACGCTCGGAAATATAGATATTCCTTTTCAGTTCTTCCGACTGATACACGCTTGTCATCTGCGACAGCTTATCTGCAAGCTCCGAGCTTTTCCTTGCCGTAATGAACTTTGAGGACTCCACCGCATCCATCAGCAGCTTCACTTCCGGCAGGGTAAATAAATGACTACTCAGGGAATAGCGGTTCTCACGGCTTCTTTCTTCTTCAATATCAATGCCAATATCACAGAGCTTCGCAATATCGCCCGGTATTGTTTTTCTGTCGCAGGAAATGCCGTTGCCCTTCAGAAAAGCGAGGATGTCCGCCGTTGTTGCATAATGCTCGGCATCCGTGTTTTGCCAAAGGTATTTCAATATGTATAACAGTCTGCTCTTGGATTCTGCCATAGCGTCACTCCTGTTGTATTTTGCGGAAGCCCTTATTTCTTTGAGCTTCTTTTCAGCTCGTATGTCCCGCCGACCGTGCCCTCGCCACCGATCAAGGTAAGGGTATTTCCGTCAACGGTAAATTCATATTCGGAATCCCGCACCGACTCGTTGGCGTAATCGATCATGAGCTTGTTGCCGTCGATGGTATAGGTGAAATCGTAGGATATGGAGGGCAGCTCCATTGCGCCGCTTCCGCTGCCGTCAAAG
>ERZ773108.1331-NODE-1331-length-25112-cov-5.694656_pt1 | contig 25112 bp, 22 predicted proteins | sample MGYA00580570_ERZ773108 | MGnify/ENA primary metagenome ERZ773108 (study PRJEB29015, sample SAMEA2737840) | human gut metagenome | biome: human gut; feature: human-associated habitat; material: faeces | place: China | collected 2012 ...
AGTCACGAAATGAGCGTATGTTCCTTGTAACAGCGCTCTTTTTAAATACAGCAAAAAGCAAACAGGAATTGGAAAATGCGATCTTTCAGACAGCCGGTATCGCACAGAAATATAATTGTATGTTAAAGCGTCTGGACTATCAGCAGGAAGAAGGCTTGATGAGCAGCCTTCCCCTTGGAGTCAGCCACATTCCGATAAAAAGAGCGCTGACAACGACCAGTACAGCGATTTTTGTACCATTTACCACACAGGAATTATTTATGGGCGGCGATTCTTTATATTATGGACTGAACGCTACCAGCAATAACCTGATCATGGTAGACAGGAAGAAGTCGAAAAATCCAAATGGACTGATCCTCGGTACGCCCGGATCAGGAAAATCCTTTGCGGCAAAAAGGGAAATGACAAACGTATTTTTTACGACCAATGATGACATTATCATTGGAGATCCGGAAGGCGAGTATTATCCATTGGTCCATGCGTTGGGAGGACAGGTCATCCATATTTCCCCAAACAGTAAGGATTACATCAATCCGATGGATATCAACATGAATTATTCTGAGGATGATAATCCGCTGGGAGTAAAATCTGACTTTATTTTATCCCTTTGTGAATTGATCATGGGAAGCCGGGATGGGATTGAAGCAGAAGAAAAGTCTGTCATTGACCGATGCCTTCCGCTTGTATATCAGAACTATTTTTCTGATCCGAAACCAGAAAATATGCCAATCCTTGGAGATCTGTATGATTGTCTCCGCAAACAGAAAGAACCTCAGGCACAGAGGATTGCCACAGCTCTGGAAATCTACGTCAACGGATCTTTGAAAGTGTTCAATCACCAGACCAACGTAGAACTGAATAACAGAATTGTCTGCTTTGATATCAAGGAGCTCGGAAAGCAGTTAAAAAAACTTGGAATGCTCATCATACAGGATCAGGTGTGGAACCGGGTGACTGTCAACCGTGGCGTAAAATCTACCTGGTACTATATCGATGAATTCCATCTCCTTCTGAAAGAAGAGCAGACGGCATCTTATTCGGTAGAGATCTTCAAGAGGTTTAGGAAGTGGGGCGGAATCCCGACTGGAATCACGCAGAATATAAAGGACCTCCTTTCCAGCCGGGAGATTGAAAATATTTTTGAAAACAGTGATTTTATTTTGATGTTAAATCAGGCTGCAGGTGACCGGCAGATCCTGGCAAAACAATTAAATATTTCACCGTATCAGTTGTCTTATGTTACGAATTCCGGGGAAGGGGAAGGACTTCTCTTTTATGGGACAACGATCATTCCGTTTAAGGATAAATTTGATAAGTCGCTGAAGTTATATTCTCTCATGACAACAAAGCCGGAAGAAGTGGAACAAAGAGAAAAGGAAGGAGGCGGAAGTCTTGGCAGGGAAAGAACTGAAAGGAAGAGAGAAAATTGTAAGTAAAATGACAAGAGACGGTCTGACGGAAGAAAATCTGGCAGATGGTTCTGTAAAAGATATCAGCCATAAAAGCCGGGGCAGACCGCCGGAAATGCAACAGGACTTTGTTTTTGACCGGGAAAAGAAGAAAGACAAGCTGTCAGATGGACAAAGCGAGGAACGGAATCTGCAAAAAAAGCAGATCCGAAACTCCTCTTTGCGAAAAGAAGCAATATCTGAGGAACCTATTTTAGAAGAATCTGTGTTAGACAGAGAGGGAGCTGGGGAGAAAAACGTTTCTGGAGAATTCCCAAAATACAAGAAAAAGTTTCGGGAACATGCACAGATACCGGAAGATGACTCCTTGACCGGACAGAAGAAAAAAATCCGGAAAAAGCAAATCCAAAAACAGATGAGAAAAGAGCAGACAAAATCCGGAAGGTTATCCTTTGATGATGAGGAAAATCAGATGGTAAAAGGTTCGGGGATGAAACCGGGCAGAACCATTGGAAGGTATGCGGTAAGGGATGCAGTTTCAAAAGGGATATCGGATCCAGAAGAGGAGGAGCAGGATGTTGCAACGGAAACGGTTCAGTTTGCAGAAAGAGGGACGGAAACAGCGGTAAGAGGTCTGCGCTATGCACAGCTTCGGAGCCAGCGTGCAGATGTAAAGGCAAACCGGAGAGGATATCATCTGGATGAAACCGGAGAAAAGTTAAAATTTGGTATGAGTGACAGCATGGGGAAAGCAGGGGCGGAGGAAACGGCCAAAAAGTCGGAAGAGAAGAAAAGGGTTCTGAACCGCTTTTTCCAGAGAAAACGATATAAGGATGCCTATCGGGCTGCCAGAACAGGAAAATCTGCAGGCAGTGCAGGTGGGGCGGCAACTGTTGCCGGCGTTGAGAATATAACCGTGAAAGCGAAGATCGCATTAAAAGAGATTGTGAAGCGGAATCGGGCTGTATTTTTTGGCGCCGGTATTTTTGTGCTCTTATTTCTGATTGTGGCAGTATCTTTGGGAAGCTGCAGCGCTTCCATACAAGGGGGCGGCTCTGTGATCGAGATCACCACATATCCAGGAACAGATGAAGATATCTATGCGGCTGAGAACTACTATGTTTCTTTGGAAACGGCTTTGAACCAGCAGATCAATGAGATGGAAACTACCCATCCGGACTATGATGAATACCAGTACAACGTAGGCGAGATCGCTCATAATCCGTATCATCTGATCTCCTATCTGACAGCAAAATATGGGGATTGGAAATTTGAAGATATCAAGGATGAATTACAGGCTTTATTTGAAGCACAGTACAGCTTGGATACAGAAAGTAAAACAGAAACCGTGACAAAAACGAAGACAGTACGGGTAGGGGAATCCTTAGGGAACGTAGTTACCAGCGGTTACTGTAATTGTTCGATCTGTTGCGGACAATGGTCAGGCGGTCCTACAGCAAGTGGCGTTTATCCAACCGCAAACCATACGATCGCGGTAGATGCTTCTGATCCATTTGTTCCGATGGGAACAAAGATTGTGATGAATGGCGTGGAATATACCGTAGAGGATACAGGAGCCTTTGCAAGATATGGGGTGCAGTTCGATGTTTACTATGATAATCATAGTGCAGCATCCGCACATGGCCATAAGACCTGGGAAGCGTTTATTGCGGATAGTAACGGAAGCAATGAAGTGACGGTAACGAATACAACAACGAAAAAGATTCTGTATGTAACCTTAGGAAATACAGGATTTGATGCAGTCGCAAGAGCCAATCTGAATGAGGAACAGATGATCCTATACAATGCTTTAAATACCACCTATGGAAACAGAAATTACTTGTGGGATATAGGAAATATCTCTACAGGCTCCGGTTCAGACGGAATGAGTTATGAGATACCTCCGGAAGCATTACAGGATGAAGAATTTGCCCGGATGATCCGGGAAGCTGAGAAATATCTGGGAGTCCCGTATGTATGGGGAGGATATTCTCCTTCTGGATTTGACTGTTCCGGATTTGTATCCTATGTGATCAATCATTGTGGAAACGGATGGAATCTGGGAAGGCAGACCGCAGAGGGATTGCGAAACAGTTGTACGTTTGTTTCTCCGGGAGATGCAAAGCCGGGGGATCTGATCTTTTTCCAGGGAACGTACAGTACGCCAGGAGCAAGCCATGTGGGTATCTATGTGGGAAATAACATGATGATCCATTGTGGGGATCCGATCCATTATTCCAATATCGGTACAGCATACTGGCAGCAACATTTTATGTGTTTTGGCAGATTGCCATAAGAAAAGGAGAGTGAAAGATTTGAATAAAAAAATCAAGAAATATATGGAGGAGATCCATAAGACAGAACAGAAGATCGCTGATCTTCAGCAGTATCTCAAAGGACTTCATGCTGCTTTAAAACAGGAAGAAGATAATGAGATGATCAAAAGCATCCGTGGAATGAAATTAGACAGTCATGCCCTGCATGATCTTCTGAATGGAATCCAGGAAGGAACCGTAAAATTTCAGGTCAGCCAGGAGTCTGAGGAAGAAGGAACAGGCTCCTTTGTATTTACAGAAAAGAAAGAGGAGGGACATCCGTATGGTGAAATGGAAAAAACTGAATAAGAAAGTGGCAGGAGTATTGTTAGGCGTTATGGTGCTTTTTTCCGCATCCACAACAGCCTTTGCATATGTGGATCCGTCGGCAGAGACGACAAATACAGAAGCGGCACAGACGGAGACGGTACAGAATGAAGAAACAGAAAAGCCGGCAGATAAGGGGATTCTGCCGGAAAATAATAAAACAGAGAAGAAAGAAGATGCTTTTACAGAACCGGGAAATGGGGAAGTCCAGGATGATATCCAGAATGGATCCAGTAAAGAATTCCTTACGATCACAACAAAGAATAACAATACCTTTTATCTTGTGATTGACCGTAGTTCTACCTCCCAGAATGTATATCTGTTATCTCAGGTAGATGAAAATGATCTGAAGGAATTTGTGGATCAGGAAAAAGGGCCGGCAACTGTCACACCCACTCCGCAGGTAGTCATCGATGAGAATAAGACCGAAGAAACCGGTAAAAAAGAAGAGGCAGCAAAGCCGGAAAAAGAGAAGATGCCACAAGCGAATATGGGAGCAATGGCAGCGATCCTTATTCTTGCGTTAGGTGGAGTTGCAGCTTATTACTACTTCAAGATCTATAAGCCAAAGAAAGAGGAAGAAGAGGATTTTGAAGAGGAAGGACTGGAAACAAGTGACGGATTGGAGATCATCAATGAGGATGAATTTGAAGACCGGGAAGAAGAAAATGAATAAAAAATAAAAAAATGAGTGGAACGCCCTGTATTTTTGGGGCGTTTCCTTTCGTTATATGAAGGAGGTAATAAGTTATGTATTTAGTAATTGCAGAAAAACCAAGCGTGTCCAAAGCGATTGCGGAAGTAATCGGGGCATCAAAAAAAGAAGAAGGGTATCTGGAAGGAAAGGGATGCATTGTCAGTTGGTGTTTTGGCCATCTTGCAGAATATGTTCCACCGGATTCTTATGATGAAAGGTTTACCAGATGGCTGTATGAGGATCTTCCGATCATCCCAGAGGAATGGAAACTGGTAGTATCCAAAGATAAGAAAGAACAGTTCTATATTTTGAAAAAGCTGCTGAACCGCCCGGATATCGAGTTTGTGGTAAATGCCTGTGACGCCGGACGGGAAGGAGAACTTATCTTTAAGCATGTATATGATCTGTCCGGAAGTAAAAAGCCGGTCAAGAGATTATGGATCAGTTCGCTGGAAAGTTCTTCGATCTTAGAAGGGATGGAACATCTGAAAGCTGGAGAAACCTATCATAATCTGGCAGAAGCGGCGGTTTGCCGGGCACAGGCAGACTGGCTTGTCGGTATGAATGCGACAAGAGCTTACACAACAAAATATTTTAAAAAGCTGACAGTAGGACGCGTGCAGACGCCGACACTTTCCATGCTTGTCGAAAGACAGAAGCAGATTTCAGGTTTCAAAAAAGAAAAATATTTTAATGTGGTTTTGGATTGTGATGGACTGATCGTAGAGAAGAAGAAAATCTTCGATGTGGAAGAAGCAGAAAGAGTGTGGAAAACCTGTCAGGGCAGTGATGCGATTGTGGAAAAAGTGGAGTCAAAGGAAAAGACGGTAAAACCGCCGAAACTGTATGACCTGACAACCCTGCAGAGAGAGGCGAACCGTATCTATGGAATGACTGCTCAGCAGACATTAAATGCGGCGCAAAGCCTGTATGAGCAGAAGCTGATCACTTATCCGAGAACGGACAGCCAGTATTTGACAAGTGATATGGAAGAAACGGCGAAACAAGTGATCCGTAAGATCTATGAGAAGTATCAATTGCTGGAACCGTTTGACCAGCCCAAAACACCGGAGGTAAAGAAGGTGCTGAATGACAAGAAAGTATCGGATCATCATGCAATCATTCCTACGATAGAACTTGCAGAATTTGACTTCTCTAAGTTAAGAGAATGGGAACAGAAGATTTTATTCCTGATCGCAGTACATACCGTAGAAGCAATGGAAGAAGATCATGTATTCATGGAGACAGAGGTGGAAGTACGATGTCAGGATGAGATTTTTAAAGCAAAAGGGAAAGTGGTCGAACAGATCGGTTGGAAACTGTATGAGGAATGCTTTAAGAATGATGACGGACTTGCCATAGAAAACCCGGCAGATGCAGGAAAAGACAGCATTCCCAAAGTAGAAGTAGACCAGAAGTTTTATAACGTATCGGCAGTGAAAACGGAACATTTCACATCGCCACCAAAGCAGTACAGCGAAGATACTCTCCTTGCGGCAATGGAAACTGCTGGAAATAAGGAATTCGATGAAGACACAGAAAAGAAAGGATTAGGAACTCCGGCAACAAGGGCAGGGATCATAGAAAAACTGATCGCTTCCCAGTATGCGGTACGAAAAGGCAAACAGATCCTTCCAACAGAGGACGGAATAATATTGATTGATATCTTACCGGATTTCTTGAAATCTGCCACCATGACAGCCGAATGGGAAAACCAACTGTTAGAGATGGAGCAGGGAAAGATGGCTCCTGGGCAGTTTATGACAGGCATCGAAAAGCTGATTTCCATGATGCTGAATCATTGTGACTCCATTCCGGAAGAAGAGACACGAAGATTCCAGAAAAAAGAGAGCTTGGGAACCTGTCCGGTCTGTGGCGGCCTGGTCTATGAAGGAAAGAAAAATTTCTATTGCGGTAATCGTGAATGTAATTTTTGTCTCTGGAAAGAAAACAAGTATTTACAGAGTATGGAAAAGGATATGGATACCAGGATGGCTGCTGAGCTTCTGAAGAATGGAAGTGTTCATGTGAAGGATCTGTATTCCAGAAAAAAAGATCTGTATTTTGAAGCAGATCTGCATATGGAAGCCGATGAAAACGGGAGAGTGACATTTTCATTATCTTTCCCGAAAAAGAAAACAACGAAGAAAAATAAGAGAAAATAGAAGGAGGAATAAGATATGGATTTTAATCAATTTGTTGACGAAGTAAAGGGAAGAATCAAACAGTTTCTTCCGATTGAATATGAAGGTGCCCAGGTAAAAATCGAAGAGATAAAGAAATTAAATGAGAATTATCTCGGAATCACGGTCTTAAAAGAAAATCAGGTAATCGCGCCGACCTTTAACCTGAATCAGTTATACGAAATGTTCCAGTCAGATCCACAGAATTCTATGGAAAACATTTTGAGAAATATTACGGAGCTGGTGCTTGATGCACCGGAACAGTTTGATCCGAAGAGCATCACAGAATATGAGACTGCAAAGGATAAGCTGTTCATCCGCGTATCTTCAGCAGAAAAAAATGAAGAAATGCTGCAGAACGTACCTCACCAGATGAGAGAAGATCTGGCAATTACCTATCATCTTGCAATCAGCATTGATGATATTGGGGTGGGTTCTACGATGATCACGAATGATATTTTAAAACGTTATGGGATCAGTGAGGAACAGCTTCATGCAGATGCCATGGAAAACAGTCCTAATGCCAGACCGGTTCAGGTGATGATTATGGGAAGTATGATCGAGCAGCTTATGGGAATGGGTTCTGAAACAATCATGAGGGACGAACCTGTTCAGAACATTGCAGAAATTATTTCAAAGGGAATGGGAATGGAAAGGGAGACTCCGATGTTCATTATCACGAATCCGCAGACAGTGGATGGAGCAGGTGTGATTTTTTATCCGGAAGTAATGGAGCAGATTGGGGAAGGTTTTCAGGGAGACTTCTTTATTCTGCCCTCTTCCACCCATGAAACATTAGTCATTCCGGATAATGGAACATTTGATTACCGGGTTCTGGAGGATATGGTCCAGACGATCAATGAAAATGAAGTCGCTCCGGAAGAACGACTTTCCGATCACGTCTATCATTATGATGTGAAAGACCGGGTATTTGAAAGGGCAGATAAATTTGAAGAGCGTCAGAAAGAGAAAACAGCTCAGCTTGGTAAAAATGAGCATACGGGAAAAGAGCAGAGTATGAAGCAGCCGAAAGCTAAGAAACATGAGATGGAATTATAGAAGTGTAGAGTCCGTATAACGATAAGATGGGAATCCCTCATACACACGGCTGTATGGGGGATTTTTTAAAAGAGAAAGAGAGGAAATGAATGAGCGAAGAATTGACAAAAACCAAATTACTTCCCATACAAGGGAAAGATATGGACAGTATCATGCAAAACCTGGAAACAGGAGTCGCAGAATTATTTACCAGTGAACGGTATCAGGAATATTTGAAAACAATGTCAAAATTCCATAATTATTCTTTTAATAATACGCTGTTGATCGCCATGCAAAGGCCGGATGCCACCTTAGTAACGGGATATCGAAACTGGCAGTCTATGGGCAGACAGGTAAAAAAAGGGGAGAAGGGAATCACAATTATCGCACCGGCGCCAATCAAAAGGAAAAAGGAACAGGCAGTATTGGATCAGGATCAGAAACCAGTCATCGATCCGGATGGAAAACCAAAGACGGAAGAGGTAGAGGTCACACTTCCTTGTTTCAAGGCGATCACAGTATTTGATATTGAACAGACCACAGGAGAACCGATCCAGACACTTGCTCCTGAAATCCTGACAGCGGCAGTAGAAGATTTTGATTTATTCCTGCAAGCAATCCGGGAAATCTCACCAGTACCGATACGATTCGATGCGATCGAAGGATCTGCAAACGGTTATTATCACAACCTGGATAAAGAAATCGTCATCAAAAAAGACATGAGCCAGAGCCAGACTTTAAAAACAGCAATCCATGAAACCGCACATGCAAGGTTACATGACAAGGAGATCATGGAAAGCCAGGGCATTGAGAAGGACCGGCTAACAAAAGAAGTGGAAGCAGAATCAGTTGCATATTGTGTGTGTTCTGCCTTTGAACTGGATACGTCAGAATACAGTTTTACGTATATTGCAGGTTGGAGCAGTGGAAAAGAAATGAGAGAACTGAAAGCCTCTATGGATGTGATCCGTAAGACAGCCGGAGAAATGATCGATGAACTGACAGAAAAAATAGAAATGATGCTGGAACAGAAACAAGAGAACCTTAGAATTGAAAATGTTGTTCAAAAAAGGGATATTTTAGAAGAAACGAGCTGTATCAGCTTCTATGCGGCAGAATGTTCAGAGTTTCCGGTATTAGGAGAAATTCATCATGATCTGAGTCTGCCGGAAGCTTTAGAAGCGTATGAGAAGATACCTGCAGAACGAATGAATGGGCTCAAATCCGTTGGATTTAACTTGCAGGAAGGAAGTGATTATGACGGAATGATGGATCTGATGGTTGCCGGAAGATTACAAAGAGAAATCTTAGATTCCATACCATTTTACAGGGAGAACAAGTTGGTGCAGGAAGCCTTGAAACGTGTAGAACAATATATCGACGAAAAGCCTCTGAATGTAGAGAAAACCAGACCAAAAGAAGAAAAAGGAGAGATACAAAAAAACAAATCTCAAAAAAGAAGGGAGGATATGAGCTTATGAGCAAAGTGAAATTTGAAGAAGATGAATTGGCGGTTGTGGCTCTTTTCCAGGAAAACACAAGAAAAGATACGATAGATATTTTGAAGGATACCTTAGAGGCATTGGAAGAAACGAAAGAAGATCCGTTGGAAGACGATCTGCTGGAAACGATTGCATCTACGATCAGTAAGTTACAGATGATCGAAGATAAATATTATTATTCCCTGGATCTGAATCGTTATCTAAATAACCTGGAGGATGATGCTTATGAAGAATGATCAATTTGCAGTTTACCGAGTAGACCGTAATTCGGAAGGGAGAGACCTTTGGCACCTTTCCTATCAGGAAGCGGTAAGCAGGAAACTTGCGATACGGATTGAATATTACCGGCAGATGGATATCAGGCCATTATTGCCGGGGGAGAATGCAATTGCTTTATGGAAACGCATGAAAGAGTCTTGTGAAGTCAGTGATGTGCTTGTACTGAATCAGAATGGGGAAATCCATTGTTATTATGTCAATGAAGATTATCCACAGCTTTTATCAGGGTTCATTCGATTAAACCCGTCAGGTACATTAGTCACGCTGGATACGGAAAATTACTGCATTAGTGGAAAGCCGGGAAACTGGATGGCTACGGATGATATCATCATTGACGGAAAACAGTTTTATCTTATGGAGCATCAGGAATATCACAGGCAGGTTGCCTATATCATCCTAGACAGTTATGGGAAGATGATCATGGAGGAATGTAATAATGGATTCGATGAAAAAACCAAACAGAAACTCCATGAGTTTATGAAAGCACCGGAACAAAGGGAACAGAAACATCAAAAAAATAGAGACAGGCTGGAACATTATCAGAAATTTTTTGAGAATGGAACTTATGAGAGAAGCTGGGAATCCGGAACAGAAGGAAATTATAATATGGTGGATGGCCAGGTAAACAATCTGAAAAGTGCAGAAGGGAAAAGAGTGGAAAGAAAGCCGGCACAAAGACTAGAACAATCCTCAAAAAAGAAACCAAAGAAAAGAGAGTCGGTGATCAAGAGATTACGGGAAAAACAGATTGCAATCGCTATGAAATCCGGAAAACCAGTACCGAGATATTTGGAGCAGGATATGGAGAGACGAAGAGGATAATTCAAAAAACAATAGAAAGATTTAGATAAAAGTGTTCTGTGAAAACGCATAAAGGCTTAGAAGGGGATGGCATTTCTCTTCTAAGAGAATAGTGATTTAAGAGGGTTTGTAAGCTTTACGTTTGACCGTGTATTTTGTGCTAAAAGCATTGCGCTTAAAGAATCACAAAAAGGCGGCATTTATTTGGAGATGCCTAAGTACAAAGAGTATGGAACAGGAGAATATGTACCATTTTTTGCTTTTAAAGATGGGGAATTCCGAAAAGTAGTTACGGAACAAGTCAAAAACGCTTACCCAAATATGGAAGATAAAATAGTGGATCTGGAAGAAAACTGGCGAGATGAGGAAGTTTATTATGACTTGAGTGTCATGCCGACTAAGGGAAATGAAACCTTTAAAGGGGAAGTGTCTATGAAACTGCAGGATGTGTTTGTAGTACACCAGATGCATATCATTTAGAGGTGGAATGGAAAAACTTTTGTGGGGATGCCACAGAAGGAGAATTCCTCAAAGAATGAGAGGGAGGATATTGCACATCCGATTGAAGCCAATTTTAAGCAGGAATTGGAAGTTGCCATTATGGAGGGATATCAGAGAAAATAGGAAGTAGCACAGAATCAGCGGCAGAATCGGACAGCCAGATGATTGACTGGAAATACGCTTGAAATATGAGAATCTTTTATAAAGGATAGTAATTTTCTGTAATTAGTGGTAAGATATAGAAATAATAAATTACGGAGGGTTGTTATGGCAAGAGGGCGGAAAAAAGCGGAAAATATCACTCTGGAGGAACAGTTGGAGGCGGTTGTAAAGCAGATTGAAGAAACAAAAGCAAATCTCAAAAATCTGCGTCAAAAGAGGAAAGAAATCGAAGTAAAGATAAAAGATGAGAAGAAGGAAAAACTGTATAAAGCGGTTGTGGCTTCAGGAAAGAGCATTGATGAGATCCTTGCTGTGATTTCAGAAGAAAAATAAGGAATGTATAACGAGCTGTCATTGTGGTATAAAACCATGATGGCAGTTTTTTACTTAGTGTCTGCTGATCAAACTGTTTTTGATTCAAAATCAGCAGTTTAATACGTTATCAGTCTCCAATACCAAATACAGATAGCAAAGTTTTAAAAGTAGTTAAAACTTTGCTATCTGTATTTCAATTCAAAATAAACAACCAAAAAATGGCAGTTTACAATCATTTCAATTTTTAAAGGAAATATATGCTAGAATACAATTACTAAATGAACCGGTCCACTTAGTAAAAGAAAATTAAATAAAAACAATTGAAAGGAATAAAGTTATGACAAGAACAAACGTATTAAGAAATCCACTTTTAAGAGCAAGAGGAAAATTTGATATTGAAACACCAGTTGTCAGTCTGGGAACTGAAATTCAGGAGCAGGAATTAGACACACAGGTAGGTGCAGGAACAATCACCATTACTGTTACAACTGTAACAATTACACCGACACCGTCTCATGGCTGTGGTGCAGTATACACAGTTTCATTGGAATGCACCGGTTCCAAATGCTAATGCATTCCAATGAAATAAGACGTAGTAACATTATCTTTTGAAAATGCATAATACTACCATTACATACTATCATAAAGTATATATAAAGTAAATAGCATTTTAAACTGAATTACAAAAAGGCAACCACCATTGCAAAAAAGTGATGGTGGTTGTTTAATAAGGAGTGAAAATATGGAAAATATATCAGATAGCAGGATATCTTTTGAAGATGTTCTTGAGTTTTGGAAATCATTCTTACCTACTTATGTCAGTAAAGAACAACTTATTAATGAAGTCGAAAAAATAACTGGTTATAATATAAATGAAATCGAGAAAAAATATACTTCCGAAAACCCAGAAAATGTCTCGAAATACTTCGATAGTAAATATACATGGGATAATGAAGATGGTTCCTTCTATCTGAGTAATAATATTTGGTTTGGTTTCTATGCACCAATTCTTAATATTTATTATACAGATTTATGCAATCATATAAACCACTCGAAAATTATTAGTAACAAAAAACAACTTATTAGATCAGTAGTTAATCAATTATTGGAAAAATGCAATCAGATTTCATTTAGAACATTGATTTTAGAAACTAATATTGCGAAAGAAGAAGGAAAACTTATAGGCGATGGACCAGTAGAGAAGGGGAAATATTTTTCAGAAATGATTTTAGCAGATAAGCAATATGTATTGCAATTATATCATATCTACCCAGAGCTTATACGTTGCTTAAAAATTCAAATAGAAAATAGAGTTAACTTTGTTAAAGAAGTTATTTTGAAGATAGAAGAAAATAAAATCTCAATAAAAAAACACTTTGGAGAGACAGGGTGTTTAGTGGATATATCCTTTGGAAAAGGCGATACTCATAATAATGGAAGAATGGTATGTAAACTTATTTTTGATAATATAAATTTGATTTACAAACCTAGAAGACTTGAAATGGAGGAACAATATGTAAAATTAGTTCAGTGGATTAACAGTCAACAGATTCCTGATTTTAAAAAACTTAAAGCTTGCAAATGCTTTAGTGAGAACTCTTGTGGATGGATGGAGTTTGTTACATATAAAAAATGCTGCACCGAGGAAGAAATTTGTGATTTCTATACTAGAATAGGTGAACTGCTGTGCTTATTGCATGTTTTAAATGGTAAAGATATGCATTATGAAAATATTATCGCAGACCGAGATCAACCTGTTCTGATTGATCTAGAAACTTTATTACATGCAGAATTGGTAATGGATAATGAAACTTTAAAATCATTAAACGGGCAAATAGGACAAGTGATATTGAATTCTGTAAATAGTATTTCATTATTACCTACATATATGACTGGAAAAAATAAGGATAAAGCAATAAATATTGGAGGCGTTTCTCAGGGTACTCCACAAATTGCTCCGTTTAAAGATTTATTTATAAAAAATTACGATACAGATGAAATACAGCTGGTATATGATTATGGTGTTATTGCTCCTGCCCAAAACAATCCAGCATTAAATAATAAAAATGTCAATCCGGAACAATATGCAGATTATATAAAAAAAGGATTTACATGTTTGTATAAATGGATGCAGCAAAACAAAGAAGAATTCACATTATTCTTCAAGAAAAACTTATATTGTAAACAAGTAAGACATGTTTTAAGACCGACAAATGTTTATTCAAGATTACTGAGTACAAGCTATCATCCGGATCTATTACATAACACGCTGGATAGATATGTATTCCTTATGTGGTTAAGATTTCAATTAGATGAGGAAATAAGAGAACAGGACATAGCCGCTTTAAAAATAGAGTATGATAGTCTTTCCAGAGGAGATATTCCATATTTCTTTACGTATACTGATTCAAAAAATCTATTTTCAGATAATGAATTTAAAATTGAAGACTATTTTACAAAAACAATTTGCGAAACTATCGAAGCAAAAGTTGAAAGTATTGGTACAGATGATTTCAGAAGACAAATGGCTTTTATTAACGCTAGCTACCGTTTCTCCGATAAAAAGCAACACCTAACACAAACTGTTTTTCAATCACCAGCAGTTTATCAGTCTGATTACAAAGTACTAAAAAAACATTTTACAGAAAAGGCTATTGAAATTGCAGATTTAATAAGTCGAAAAGCCATTTATGGAAAATCAGTACTGGGGAAACCTGCAGCTTCATGGATTGGGATAAGTATCACAAAATCAAAGGTAGATATGATGGGTCCAGCAGGAAACGATTTATATGATGGTAATAGCGGTATTGCTCTATTCTACGCTATTTTGTATAAAGTTACTGCAGACGAAAAGTGGTTGAATATGGTCTATATGGTTTTGGAACCAATTAAAGATGTACTTGACAATCCAGACGAGCATTTTGAGAAGTTTAATCTAGGTGCATTTAGCGGTATGTTTGGATGGCTATATGCAATGCAAAAAATCGCTGATGTTTTAAATGACACAAATATGTATTTATATATAGAGGATAAGCTTCCTAAATTGTTTGAACAGCTTTATAAATGTTCTAATTCCTCAGATGTGATTAGCGGGTATGCTGGTATCTTGTCACTAACTTTGTTCTGGCTCAAAAAAGATATTATTGAGGAAAATACAGCAAAACAGTTTTTTGTGTATATACTTAATAAAATATTGGAAAGTGCAGCTATAGATGACAAAACAAACGGTTACATGTGGGAAGGTGAATATAGCAGCTATGCACATGGTAATGCAGGCATTTCAGCTCAGCTTGCAAAATTATATGAGATTACAGGCGAGAGAAAAATACTGGGTATTATCCGAAAGTGTTTAGATTATGAACGTAGTCTCTTTGATTCAGAGCAAAAAGCATGGCTGAGAAGAAGCGGATCAAAAGAAATACAGTATACCTGGTGTAATGGTGCTATCGGTATCCTTTTAAATCGGATACAATTATTGGAATGTGGATATATAGACGAGTATATTGAGGATGAGCTACGCTATTTAGTCTCTATTTGTAAAGAACATAGTATGGGAAAAGGTATGTGTCTTTGTCACGGAGATGTAGGTAATATTCTTATAATAAAATATGTTGCAAAGTATTTGGGGGATACTGCTTTAGAAAATGAATGCATTTTAACTATGCAGTATTTTATGGAACACTCTTTAAACTTAGTTCAACTGGAGGAAGAAGAGGAATGGGGACTATTGACAGGAGCAGCAGGAATCGGTCTAGGTTTGCTAAGTACATTAGAAGATAATTTTGTTATAGATATATTGCGCCTAGAATAGACCGTGTTTATTGGTTGTTTGTAGCAACATAATTTCTTGATTTAGAGAACGTTTATGTTGCTATGACATTGAATATGTTAACATTCTGGCTATGAAAGGAGAAGTATTGTGGTTAAAAAAGTCCCATATATAGAAATTAATCAACAAACAGAATGTGGTATAGGTTGCATATGTATGCTGTTAAGATTTTATAAGCATTATGTAACATTGACGGAACTTAGAGAACGCTTGGAAGTAGGACGTGACGGTAATAGTTTAAGGCAACTCATTAAACTGATGGAGGAATACAATCTTAGTGCCAAAGCATATAATATTGTTAGCACAAATCTTAAAAGTATCCCAACACCAGCTATTTTATTTTGGGATAATAGGCATTTTGTTGTTCTAGAAAAAGTCAATAAAAACACCTATTATATTGCAGATCCCTCCTTAGGATACCTGAAATATACATATGATGAGTTTGAAAAACATTATTCAAATACAACAATTATCGTAAAGCCCAATGAGAATTTTGAAAAAAAAGCTCAAGCAAAAGTAGGGTGGACATTTGTAAATTCAGTTTTTCTAAGCGAGAAATCTTTATATATTAAAATGGTAGTCGCATCACTATTTATGTATGGAACTACTTTAATCATACCGATTTTAATCCAGTATATAATTGATGCTTCAGCCAGCCATCAAGTTTCGCTTAATTTAGCCTACTTATTTATGTTACTTACATTAGTTTCGTTATTTTATCTACTTGTATTTCGGCTAAGAGGAAAAAGTGTTCTTAATTTACGTGTTAAGGTAGATAGAAAACTTAACACAGAGATATTCAATCATCTGTTGAGGTTACCTTTTAAATATTTTGAGTTAAGAGGGAAAGGTAATATAATTTACAATATAAACAGTACAGCGACTATTAGGGAAATTTTTACTAGTCAGTTAGTTACAGGTATAATTGATTGTGGAGCAACAATTTTTATAGGAATTTATATGATAATAAAATCCCCAATTCTATTTGCTATAGCATTTTTCTTATTCCTATTAAATATTATTGTTTTAAAAATATCTTATCGGACACTTTTGCAGAATAGTAGGGATGTATTGGTCGAACAAAGTACAAGTCAATCTGTACAGATGGAGTCCGTATACTCAATATTGGGAATAAAAATGACTTCAATAGAAAATAGTATTTTTAATGATTGGGAACAGAAATTTTCTAAATATATTTCTAAATTTATAAAAAAAGAAAACTACAACCTTTCAATGAATTCATGGTTGAGTTTTTTGCTATTTGCTTCACCGATAATCATTCTTTGCTGTGGACTTATTTTAAGTAAAAATGGAAATATAACAATTGGCGAGACAATTGCCTTCTATACATTAAGTGGAAACTTCTATTCTTTGTCCCATTCTGTATTTAATACGTGGACGGGTATAATTAATAGCAAAGCAATTTTTGAAAGAATATCTGATATAATTTTAGAAAAACCAGAAAATACAAATCCAGAAGGAGTTAAATGTGAACTAAAAGGTGATATTAAATTGGAAAATGTTAGTTTTCGATATACAAATAACTCTGGAAATGTACTGAAAAACATAAATATGCATATTCCGGTTGGAAAAAAGATATCCATTGTAGGTAAGTCTGGAGATGGCAAGACAACATTAGCCAAACTTTTGGTGGGTTTGTACCGTCCTTCTGAAGGACATATATATTATGACGATTTAGAAATAGACCAATGGAATTTGAATGCATTAAGAAATCAGATTGGAATTGTACCTCAAGATGTTTCTTTGTTTAATAAGACTATATACGAAAATATTGTATTAGATTCAAATAAAGAAGTATCTTTTGAAGATGTGAGATCAGCTTGTCAGGCTGCTGAAATATTAGAAGAAATTGAGACGATGCCAATGGGATTCAATACCATAATTTCAGAAATGGGGATGAACTTATCTGGAGGTCAAAGGCAACGTATTATGTTGGCAAGAGCAATTTTAAACAAGCCACAAATACTAATTTTGGATGAAGCTACAAGTTCTTTGGACAATATTAATCAAGAAAAGGTTTCACAAAATTTATCTAAATTAAATTGTACACAAGTGATTATAGCTCATCGATTATCAACTATTATTGATTCAGATATTGTATTCGTTTTTGAGGATGGCAAGATTGTAGAACAAGGAACACATGAAGAATTATTAACTAAGGGAGGAACATATTATAAACTTTATACAAATTTTGATAAGGAGAATCTGTAATGGAAAATATAATAAAAACTTGTGGTCTTACAAAAGTATATGGTCATAATGAAGTGATAAAGAATATTAATATGACAATACAGAAAGGAGACATATATGGTTTCATAGGTGAAAATGGAGCTGGAAAAACAACCTTAATGAAAATTATAGTAGGGCTTATAAAACCTAGTGAAGGCAATATTCAATTATTTAATGGTCTTAATCCTAATATTGCCAGGAAAAAAATTGGATGCATAATAGAACGTCCATGTCTATTTGAAGACTTTAGTGCTTATGAAAATTTAAAGCTTTTTAAAGATTCATTTGGAATCAAAAATAATGGTATAGAAGAAATATTAGAACTAATTGATTTACCAAGATTTGACAAAAAAGCTGTAAAGCATTTTTCGCTGGGCATGAGACAAAGATTAGCAATTGGTATAGCATTACTTGGAAATCCCGAATTGTTAATTTTAGACGAGCCTTTAAATGGACTCGATCCTGAAGGGATTAAACAGTTACGTAATTTACTGATTGTTCTTAATAAGGAAAAATCAACAACCGTACTGATTTCCAGTCATATATTAGGAGAACTATCAAAAATTGCAACTAAGTATGGGGTTTTACACAAAGGAATTATGGTCAAAGAGTTTAGTATTAATAAATTTCAAACTGCCCGAAAAAGATATGTACATATTAATGCTGCAAACATTCCTAATATTAAAAATATCCTTGAAAATGTGTTTCCGAATGCCACCTATGAGATTGTTTCAATGAATGAAATGAATATATATATTGATAATATTGAAGCAAAAGATATTATAAAAATATTATACGATAAAAAAATACCTATTAATGAAATTTCTAATATTGGTGAAGATTTAGAAAATTATGTATTCTCGTTAATGAGAGGGGAGGGAAATTAATGTTATCACTTATCAAAGCAGAGCTTTATAAACTAAAGCATTTAAAGATATTTTACTTAGGTATAGTGCTGAATCTTTTTATAGTTATCTCAATGTTATTAGGCAGGAAAACACTGGGTAGCATAAATAATGTTTCCGATTTTGTCAATATAATGTATAGAAATTATTCTTTTGCTTTACCTATATTATGCTTTTCTACAACATTTGCATCACAAGAATTTTCACAGAAAACAATATATCCAGTTATAGCTAAAGGAGTATCTTTTAGTAAAGTCTTTATTAGCAAGGCCATAGTTTCATGTATGGGAACAATGCTATATTTCATAATAGGATCTGCTGTAGGCATTGGTTTATCATTTTATGTTTTTCCGGATAACTACGCACCAGACCTATTATCTTCTATTGTTAAAATATTTCTACTTGAAACTCTGATACATATCGCTTATACAGTTTTTGTTTTAGCTATAACTTATGTAATCAGAAGTAGTAAAATGAGTATACTTACAAACTTTACTATTATGATTTTTTTACCTGCATTATTACATGGTATTATGAAAACATTTAATCCGATTATTAATTTAAGAAGTTTGTGGATTGTAAATGTTGTCAATTTGCTTGAAATAGGACGCAATATTGAATGGTTTTATTATGCATTTATCATATCTATTTTTTATATTGTTGTTTGCACTTTAATTAGTGTTCTGGTAGGGAATAAGCGCGATATTTCATAGGGCGTATTTAGTTTTGTAAGTATCTTATACATTTGGAGAATACAAATAAGTTATCGCTTTATACATATTAATATAATTAAATTAGAATACAAAAGATGGGAGATTAAAATGAGAAAATTTAAAAAATGTATCTTGGGATTATTGACATGTAGTATTTTGGTTTGTACAGCTAGTATAAACGTTAGCGCTTATTCAGAAAATGCTAATAGTGACATACAGGAATGGAGCGACGAAGAATTTACCGTACTTATCGACTTTATTAATTCATTAAAAAGTCAGCATCCCAATATGAGCAATGAAGATATTATTAGACTACTAGACGAAGTCTATAGGACTCGTTCTAGCATTTCTGATATATGGGGGGCATTAACTGATAGTGAAAAAAAGCTAGTTGTAAAATACCCATTTTCTGCTTTGAAAGTTAATACCGCAAAAAATGTTGCTCTTGAACAAACTGAATTAAAATTTGGTAATAATGGTTTAGGTGACAGAAGCGATGCATTTAGGCATGGTTTATGGAATGCTGAAATGGTTGTAATGATTGGCAGTGAAAAAGCCGAACTATTTGCAACTGCTCATGAAGATAAAGATATGATAGGTACTGAGGCAGATGGCCATACAAAGTTAGAGCATAAGGAGATGGATCTTCATAACAATAATGTTGGAAGAAAAATTGCAGAAGCAAATATTAATTTAAATGTTGACGAAATGGCTGACCTAATTTATAAAAATATTTTTATTGAGACTACTGACTTTATCTGGCTAAATGAATAAATTCCTTAATAATAAAAGATAAATGATGATAAATAATTTCGCCTATAAAAAATTCACTCTATCTTTACAAGAGGGTGTCGCAAAATCATCAAATTAGATGATTGAGCGATGCCCTCGATCTATGTAAGCGCCAAATAGCAAGTACCGTGACATTTTTAGGCGGCTGCTTTGCAGCCATCGATATTTAAGCTTTGCGAATCCCTGCCGGAAGTTTTTCTGACCAGGGCAGAAGATCTTCCAGAAAAGAACAATCCTTATCATTCATGTGTTTCGGAATCTCTTCCAAGAGATGATGCACATAATCAAAAGGTTTCAGATTATTGGTTTTTGCAGTTTCTACAATACTGTAAATGATTGCGGAAGATTTGGCTCCATGAATCGTATCGATCATCTGCCAATTCTTTTTCTTATGTGCTTAAGAACATAAGAAGAATTATGTGCCGAACTTAGTTATGTGCTCATAGAGCCTAATCAAGCATATTTATATAATGCAGATCACTTTCTATGAGCACATAATTTTTTAGCATAATGAATTCAAGAAGTTCATGATATCTGCAGATGGCTTGTATTTATAAGAACTGTTACCGGCACTTCCCACTTTTTCCATAGCTTTACGTTTGAGCTCCATATCGGAAATCATATATTTATGTGTTGTTTCTTCCCGATAGATTGCCTGAATCTGTTTCATCAGCAGAAATGCATGGAAGATTTGAATCGTCGTGGGAAGGATTTCGTTGAGTCCTGGTGTAATGAAACACATACAACGACCAAAAGAATTCCAAACTGTTTTTTGCAAAGCAAAAATGTAGGTAATTGCAAAATGTTGTGTATGTAGGTAATTGATTATTCCGGGGCCACACCGGACTGGCGGCTCTGCCGTACCATAATATTCAGTAATTGCAAAAAGACCTTGGGGGCTACTCCCCCAAACCCCTGTAAAATCAACGAATGAAGCAAATTAGTACCTACATTTACTCCATCCGTTGATTCGGCAAATACCTACAAAATCAGGTTGCAACTTTCTGTATTTTACTTTTGCAACAAACATTCCAAACATACATTATCTTCAGGAAGAAAGGAATCTGTTGTTACCATTGCCAGATCGTCGTTATCGCCTGAAGGAATTAGAAAGCAGGATTATTAGTCCTGACTGCTATATCAGTATTGGCGGAAATAAGTATAGTGTTCCCGATATCTTTGCAGCAAAACCATGTATTTCAGAATTATTTATGGGTTTAGGATCGAGTTGCAGTTTTATGACAGAAAGAAGAACTATGTTATGAAATTGGAAGCGTCACGTAACAAGCATGAAATCCTGACGAATCCGGAGCACTATAAAAATGTAGCGCCAAAGGCGCCAACATCGATTCCGTAGATACGAAGGGAATTCACTGCCAAATACAGTAATGGTCTGGCTTACCTGGAAGCAGCTGGAAAAAAGTTTGATCAGCCCACGCATTACGCAAGAAAGATTATGCTGCTTGAAGAACTCTATGATACAGATACCCTCAATCGTTTTATCGGATATGCAATACAGCATGATTCTATGGACATCCTGTCATTTAAAGAACTGCTCAAAGCTTACAATGCAGGCAGGCTGTCTCTTCCTGAGGAATCTAAACAGAGACAGGAAGTTTTATATAAAACCGGAGAATACCATGATGATAATCCAGAACTTTTACGGGATCTAGATTACTATGAACAGAATGTAGGAGGAACAGTAAATGCCTAGTGAGAAAAGTGCTGTAAACGCAGCCTATATAGAAGCTAGAATGAAACTAGATGATTTAATGCCTTGGGCGGAGGCAGTACAAGCGGAATGTAAGTAACTTCGAGGATGGTAAAGCCATCCTCATTATTTTTATAGGCACTTTGTTATTAAGTGCTTACAGTGATGAGTCTATTATCTCACATTGGATGATTTTGAACAGGTACTTACTATTTTGCGTTTACCTTAATTTTACACCAACTGCCGGATTCTTTCGAGGTCTGGCAGTTATTTTTTCACTAGAAAAGGAGCTACGCATTACTTAGTGCGACAGCCCCTTATGATATTAAATAAGTCTCCAAACTGAATAATTCTTTCTAGTTTGGAAGCTACACAATTTCAAAATTGCAACCTCTGTTATCTACTACAAGGATGTAAGCAGTTTTTATCTAGTATGCCTTATCCATTTATAGAAAAGCTGTTCTTCAACTGAAATATACTTTGATTTTGTGTAATAATTTTTTGAGAACAGAAAGAAATATTCTCCCTATAGTTCTTTTACTTTTTTCGCAATATTGCCTTACCTTGCTCGGAAAGTTTCGGTTGATAACTAAATCCTGCTGATGCAAGACCTGAACCATATAAAGCAATTTGGTAAATAAGATTAGTAAATAAATCTAAAATCTTGTTACGCATAAATAACCTCCTGTAATTTTAAAAATATATTTATAGTCAATTACGAATTCATCTTAAAACTACATAATAAGTTTTCAAGCTTATTTTCGTAAAAGCCTATCAAATTTAACTTTTAACTGAAGAACTGCAACCAGTAAAAGTGTATTAGATATAACAACTATATACGGATTTGATTTATAGAAAAAAAGCAAAAATATACTAATCGATATATATATTATCAATAAACCTAATGTATAAATTTGAAACTTTTTTTTTTGGCTATATAATTTTTCCTGACACTTATCCAGTAATGGACCAAGAAATAATATTACAATGCCCGACATAAATCCAATAATTACATATGTGTATCCTGACAATAATATGGCACTATGGTAAATGGGTAGTACACTAATTATAAAAAAGAAATTACTGTATATAAAACATTTTGTAAATGTATCAGCATGATACCCGCCATTCAATATCCGTAAAGAAGTAAATATTGTAATAAATATTAAAGAAAATGATGCTTTAAAAAAAATAGTACCTATAAGAAATATAGTAAAGCCAGTAAACACAGTAGAAAAAAAGAGTTCAAACCCATAAACATAAATTTCTCTATACATATTACTAATATTTTGTTTTTTTAGCAAATAATCAGTGCAATATTCAGATGCTTTTTTCTCCAAAGCAATCCTCCTTTCATGCATTTATCATACAATATCTATTTAACTTCATGTGCTAAATATTGTTTTTTGTCCTATTTTTAATGTGTTTTGAGGTAATATATTCAATTTACATTCATAAATCGACAATTTACGTTCAAAAAAAATTCAAAAAAAATATATATGGTATTCTTAAAAGCGTTTACATGTATCAATATAATACGATAAAACGAATAAGAAAAAATCTTGCTCGTTACTCGAAAGCTGAGAGAAATAATAATTAAGTTTATCCAATAAAATAGTTGCATTTTCATCTATGGATATAAAATCAATAAGTAACTTATCTATACTCACATTAAGTACAGAAGAAATATTTAAAAGTTTCTCTAAACTGACCATTAATTCCCCTCTCTCTAATCTACTTACTGTACTTATTGACATATCACACTTAGCAGCTAATACTTCCTGAGACATTTTTCGAGATGTACGTATTTGTTTAATCCTATTTCCAATTAATTTGTTCATAATTTACTATCTCCTTTTGTTTTATTTTATCAGCTCTTTCCATCAAAGTTGAGAGAGCAATATGCCCATATATTTACAAATATGCTCATATTTGATAAAATAAAAACAAAAAGGGGTTTACTATGGAAAAAAAAGAAAGTAAAATAGAGGAAGTATCCGCAATAAAGATGTCCATGTCATCTCTTCATTATAAAGGTATAGACATTAAAAATACATACAAACGTTGCATAGAGGCTTTATTGGCATATTATTATGAATTTCAAGATACAAAGTTTTTAGAAGTAGCCTATAAATATATTGAAGCATTTTTAGACACTGGATTTATGTATAATGAATATTCTGAATTATTTAATATTGTGATTGATTTGTTGGGAATTACCTATGAAGAAGTAAACGCTAAAAATAAATCTAGTTTTCCAAAACTAAAGTTGAACAAACATCAAATTAAAAACGTTATCAGACGTTGGTCACCATCAAAATATCATACAATGCCAATAAATGAAGTGATAGATGATATAATTTTCAAAGTTAAAAATAAAGAAATCGGTATATATAGTTATAGTAGTAATGCAAAGCCTGGAATTACCGAGGATGATTTAAGTAATGATACCTATGAGTTAATCATAACTCCTATAGACGCATATTTCAGAGATATTAGACGCGGCATTTTTTATACTCTTGAGGAGGATTAGTATGTTAAAAATTGCTATAGTAGATGATGAAGAAGCATATTTAATTTATTTAAAAAAAGTTATAGAAAATACATGCAGAGATAAACATATAAATGTAGAAGTTGCGACATATGGTAGTAGTCAATATTTTTTGTTTGATTTACAAGAAAATGTGTATTTTGATATTTATATATTAGACATAGAAATGCCTTTTATAAATGGGCTTAAAATAGCGGAGTTAATACGTGAAAAGTATCAAAATAATTATATAGTATTTGTAACAAGTCATTTGAAATATTCAATTAATGCATTTGAATATAATGCATTTCGATATGTAAAAAAAGAAGATATAAAAAATTGGGTTAAAAGTGTAAATGATTTATTATCGGATAAATTGCTTGATAGGGATACATTTACTATAAATCAAGGTATTCAACAGATTGTGAATCAAATGGACGTAGATGAACTTCAAGAATTTTTGAAAGCATATATAGAGCATGGAACTAATATGAATGTACGTCCATGGAGCATACTAGAAAAACTAAATAAACTTGCTGACTCAAGAGCGTTGCTACTTTATATCAAGGAATCTACATTTCCACAGAAAGATGAATGGATGTTTTCATTTTTTGAAACATTGCCGAAAGAAAAAGTAAATGCTGAATATATAGAGGAACTTTTAGGATATTTAAGAGGTGATTTAGATAAATCTATTACATCACCATCATTTCGTGATCTTAGAATGTTGGATAAATTTATGGTTATAGATTCAAATATTTATCCAGTAGTGTGCGGTATTATATATGAGAAAAGGCATTATAATAGTTTTATTGCAGAGACATACTTGGAAAGTTTATTCAATGATAAAATC
>ERZ773108.1332-NODE-1332-length-25111-cov-5.016443_pt1 | contig 25111 bp, 19 predicted proteins | sample MGYA00580570_ERZ773108 | MGnify/ENA primary metagenome ERZ773108 (study PRJEB29015, sample SAMEA2737840) | human gut metagenome | biome: human gut; feature: human-associated habitat; material: faeces | place: China | collected 2012 ...
TAGAAAACGCAGTAGGCATTCTCGAGAAGGGCTTCTTCCACAAACTTGAAGAACGTCAGTATTTCTCACTGGAACAGTTTAATAAGGATCTCTGGAAGGAACTGGAGGCTCTGAATAAAGAGCCATTCAAGAAGAAGGAACACAACAGATACTACTATTGGGAAGAGGAACAAACTGAATTGATGCCGCTCCCCTCCATGCATTATGAGTACATGGAGAGAAAGACGGCAAAGGTATCAAGCGACTTCCACGTACGCTTTGACAATGCTTATTATAGCGTAGATAAAGCATTTCTGCACAAGAAAGTATCTATTGAGGCTTCTTCATGAATATTCCGTTGCGGCGAAGCCGTCTGTCCGGAAAAATGGAAACCACCTGTCCGGATAGGCGGAAACCGCTTTAGGTTCTTGCTATGTGCGGCGAAGCCGCCTGTATGTTATTGTGCCTGAGATGGATCAAGTCCATAAACCTCCCTCATGGAAATATCCTTTTCTGGGTCAAGACTCATAATCGGAATCTTGTATGAATCGAATGAGATTCGATCCATGATGGCATCTGTGAGAGGGTTGTCCTTACCACCAAGCTTTTGGTACCAGTCTTCCTCAAGATACTGGGAACAGAAGATCGTGGATGAGTGCTTGCGACGCTTATGAATAAGCTCAAGCAGATTGGCTGAGTCTTTTTCAGTAACTCTCATGAGCAGCCACTCATCCAGGATTAGAAGCGTGGGATTGGTGTATTTTTTCAATGCATCTTTAAAGCGGCCTTCATCTCTGGCCTCTTGTAAGTCCAGGAGCAGATCTGGCACACGGACGTACTTAACGCTGTAATAACGCTTACATGCCTCCATTCCAAACGCACAGGCCAGATATGTTTTTCCACTGCCTGTTGCGCCGGTAATGAAGATGTTACGGTATTCTGTGATGTACTCACAAGTTGCCAGCCGTTCGATCAGGTGGCGGTTTACTTTGCGGTTATGACCGTAATCAACTGCCGCAATCGTTGCGTCTGGCTGCTCGAACTCTGCATTCTTAATCAGTCTTTTCAAACGGCTGTTTTTACGGGATGTATATTCGATATCAACGATCATCCCAAACCGATCATCGAAAGGGATCTCCTTCATGGAGATATCCTGCATCTGGTTACGGAATGCATCGGCCATCGATGTCATGTGCATTTCAATAAGCTTGTCAATTGTACTCTGATTTGTCATGATCTCTTACCTCCGTAATAACGGGCACCACGGGTGATGCCGGACTGGGAACTCTCGTTTGTCTGCTTCTGAGGTGCCTCAGATTTAGTTCCACGATCCGCAGCAAGGATGTTCTTGATACTTTTATAGCTGGGTGAATTCGAGTACTGCAGAGCCTTTGCACAGGCGTTTTCAAGCTGCTGTGAAGACTTCCTCTCAGCAAGCTTCAAAAGGCCCATACAGGCCCTGTAAGACTGCTGCTCCACTCTGCCTGAGGTAAGGATACTGTTTACAACTTTATAGGTATTGATTCCGATTGTTTCTGCCCATTTGCGGAAACGGTCACCGTTCCACTCCAGATATTTCTGGTGATCTGGCGGCATATGTTCGAGTACTGTGGAATACTGCCCAGGACGCCCGTACAGGCGTTTGTGGGAAGCAATTCTCCTGAAATCCTTAAAAATTTCAATTGTGGTATCTGTCACTCGCACATCGACCTTATCTTTGATATACTGATAAGGCACCGAGTAGTACATTTTGTCTACGGCGATGTGATAGTTGAACTGTACTGTGGCGGTACGATGTTCAGCTAATTCAAAGCGGGTGGCAGGCAGGGGCATGAGCAATGGCTTCTCATCTTCGAGAAACAGCTTCTGTCGGCTGCCTTCTTTCTTTTGAAAAGAAGCCGCGTTGTACTTTTTGAGCTTTTTCCTGATTTCCTGGTTCAATTCTTCCAGAGAGAAAAACTGTTCATTACGAAGCGCAGCTGTGATCCATGTAGAGACATGGCCAACATTTCCTTCTACACTTGGCTTATCCTTCGGGGCACGTACCCGGGCCGGAATGATAGCAGTGTTGTAATGCTGTGCCAGTTCCTCATAGGACTTAATCAGGACAGACTCATATTTGTCACTCTGTTTACGGTTCGTTGCTGTAGGAGCATTGTCTGATACCAGAATCGGCGTAACGCCGCCAAAGAACTCGTACATATGGACATGAGCGGTAATCCATGACTTTTGTTGTTCATTGATGAACGCTTCGACAAAAGCATACTGGCTGTAGGTCATAACACCAACAAAGATCCATGCTTCGGTAATTTCACCGGTATCCGGATCAATAAGCTTTGCCGAATCACCAGCCCAGTCAACCTCGATCTGCTGGCCTGCTTTCCGCGGGATGTGCATGGTAGCACGGCTTTTTTGCTCGTTCTGCTGAATGTAATAACAGAACTGGGAATACATCAAAGCATCATCACCATTCTGACTGCATTCTTCGAGGTATTCTGTCCAAAGGAGCTTCTTGTTGACACCATTTTTGAGCAATTCCTTACGGATGTAGTCGAAGTCAGGCATCCGCTTGGTGGATTTCGGAGACAAATCTTTTGGAAACATCCGCTGCTCCAACTCAGCATCAGTGAGTGATTCGTCCAGTGGCCAGCTCAGAGATAATTCATCTGCACGTTTCTGGACCTTTACAACTGTCTTTCTTGAAACCTTGAGGCTTTTCTCAATGTCACGAAGAGACAGACCCAAGGCTGTCAGCCTTAGGATTTCACGATATTTGGTCATATGAAGACCTCCCTCATAATGAATTAGCATCAAATTCGATGCTTACATCCATTATAAGAGTGGTTCCCTAATGACCGGAAGAGCGGTTTCCATCAATCCGGAACAATGGTTTCCTCAATCCGGACAAGTGGTGTAAAAGTACCCGTAATATTCACTTCAACCGTAGTTCGTATTTATTCCCTTGCCGGAGAGTTTCTTTGTGAATGGCCCAGAGCTACCCGTAAGGGGCAGTGGTCAACCAATCCTGAACACCTGCCAGATCACTATAAAGGATTCACTCAGTGGAATGGTCCTTACTTTATTCAGAAAGCGCAACTCATTGGCAAGAATACAGAGACTGTTATCCGGACGATCCTCAAATCCAGACCATACGAAGTACAGACCTATCGTATGTGTCTGGGTATTCTGAACTTTACAAAGAAGTACAGCAATAAGACTCTGGAAGAGTGCTGTAAGCAGGCGATTGCTCTGAATAAGCAGAAATATACCTTTATCAAGAATACGATAGCTGTTGTAGCAGATGATCTCGGAGAAGCAGGCTATCATCATCCCACATCGGCAAAGAAAGAACCGGTACGCGGAGGGTATGTAATGCCACCGGAAGCTTCCAGTATCGACACTCTTTTATCACGCAGCAAGGCTCTTGCTGATCAGATACGAGAGGGGGCCGATGAATAATGCTTACAGGAACTGTACTGATAAATGAACTCGTTGATGAACTGAACGAACTTAAGCTTTCAACTATGGCAGCTACATTGGATGATCTGTATCACAAACCCGGATTTCTGGAAATGGATCGGCTTACGCTTATTGCAGAACTGATCGGACCACAGTTTCAGGAAAAGGTCAGCACGACATTAAAGAATCGCTTAACAGCGGCACATCTGAAGGGCTCACCTGAAGAATTGTCAGACTGTGTGGACTCTGACAAGCGGGAGTATCTGCCTGCCGGTATAACAGAGGTTCTTTCCTCTTTTGACTTTATTGAAAGAGGCTACAATCTCTGTATTCTTGGAGAATCAGATGCCGGAAAGTCTTACCTTGCAAAAGCTATCGGCATAAAGGCCTGCAACCGATATAACGTCGGTTACTTTCACAGCGAGGAACTTTTGGAAAGCATGGTAGCTCTTAAAGAGCAGGATTACGATAAATATGCTCGTAAGATGAAGAAGTATCTCAAATGGGAACTGATCATCCTGGATGATTTCCTGCTTCACACAATCACTGACGAAAGAGAGATTAAAATCCTCTTTGAGCTTCTGGAGAAGCGGAACGAGCAGAGGAAAAGCACCATCGTATGCTCACAGCGTGATCCGGATAACTGGAAAGCGATGATCCTCAACGATGAGGTATCTGCCAATTCCATCATGAAGAGAGCTACAAAGCACTACACAGTTAAGATCAACACACGATAAGCGGTGGTCTTCTAACTAAAAAATGGGCGGTCGTTGACTTCGGAAAGCAGCCGTTCTAAAACAGAATGGCGACCGCTGAGCCCCGTAAAATGCAGACTGTTGGCGTATTATCTTCAAAAAACGTTGACATTTCATTCAAAACTGCTATAATAAACTTACCTAAAAGGTAAATTTTTGACAGGGGGGGGTGATCCTGTTCTGAACGTTGAGTATGAGGATATTGAGGTCAAAGAACTATTTGACGATTTGAATGATGTTCGTAATTCTAAAAACTTAATGAAAAAGGAAATCGGTGCAGAATTAACGAAGGCTGTTAAGAAACGATATAATCAAATCGTTGCGTTTACCTCGTTTTCAGCACTTCAACAATCTGGAATAGGAAAAATGGAATCCTTGGAGGGAGACCGAAAGGGGGCATATTCATTAAGGGTTTCCGCAAACTATCGTTTGATTGTTAAACCAAAAACAAAAGATTTAAGTGTAGAAAGCCTTAAGAATTGCGATACATTAATTATCGAAGGGGTGATTGATTATCATGGTAAAAGAAAAAAATTTAGTTGGATTATCCCGTGATTATATTATTCATCCGGGAGAGACATTGGCGGAAGTACTTGAAGACAGGGAGATGTCGCAAAGGGAACTTGCTGTTAGAACTGGAATGACAGAAAAGCATATCAGCACAGTTATTCATGGACAGAAAGGCATATCAGCTGCTTTTGCAAGAAAGCTAGAGTATGCTTTGGGAATTGAGACATCTTTCTGGATGAATCTTCAAGCAAACTACGACCGTGAATTACTTGAGTTTGAGGAAGTGAATAATATCACTGAGGCCGAATTAAGCGTTCTGAAGAATCTTAAGGAAGTTATAGAAGTCTGGACGTCTTTTGGATGGCTTGATGAAGAAACGAACCCTGCCGCAATGGTGCTGGATTTTCGGATGATTTTTGGTATTAGTAATCTGCTTGATACTCCAAAAATTTCATATGCAGCCGCTTACCGTGTGCAGAATAAAAATGTAGATCCGTATGTACTATTTGCATGGCAAAGAATGTGTGAGCTTCTTACAAAGAACATCGAAATAGCTGACGAAGTAGACACGGAAAAGCTTAGAGAGATGATACCTGATATTAAACAGGTGATGTTCATGAGGGCAAATCAAATTCAGAAGAAGTTGACTGCTATTTTTTCTGAATGTGGAATTGCTTTTAGAATTGTTCCCAATTTTACTGGTGCGCCGGTGCAGGGATTTATTAAGAAAACCGAAGATGGGGCATTAATTCTCTGCATGACATTGAGACAAAAGTTTGCTGACATCTTCTGGTTTACGCTTTTTCACGAAATTGCCCATGTTTTAAATGGCGACACAAAACATGAATTCATTGATTTTGATTCAGTATCAGGAGAAGTTGAATCAAAGGCTGATAGTATGGCAGGAGAGTTCCTGATTGATTCAAAGGAATACAAGAGCTTTGTAGCTGCAGAGGGCTATAAACGGTCAAGTGAGATTGAACGATTTGCAAGTACACAGAATGTGAAAGATTATATTGTTCAGGGTAGGCTTATGAAGGAAAAAATTATTCCTTGGAAGGCTCGACCAAGATACGAGTGGGCATAGTATTGATAATGATTTGGTTAAAGGCATCTGTCAACATGGCAGGTGCTTTTATTATACGAAAAAAAGAAGCGTGATGAGATGGGAATACTGAGCAGTTTGCTTCGGAGCAGGGATAAGTCCACGGACAGGACGGCAGGAAGTAGCTAAAGCTTCTTTCTTGGCGGAACTGCAAGCGGCAAGTACGTGACGGAAAGATCTGTGATGCAGATGACAGCGGTTTATTGCTGCGTGAGGATCCGGTCAGAGGAGGTGGTAAGTCTGCCATTACAATTTTAACGATATACCGATGATAGCGGTAAGGAAAAAGCAGTAGAACATGTATTGCTTAGCCAGATGAAGAATGAAGATTGGGAGAAAGTGAAAACCTAGATGCGGGACGATTTAAAGAACTATTACGCAGAGGTGGCGGTATATAAATTGATATTATATATTACAAACCTAAATTGATGTTATATTTGCATAAAATTGTTTCAAAATTTTCAGAACAATTTGCTGTTTATGCAAAAATATTGTATAATGAATAAGAAAATATCGATATCATGAAAGATTAATTTGATGGAGTTTTTGAATGGAAACAGAATGATTCCCTTTATTCAGTCAAATGGAGAATGCCGACTGGGAGAAAGTAAAAAACCAGATGCAGGACGATTTAAAGAACTATTACGCAGAGATGGGCGGTATATAAAATCTAAAACCACTCAAAGAAAGGAATACACATGAAATTTCCTAAGTATTCAATCCTATATTTCAACCACCCCCTAACACAGCACCAGAAAGAGTTAGGTCAGTTTCTAAAAGAAGGAAAAAAAGTATTCTGGTTCGGAACGGAATCAGATGTTACATACTTGAAGAAAGCCTACAAGCCCTTTTCCGATGCCTTCTTCCTACAAGCTTTTATCATCCCGGAGACAGATGAGGCAGAATCATTTACACCGTTTACCGTAATAGACGGCGAAGGCTTAAATCGGGAATACGCCCAGCTATTTGACTGGCTGGAAAAAGCGATCCCTTCTTTTAACACCGCCCAGTACCGGGTAGAACATGCCGGAATTGCTGATAATATTGTAGTGAAGGCATCTGCCGGAACGGGTAAAACCACGGTGATGATTGACCGCATTTTGTATTTAATGCACATGGTTCCGGATCTGGATATGTCGGAGATTTTCATGATCACGTTTACCAACGAGGCAACGAATCAGATGAATGATCGCCTCCAGGAAATCCTCCTAAAAAAATATGCTTTGACGAAGAATCAAAGATATTTAACCTGGCTGGAACAGCAGTCGCAGATGCACATTTCGACGATTGACAGTCTGGCATATGATTTATTCAAACGGTTTGGATGCAGTGTGGGATTTGGACGAGATTTAGGGATTCAGCCGCTGGAAAAAGAAAGAAAAGAGCTGATAAAGGATCTTCTGTCGGAAGAATTGGATGATGGAAAATCGATCACGTCTCAGATAGGAATGAACTATGCAGGCGCCAGCAAGGTGATAGATGTGTACTGGAAAGAACTGACCAGAAAAGGTTACACGATTTCGGAAGTGTTAGAAAAGGACTGGGGTGACGTAGAGCGCGAACCGGTGCTTTCAAATTTTCAACAGGTTATTAAGGCGGTACTGAAAGAATTTGAAAAAAAATATACCCGGCTTAAACTGGATAAGAATGCGATTTCAATCAATGATTTGTTCTTTGATTTTGGTCACTATCTGCTGAATGGGAAAATGGACTGTAAAGGTCTTACAATGAAATATCTGTTTGTGGATGAATTTCAGGATACGGATGCCACGCAGATCCGGACATTTGCACGCCTGGTGCAGATGATTCATGCAAAGCTTTTTGCCGTAGGGGATGTAAAGCAGAGCATTTACTCCTTCAAGGGAGCAACGGACGAGGCGTTTGATATTCTGGAGGAAGAAATGCATGGCAGCCTGCATTCCTACAGTCTCCGAAATAATTACCGTACCTGTGCCAATATCATGAAAGTGATGGAGCAGTATTTCTTTGCATGGTCAAGGCAGGGATTGCTGCATTATGAGGAGCCGGTAAGACCGTTCAATACCCGTACAGGTACGGTTGAAATGGAATATGTGGAAAATAAAAGTTCCTGGCCTGCCCAGACGATGCGCCATATCAATGAGGCATTGGACGATTTGGAGACGGATATCCGTTCTGGTAAGAAAAAAGTGACTGATAAAACGAAGGTGGCCGTGCTGGTCCGGGGAAATCAGAAGGCGGCGGAAATTGCGGCTTTATGCCGGAAAAATGGAAAAACCGTTGTTTTGAATTCGGATCGCCCCTTTTTCCTTTCACAGGCAGTGAGAGATTTCTATGTACTGATCAGTTCGTATATTTTTGCAGAACGACCTATTTATACATATAATTATCTGATGACCCCATATGCAGCTTATGAAGGAACGGTTTCTGTATCTGAGATGGAACAGATTAAAATGAATGGTGCGGAATTAACGGAGTATTTATCCGGATTTCTTTCCCAGACAAAATGGCATGAATATCAGAGAAAATTCAGGCTTAAACCAGTTGTAGCGGTTATTAAGGATATCGTGGAAAACAGCAATGTGATAGAAAATTTTATTGCCATGGACAAGGTGAACTTATATGGAAATGAATGGAGTGAAGCGAAGAAAAACAGACAGGCACTGATTGATGCTAAATTGTATCAAAAGAACCTGGATAAATTGTTGGAAATGATTCAGCAGAGGATGGACGGGGAGTTTGCGACGCTTTACGATCTTTATATTTACCTGACGTTGATGATTGCGACGAACCGAGATGAGATGGAACCGGATGTAGAGATGACAGATGATTATACCAGTGTATATATTATGACGGTTCACAAGTCAAAAGGTCTTGAATATGATACGGTGATTCTGCCGGCGATGGGGCATTCGCTGGTTCCAAGGGAAAGAACTTCGATTCTTTTAGGAAAAGATAAGGCTGCCTGGGCATTCGAGCCGGGGAAAAGTGTTCAGATGAAGAGCCGTTGGTATGAAGAACTGCAGAAAGAGGCAGTGCGAAGAGGTGTGGCGGAGGAAACCCGGATGCTCTATGTCGCTATGACACGGGCGGTAAACCGGCTTATCTTGCTGGTAAATGAGAGACAGACGTATGAAAGCTGGTCGTCTCTGATTGGAAAGGTGGGGCTGATCAATGAGTAATCGGGTATATACGTACACAAAGGTTTCAGAATTAAAACATGCCCCGTATTTTAAGGAAATTGCACCTTTGCCGCAGCTGACCTTGTCTAGGGAGATGGCGGTTAATATGTCTTATGACATGAAGATATTTAAGGGCAATATCATGGGCTTTTTGAATTTTTCCCAGAGGCTGTTTCCCGGATGGAATACGAGTGGACAGAAGTTTGTATATGTGACGGCTTTAAATCGTTTTTTGCGGGATAAAATAGCGGCGGTACATGACAGGGCGGAAAGAGACTGGCTGTTTGGATGTAAAAAGAATCTGTATGCGGCGATTCAAAATATGATTCGTCTGGAGGAGGCGCGTGTCCGCCCCGAAGATATGGAAGCTTCTGACCGGGATCTTTCTTTGTTTTTAGAAATGTGGAAATATCTGGAGCAGCTGGATGGCAGTATCGCCGCTTTTCGGAACAGACTGCGAGAACTGGAACAGCCGGGAAATTTTGAACGGGAGGCGGAACGTGCGTTTTGCTTTCACGGAAATAAGGTCATTGTATGGAATGGCTTCCAGTTTTTGACGCCGATACAGAGATTTGTGTATGACTGTTTTGTAAAATCGGGATACAGTATTTATGCCCTGATACAGGATGAAAAGAAATATCCGTATGCCAATGAAATCTGGAGACACCTTTATAATGAAAGCAATGGATACCCGCCATATGAAGACTGGATTCGTTTTGAAGATCCGGATTCTAAAAATCCGCTGGGAGAAATATTTGAAACCGGGGAAAAGACAAGTGCTCCGAATGTGAAAATAATCAAATACAGCAATACGATCGAATTTGTGGAAGATATCTCCAGGATCCAGGAGCAGGGATTTTACTTATATAGTGCGGATGATTATACGGCTAACCGGATACTAAAGGATTATTTTCCAGAACGATATGAGGTAAGAAATTTGCTCTCATATCCAATCGGACAGTTTGTATATATGCTGCATAAAATGTGGGATGAAAATCGGCAGTGTATTATACTGAGTGCGGATGGATTGAGAAAATGCTTCGCATCCGGCTGGCTTACAGCGCACGGGAAAAGCAGTATACAATATACGGATGATTTAGAGCGTATATTACCTTATTTTGAAAATTGTTATACACTGAAAGAATGGAATGAACGGCTAAGTTGCTTTTCCGATGCTTACGATAACGCATATGATGTTTTTTCGCAGACAGAGGAAGAGACCGGACTTGAGAAGAGAAAACAAAGGGCACTGGCAAATCCGTTATCTCATTTTGGACCATTTTCAATCGGAGAGGATCGAATTAGAGAAGTAATCGATCTGATCAGCCAGCTGATCCGCATGGCAAAGGAATTATTTGCTTCGAATGAACCTGTTTCGATTCAGCAGCATATGAGCAAACTGGATGCACTGCTATATTTCCGGGATGGAATGCCGCAGGATCTGTACCGCGAGGAGAAAGAAAAAATAAAACAAATCTTCCTGGCACTTGAAAATGATCAGGTAAAGGATTTTATGTGCTATCCGGGAGACCTGGTAGCCGCACTCCTTTCTTTTATGAGTGGAACGATGGAAGATGAAACGGATGACCATCATGGACTTAAGACATTGGTTTTTAATATTTTCCAGATCGAATCAGCCTCTGTTTTTGCGAAAGAAAAAGTACATATCTGTCTGGCGGATATTACAAAGCTGCCGGGAACATCTGGCAGTTATCGCTGGCCGTTGGATGAGACCATTTTGCGGGAAATTGCTGAAAAAACAGCCGGAACGTATGCTTCTGACTGGCTGGAAAATAACCGGTTGACAGCGCTGGCAAACCGTTATTATGTTTATAATGCCCTGAAAAATAAAGATGTGGAAATTTCATGGATTTACCAGCAGGGAGAGAAATGCTTATCCCCATCTCCATACATTACACTGTTGGACCAATTGTCGGATGCCGGAATTCAGGATTCTACACTCAGAAATCTGGATTTACAGTATGTGAACGGAGTGATGGTTCATAAACGCCTGGACAAAACGTATTCGATCAAGGAAAATAAAAGGTGGCATTTGTATGAGGATGAATTAGAATATGCCTTATGTCCTATGCGCTATGTATACAGTTGTGTGTTGGGAGAAAATTTTGCATATATGAATGAATATCAGCAAAACAAGGCAATTGTCCGGCTGATTCAGGTATTAAATGCATTGTTGAAAGGCAGATATTCGATGGAGCAGATAGCGCAGCAAGTATTCGAATTGTTTCCTTACATCCGGAAAGCAGAAAAACGGCAGATGCTGGATGATGCGATATGCTGGAATCAGCCGGAGAGGGAAGGGAGTTTTACGGAAGCTGGAAATTATCAATATACAGATGAACGCCTGAAACTTGTATTTTTGGATAATCAGAATTATGCTTATGCAGAGAAAATGGCCTCGATGCTTATGAGTCAGTCGGGAATAACGGGGATTTACCCAGACAGAACAGGAGGAGGAGATTCCAAAAACTGTGAATTTTGTCCACATATGAGATATTGTCCGGATGCAATATTTGGAATAGACTATAAGGGTGATAGTGAATGATAGAGAGAAAGTTTTGGGAAGAAGTTCGAAGCCATTGGATTTTGGAGGCACCGCCGCAGATTTCGGATCGGAAGACATCTTCAGGTGGTGAGATTGATCCAAGTCTTCTTGAGGATCCGTGGGGGCAGGAGGGAATTCCTTTTGATATGGTTGATTATGACGATGCGATGGAGGCAGCCTTAACAGGGGAAAGCTATCAGGTTCCCAAAGGACAGGGGCAGAAGCCAAAAGTGGCACCCAGACAGGGAATTCAGCCTATGCCGCAGTCATTCGCTCAGGCAGTTAAGCCGCCGGAAAAACGACAAAAACCTATGTTTGACAGCGCAGGCTTTGAAGAACGGATGGAACGTCGGACGCTCGCAGATTATATCGAGGCAGGAAAATTGCTTTTAAAATGTGAATTACCGGAAAAGATGGAAAAATTGGGACAAGAATTGCTAGATCGAATGTCTGTATTGCAGACAAGCATCCGTGAATTTGAAAAAGTGTATCAGCCGGATATGTCCCAATTTTATGACTGTTACATTCCGGATACACTGCAGCTGGCAGCTTCATATCTGGAATATGTTGACGCGGAAATCGATGGGGATATAATAAAAGAAACAGAGAAAGAAGCAGCAGCTGCACTTGAAACACTGATAAACGGTGTCAATGAAAAAATAGAAGAAATCTATCGCTATGCAAAAATTGAGATTCACGCACAGGCGAGAGCCTTGGAAAGCATGATGAGTCAGGAAGGGTATGTAGATCCGAATTTTAAAATCAGGTAATGGGGAGGACGATAGAATGGGTGAGGCAAATGATACAGCAAATAGGATGATAAAAACAGGAGAGGGAAAAGCGCCGACGCTTACCCTGGATCCGGATGAAGTGAAGTATGACATGTCTTTTATGGAGCCATCCTTAAAGAAAAATATGCCTGCGGAGGAAACAAAAGCAGCGGCGGCGGGGGCGGTCGATGAGTCGATGCTGTCTGAGGATGAGAAGAGGCAGGTGGAGACGTTTGTAAAACAGATTGATATTTCAAATATAAAACTGGTCAATTCGTATGGTGCCAGTGCGCAGAAGGGAATTTCCGGTTTTTCAGTTTCCATTACCAAGAACGTAAAAACGAAAGATTTTGGTGACATCGGAGATAGCTTACGGGAACTTGAGACGGCCATCAAAAGCACCACGACTTCGGAGAAAAAGGGATTACTGGGTCTGTTCAAAAAAGGGAAACAGAAAGTGGCATCCTTGATTGCCAATTATGAAAGTGCAGAAACCAATATCAAAAAAATAGAAAAGGATCTGCAGAAGCATCAGATGGCGTTGACAAAAGATATTTTCGTGTTTAACCAGATGTATGACATGAACCTTGACTTTTACAAGGAATTGACGATGTATATCATTGCAGGCAAGAAGGCACTTGGACAGGCAAAGTCTACAAAGCTGGTGGAACTGCAGGAAAAGGCTGACACAACCAGGGATCAGCTGGATGTGCAAATGTATAGAGATTATGCGGATGCATGCACCCGGTTTGAGAAAAGACTTGCGGAGCTGGAAATGACAAGGCTGCTCTCGATCCAGATGGCCCCGCAGATCCGCCTGCTGCAGAATGCTGATCAGGAAGTGGTGGATAAGCTCCGCTCGGATATTCTGAATACAATTCCGGCATGGAGAAACCAGATGGTTCTGGCGCTGGGAATTGAGCATACGACCAGGGCATTAAACGCGCAGAATGCATTGGATGAAATGACGAATGAACTGTTTAGAAAAAATGCGGAAACGCTGAAACAGGGGGCGATCGATGCAGCATTGGCGTCCGAGCGCAGCATTGTAGATGTGGAAACGCTGAAAAAAATCAATGCGGATATTATTACATCGATCGATGAGGTCGTAAAAATTCACGAAGAAGGTTCCCAGAAACGCGCAGAGGCACAGGAAGAACTTGTCAAGATTGAGACAGAGTTAAAGGACGCTTTATTGAAAGCTGGTTCCAGGTAGGATGCTTATGAAGAAACATTTACGAATCACATGGAATGCTCCGGTTGTGCTGAGCATAGTGGCTGTGAGTTTTGCTGCCACGTTATTAAACTACCTCACGGGTGGAAGAGGCGGGATGCTTCTATTTATGACATACCATTCTTCCCTCCTGTCACCGATGACGTGGATCCGGATGTTTACACATATATTTGGACATGCGGATTGGTCACATCTAATCGGTAATATGAGTTATCTGCTATTACTTGGACCGATGCTGGAAGAAAAATATTCATCGAGGGTTCTTCTGGAGGTTATCCTTGTGACAGCGTTTGTGACGGGACTGGCAAATTATATCCTTTTTCCGGCGACTGCATTGTGCGGTGCCAGTGGAGTTGTGTTTGCCTTTATACTATTATCTTCGTTTACAAATTTTCGCGAGGGTGAAATACCGGTTACGTTCATTCTGGTGGCGGTTCTGTTTATAGGGCAGCAGGTCTGGGATGGTATTACGATTCGGGACAATATTTCCCATATGACTCATATTATAGGGGGAATGATTGGCGGAATGATCGGGTATGGATTGAATTGCAAATCGCGGTTTGAGTAGATTAATTAGAAAAAGCTCCTGCATACACAGAATGAAGATTTATCTGTTTATGCAGGAGTTTTTTTTGAAATTTACAGCCGTTTATCAGCCGTCAATTCTCATTACATCTGTCCCTCGTTATACCGCTTAATCAGCTTCTGGATCTTCGCAGTCGGAGTCAGTGCGTTCTCCAGAGATACGTTATGGTTCAGGGAGTTGATGATTGCAGCGATAAACTTGCTCATATCAGCTTCTACATACCAGTCACGTTTAAGAAGTTCCGGTGTGTGGTAGTTTAAGTTGGTGGTTACGACGCAGTCGAGGTAACCTTTTGCGAAAAATTCGTCGAATTTCTCAAGTCCGTTGGTGAACAGACCGAAGGTAGCGCATACAACGACGCGTTTTGCCTTGCGCTCTTTGAGGGCGCGGCAGGTGTCCAGCATGCTCTCGCCGGAGGAGATCATGTCATCGATGATGAGAACGGTCTTTCCTTCAACGGAAGAACCTAAGAACTCATGGGCAACGATCGGGTTACGTCCATTGACAACACGGGAGTAATCGCGGCGTTTGTAGAACATACCCATGTCAACACCCAGGTTGTTTGCCAGATATACGGCGCGGGACATAGCGCCCTCGTCCGGGCTGATAACCATCAGGTTGTCCTTGTCGATCTTTAAGGTTTTGTCATGGTTCAGTAATGCCTTGATAAACTGGTAGGTCGGCATGAAATTATCAAAACCGCTTAACGGAATGGAGTTCTGTACACGCGGGTCATGTGCATCGAAGGTAATGATGTTGCTTACGCCCATCTGAATCAGTTCTTCGAGCATCATCGCGCAGTCAAGGGATTCACGACCGCTGCGCTTGTGCTGGCGTCCTTCATATAAGAACGGCATGATAACATTGACACGATGAGCGGTAGCAATGGATGCGCCGATGATACGTTTTAAATCCTGATAATGGTCGTCCGGGGACATATGATTGGTAAATCCGCTCATTTTGTAGGTCAGGCTGTAGTTGGTTACATCGACCATGGCGTAAATATCGGTACCACGGACAGACTCATTGACGATGCCTTTTGCTTCACCGCTTCCGAAACGCGGGCACGCGCAGTCAAGCATGTAGGAATCAGCATCATAGCCGCGGTACTGTAAATTTTCCTGACGTTTTTTCAGGACTTCAATATCGTTGCGGCGGAAATTGATAATGTGGGAGTTGACTTTCTCAGCCAGATCCCGGCAGCTCTCCAGTGCGGCAATTTTAAGCGGCGCAACCGGAAGCGTGTCATTAAACACGTAGTCATTCGACATGATTATACCTCCAAACAGTGTAGGTCCTTCGATGCATGCGGGCAGAGCGTACAAGTTTGTCTGCCATTTGCAGGACATAATACAACTACTTTATACCATTTTATGATAAGAAACGTCAATAGCAAATGAGAAAATTACAAAAAAAATCAAATATTTGGCTTGCTTTCAAAAAAATCCGCATCTGCGAATCAGAAGCACAACTTTACAAAAAAGCTGATTACTGTTAATATAATACTGGATTCTTAGGGTTTAAAAATATTTGAAATGAGGATTTTATAAATGAAAAAAGGTCATCTGATAAAATCGGTCGATCCGGGCTCGATTGCGGAGGAAATGGAGCTGGAGCCGGGGGACGTCCTTCTGACGATCGATGGAGATGAGATAGAGGATATTTTTGATTATGAATATAAGATAAACAGTGAGGAGATTACGCTGCTGGTCCGCAAGAAGAACGGCGAGGAGTGGGAACTGGATATCGTAAATGAGTATCAGGATCTGGGGATTACCTTTGAAAATGGTCTGATGAGCGATTATCGTTCCTGCAGGAATAAGTGCATCTTCTGTTTCATCGACCAGATGCCGCCGGGCATGCGTGAGACACTGTATTTTAAGGACGATGATTCCAGACTTTCGTTCCTGCAGGGCAACTATATCACGCTGACGAATATGAAGGATAAGGATATTGAGCGGATTATCCGGTTTAAGCTGGCGCCGATCAATATTTCAGTGCAGACGACGAATCCGGAGCTGCGCTGCAAGATGCTTCATAACCGCTTTGCCGGTGAGGCACTCCAGAAAATCGACCGCCTGTATGAGGCGGATATCCCGATGAACGGTCAGATCGTTTTATGCCGGGGCGTCAATGACGGGGCGGAGTTAGATCGTTCGATCCGTGACCTGACGAAATACATTCCGGCGATGCAGAGTGTTTCGGTTGTGCCGGTCGGTCTCTCGAAGTACCGCGATGGTCTGTATCCGCTTGAGCCGTTTACACCGGAGCAGCTGGGCGATACCATTGATTTGATAGAGAAATGGCAGAAGAAGATCTATGCGGAACATGGTATTCACTTCATTCACGCCAGCGATGAATTTTATATGGGCGCCGGGCGCCCGCTTCCGGAAGCGGATCGCTATGATGGCTATATCCAGCTGGAAAATGGGGTCGGCATGATTCGCCTGATGGAGGAGGAGATAGCCGAGGCGCTGGAGCAGCTGCATCCGGGAGAGGCTGGCGAGGTGTGCCCGGAGGAGATTTCGATTGCAACGGGACGGCTGGCTGCCCCGTATATTGAGCAGTATGTAGAGCGCGTGTGCCGCCAGTTCCCGGGGAAAAAGGTACATGTATATGCGATCCGCAATGACTTCTTTGGTGAGCGGATCACGGTGGCGGGGCTGATCACGGCAAAGGATCTGATTGCACAGTTAAAGGAACAGCCGCTCGGCAGCCGCCTGCTGCTTCCAAGCGCCATGTTCCGAAGCGGCGAGGAGACATTTCTGGATGATCTGACCCGCACGGATGTACAAAATGCTTTACAAGTTCCGGTGGATATTGTAAAATCAAGCGGACGCGATTTTGTGGAAGCAATTCTGGCTCCTGTGAAGGAGGAAAGCTCCAGGCATGGCGAGTATGAGCCGGATCCGGAGGAATTTGTCGCTCAGATGGATGATAACTGGCAGGAAGAAGATCTGGATGGCGTACAGGTGTACGCATATGAGCCGGAAGACTTGGACGAGGATGCTCCGGATGAAGTCGTTTGTTTTGAAGAGGAAGACTCAGATCGGGAGGATGAGAAAGAAACGTGATGGCTGGAAATACAGTGGAAAACGTGCTTTCGGACACACAGAAAGAAAGCGTCTGGATGTGAAATGCATCACAATGAATGAAACAAGTAACTGGACAATAAAAATAGCAGCTGTGGATTTACAAACCAGCTGCGGAGCATGAAAATAAATGGAGGCATAAATATGAAAAAGAAACCGGTGGTGGCGGTCGTTGGACGTCCAAACGTGGGAAAATCCACCCTTTTCAACGTCCTTGCGGGCGATATGATTTCGATTGTAAAAGATACTCCAGGTGTAACGCGTGACCGTATTTACGCGGACTGTACCTGGTTAGACCATTCTTTTACCCTGATCGATACTGGCGGTATCGAGCCGGATACGAAGGATATTATCCTGTCCCAGATGCGTGAGCAGGCGGAGATCGCGATCGCGACGGCGGATGTGATCCTGTTTATCGTAGATGTGCGTCAGGGCATGACCGATTCGGATTCCAAGGTGGCGGATATGCTGCGTAAATCGAGAAAACCGGTTGTTCTGGCGGTCAATAAAGTAGACAATCCGGCGAAATTTGGCAATGACGTCTATGAGTTCTACAACCTCGGTATCGGTGATCCGGTAGCGATCTCGGCAGCCTCCCGTCTGGGACTGGGCGATCTGCTGGATGAAGTCGTGGCACATTTCCCGGAGGGAAGCGGCGACGAGGAAGAGGATGACCGTCCGAGAGTGGCGATTGTCGGAAAACCAAACGTAGGTAAATCTTCTATTATAAATAAGCTTCTGGGCGAGAACCGCGTCATTGTATCGGATATCGCCGGTACGACCCGCGATGCGGTCGATACAGAGATCGTCCGCAACGGTACCGAGTATGTCTTTATCGATACGGCAGGTCTGCGCCGCAAGAGCAAGATTAAGGAGGAGCTGGAGCGCTACAGCATCATCCGTACCGTAACGGCGGTTGAGAGAGCTGATGTGGTTCTGATGGTCATCGACGCGAAAGAGGGAGTAACCGAGCAGGATGCAAAGATTGCCGGTATCGCACATGAGCGCGGAAAAGGTATTATCATCGTGGTAAATAAATGGGATGCGATCGATAAGACCGATAAGACTATTTATGAGTACACCAATAAGATTAAGACCGTTCTGTCCTTTATTCCGTATGCGGAGTTCGTCTTCGTATCCGCACTGACCGGACAGCGTATGAATAAGCTGTTTGAGATGATCGACATGGTGCGCGAAAATCAGACACTGCGTATTGCAACCGGCGTTCTCAATGAGATCCTGGCAGAGGCAGTGGCACTGCAGCAGCCGCCGTCTGACAAGGGCAAGCGTTTAAAGCTCTACTATATGACACAGGTAGCGGTCAAACCGCCGACATTCGTTGTGTTTGTCAATGATAAGGAACTGATGCATTTCTCATATACACGGTATCTCGAGAACAAGATCCGTGACGCATTCGGATTCAAGGGAACTTCCTTAAAATTCCTGATCCGCGAGAGAAAGGGGAAGGATCAATAATGGAACGTCTCATCTGTATTGTGATTGGCTATATCTTTGGTCTGATCCAGTCCGGCTATCTGTATGGAAAGGCGAATCATATGGATATCCGCCAGTACGGCAGCGGAAATGCCGGTTCTACGAACGTCCTGCGTGTGATGGGAAAGAAAGCGGGCGCGATCGTATTTTTAGGGGACTTTTTCAAGGCGGTGTTTGCAATGGCAGTCTGCCGTCTGCTGTTTAAGGGAAATGCGGACGTGGATCTTCTTGCATTGTATGCGGGTCTGGGAGTCACACTCGGTCACAATTTCCCGTTTTACCTGAAATTCAAGGGCGGCAAGGGAATTGCCTGCATGGCGGGCATCATGACAGCGATGGATCTGCGGATTACGCTGACCTGTTTCGTGATTTTCTCCGTGACGGTGTTCCTGACCCGCTATGTATCGCTTGGTTCGATTCTTGTGTCGCTCACCTTTTTTGCAGAGCTTGTGATCTTTGAGAGCATGGGTTCCTACCGGGTAAGCACGCCGAACCGCATCCAGTTCTATGCACTGGGCGCGATTCTGATGTGCATGGCGATCTGGCGCCATCGGAGCAATATTGGGCGTCTGTTGTCCGGCGCAGAAAACAAACTGGGCGCGAAGAAATCATGAAAGAAGTTTAACAACACTTTACATAGTTGCCATAAGGTAATTGTTCACAGGTAGGCACTTTTGGAACCGAAAGTGCCGTAAGAAAACGTGGTGGCAGCAGGAATTTGCCGTATTTAAATGCGAAGCCACGGCAAATTCCGTTACTGGGCACGTATGCGTGAACAGTAACGTCATAAGTAACGGGAATGTATAAAAATTTCCAAAAAACATTGACCTGTAGAGAGAAGAAGAGAGAAAAGCAGGTCGGGAGGTATCAGGATGGCAGCAGTAGGAATTATCGGAGCCGGAACCTGGGGCACAGCCCTGGCGGTGCTTCTGAACAATAATGGACACGATGTGACAATCTGGTCGGCATTTGATACAGAGATCCAGGAAATGAGCCGCACCAGACGGCACAAAAATCTGCCGGAGGTTGTACTTCCGGATCAGATCCAGATGACAGCGGATCTGCGCACCGCGATGGCGGAGAAGGATATGCTGATTATGGCGGTTCCGTCCGTCTATGTCCGCAGTACGGCGGCGAAGATGAAGGAATACCTGCGTTACGGTCAGATTGTTGTGGATGTAGCGAAAGGAATCGAGGAGCAGAGTCTTATGACGATGTCACAGGTCATCGAGGAGGAACTTCCGCTGGCGGAGGTAGCCGTCCTTTCCGGACCGAGCCATGCCGAGGAGGTGAGCCGGGGATTGCCGACCACCTGTGTGGCAGCGGCGCACCGCAAAAAGACTGCCGAGTTCATGCAGAGTGTGTTTATGAGCCCGGTGTTCCGTGTTTACACCAGCCCGGATATGCTGGGCGTGGAAATTGGCGCGGCTCTTAAAAATGTCATTGCGCTGGCAGCCGGTACCGCGGATGGGTTGGGATGCGGCGATAACACAAAGGCGGCGCTGATCACCCGCGGAATTGCGGAGATTTCCCGTCTGGGTATCGTAATGGGCGGAAAACAGCAGACCTTCTACGGACTGTCCGGTATTGGTGATTTGATCGTAACCTGTGCGAGCATGCACAGCCGCAACCGCCGGGCGGGTATCTTGATTGGAAAGGGATACACGATGGATGAGGCGATGAAGGAAGTGCAGATGGTTGTCGAGGGCGTTTATTCTGCGAAAGCCGGTCTTCTGCTGGCACAGAAATACGGCTGCGATATGCCGATCGTTTCCCAGGTCAACCAGGTGTTGTTTGACGGGAAATCTCCGAAAGAGGCGCTGGCGGATCTGATGATGCGCGATCCGCGGATTGAATCGAGCGATCTTCCATGGAAGGGATAATTCAGACGGCAGTCATTGTTCTGAATTTGAGTGATATAATTCGGAATAATAGCAATGAGATCTACTATGTTTTTCTGGAAAATGCAGGTGTCCACGTCAGGTGGACAAAAGCTTATAAAAGTGTTTGCTATAACCTGTAAGAATACTTAATATAACTACGAGATCTGGAAAAGAGAGAATTTAGCGAAAAAAAACGAAAATCCGCTAAATTCCCTCTTTTTTAAGTGGTTTTTGTATTGACAATTAGAGGGGTAAAATTTATAATTGCCTCATTCAAATAGTTGTTGTATTCCATTGCAGCATAGAATTGGAGGAGAATATTATGAAAAAAAGAGTAGTTAGTCTTGGGCTTGCAGCTATGATGGCGATGTCTATGACCGCTTGCGGCGGTTCTGGAAATGCGGGCACTTCTGAATCAGCAGCAGAAGATGCACAGGGCGCAGAGGGAGCTGACGGCGAAGTATTTAAAATCGGCGGCATCGGACCGATCACCGGCGCGGCTGGCGCTTACGGCGAGGCTGTAAAGAATGGTACTGAGCTGGCAATCAATGAGATCAACGAGGCTGGCGGTATCAATGGTTACCAGGTAGCGTTCAACTTCCAGGATGATGAGAATGATCCGGAGAAGGCGATCAACGCATACAATACCTTAAAAGACTGGAATATGCAGATGCTTCTTGGCACCGTTACTTCCAAGCCGTGTATCGCAGTTGTAGCAGAGACAGCAGCAGATAACCTGTTCCAGCTGACTCCGTCCGGATCTGCTGTTGAGAGTATTTCCGGCGACAACGCATTCCGCGTATGCTATTCTGACCCGGATCAGGGACGTGCATCCGCTCAGTACATCGGCGAGCACAAACTGGCAACCAAGATCGCTATCATCTACGACAGCTCCAGCGAATACTCCGATGGTATCCGCGAGTCCTTCGTAGCAGAGGCTCCGAATCAGGGTCTGGAGGTAGTAGCCAGCGAGGCATTTACATCTGATAACAATACCGATTTCTCCGTACAGCTTGACAAAGCAAAAGAGTCTGGCGCTGATCTGGTATTCCTGCCGATCTACTATCAGGAGGCATCTGTTATCCTGAAACAGGCAAACGATAAAGATTTCCACCCGCAGTTCTTCGGCTGTGATGGTATGGACGGTATCCTGAGCGTTGATGGCTTTGATGAGTCCTTAGCAGAAGGTCTGATGCTTCTGACTCCGTTCTCCGTAGACGAGGAGTCCAGCCAGGACTTCGTAACTGCTTACCGTGATGCTTACGGCATCGACCCGCTTCAGTTCGCAGCAGATGCTTACGACGGCGTATATGCAATTAAGGCAGCTGCAGAGAAGGCAGAGATCACACCGGATATGAGCACTTCCGATATCTGCGATGCACTGAAAACAGCTATGACTGAGATCCAGATCGATGGTCTGACCGGTACAGAGATGCACTGGACGGCAGAAGGCGAGCCGCAGAAAGCGCCGAAAGCTGTAGAGATCAAAGACGGCAAATATGAGATGATGCAGTAATTAAAAATTTAAAAACTGCAGAACCGTTGCGGCTATATGTATGTAGCTCTGATGGGACTGTTACTGGATGTCCGGCGGCACAGATGGCTGCCGGGCATTTAGTAACAGCTTTCTTTTTAAAACGGTTCACTGCACATGCTTGCCTGCGACGGCAACCAGGTGTTTGCTTTTTTGCAGACTGCGCGACGGTCATACTTGTTCTGCTAAATTCGGTCACAGGTAAACATGTGCAGCGAAATGCGTGTACAGGGAAATGCGAAAACGTAGAAACAAAGAGGTAGGTGTATACATATGAGTTTTCTTTCTTATTTAATCAATGGCATCAGTCTGGGAAGTGTCTATGCGATCATTGCACTGGGCTACACCATGGTTTATGGCATCGCGCGCATGCTGAACTTCGCACACGGCGATATCATCATGGTAGGCGGTTTCACAGTGTTTACGATTGTCACAACGATGGGCGGTTCTCCGGTTGTGGGTATTCTGGCTTCGGTGGTTGTGTGTACAGTGCTGGGCGTTACGATCGAGCGAGTTGCATACAGACCGCTGCGTGGTGCGTCCCCGCTGGCAGTTCTGATCACTGCGATCGGTGTCAGTTATCTGCTCCAGAACGTGGCGCTTCTGATTTTTGGTTCCAATGCGAGACAGTTTACATCGGTTATTACTGTACCGGCATTAAAGCTGGCTGGCGGCAAGCTTTCGATCTCCAGTGTCACGATCGTGACGATTTTAAGCTGTATCGTGATTATGGCTGCCCTGATGACGTTTATCAATAAGACGAAAATGGGTCAGGCGATGCTGGCGGTTTCTGAGGACCGCGGTGCGGCAACCTTGATGGGTATCAATGTAAACCGCACGATCTCCGTAACCTTTGCGATTGGTTCCGCCCTGGCGGCAGTAGCAGGCGTGCTGCTCTGCTCGGCGTACCCGTCCCTGTCTCCGTACACCGGTTCCATGCCAGGTATCAAGGCATTCGTGGCAGCAGTATTTGGCGGTATCGGTTCGATTCCGGGCGCATTTATCGGCGGTATCCTGCTTGGTATCATTGAAAACCTTGCCAAGGCGTATATTTCCTCCCAGCTTTCTGACGCGATCGTATTCTCTGTCCTGATTATCGTGCTTCTGGTCCGCCCGACCGGTATTCTCGGCAAGAAGATGACGGAGAAAGTATAATAGAGAAAATTATACGATGGTTCATGCCGGGGACTTTTGAAACGGAAAGTGCTGTGTGAAAACAAGATGGTGCATGAACTGCAATAAGCAAGAGAAAGAGCAGGTGTTTAAAATGAACGCATATAAAAATAAAATTCGGATTCAGAATGCGATCACGTATGCAATTGTAATTGGCTGTTACATTCTGATTCAGATTATGATGGCAGGCGGCCATGTAAACAGTCTTTTAAAGGGTATTCTGGTTCCACTTTGTACCTATACGATTTTGGCGGTTTCCTTAAACCTCACGGTTGGTATCCTCGGCGAGCTGAGCCTGGGTCATGCCGGATTCATGTGTGCGGGCGCGTTTTCAGGTGCATTTTTTAATCATGCCATGAAAAATGTGATCGCAAGCAACCAGGTACGTTTCATTCTGTCACGTAATTCTAATGCACAATTTTCAACAGCCTTACCGGTTATATAAGTTGTACTTGATGCATATGAACCTGAATCATAAGGTGAAATATCAGTATCTGCACCAAATACGCTTATATCATCAGTATTACATTCAAGAACTTCTGCTGCAATCTGTGCAAGTATGGTATCACAACCTGTACCCATATCAGCTGCACCTATGTTCATTGTATAGACACCTTCATCATTCAGCTTTAAAGTTGCACTTCCTACATCTACGCCGGAAATACCAGAACCCTGCATTGCCATTCCCATTCCAACATAACGGGCTTTTGTATCGGAAATTTTACGCATAGGATATTTTTCATCCCACTTTATCATTTCTTTAACTTTTAAAAGACATTTGTCCAATGCACAGCTTGTATTTACCTGTCCATAATAAGCCGGCATTACATCTCCCTCTTTTACTATATTCTTCAATCTTATTTCAAATGGATCCATATGAAGAATATCTGCCAGTTCATTTACTGCAGATTCTACAGCAAAAAGTCCCTGCGTTGCACCATACCCTCTATATGCACCAGCTGACATAACATTAGTGTATACAACATCACTTACAAAACGAAATGCTTCTGCCTTTCCATAAAGTGGAATTGATTTATGCCCTGAAAGTCCGACCGTAGTTGGTCCGTGCTCACCATATGCCCCAGTATTTGACAATGTGTACAAATCTATCCCTTTTACTATGCCATCTTTTGTTGCACCAAGTCTTACATGCATCTGCATCTCATGTCTTGGTGATGATGCTGACAATGATTCTTTTCTCGAAAAAATAATCTTTGAAGGCTTTTTTGTCATCCAAGTTACAAATGCAGGATATATCTCTGAAACAGACGTCTGCTTTGCTCCAAAACCACCACCAATCCTAGGCTTTGTAACTCTTATCATTGATGGCGAAATTCCAAGTGCATGTGATATGATTCTTCTGCAGTGGAATACAATCTGTGTTGAGCTTACAACATGAAGTCTGCCATATGTATCTATTGTGCAAAACGTCCTGAAAGTCTCCATCATACTCTGCTGGCATGCTTTTGTATGATATGTTCTGTCAATAACAACATCACACTCATTCAGGACTTTATCTATATCTCCATTACCACTCTCATCATGTGCACAAAGATTTCTTTTGTTATCAGCTCCGACAGGACAAAGTGATTCCCAGTTATCTTCCGGATGAACGAGAATTTTATTATCTTTCGCTTTAGTAAAATCAAGTACAGGTTCGAGTACTTCATATTCTACTTTTATAAGCTTCATTGCCTTATCAACACACTTTTCATCAACCCCGGCAACAATAGCAACAGGATCCCCTATAAATCTTACATGTCTGTCAAGTATGAGCCTGTCATACGGACTTGGCTCAGGATATGTCTGT
>ERZ773108.1339-NODE-1339-length-25048-cov-44.946025_pt1 | contig 25048 bp, 18 predicted proteins | sample MGYA00580570_ERZ773108 | MGnify/ENA primary metagenome ERZ773108 (study PRJEB29015, sample SAMEA2737840) | human gut metagenome | biome: human gut; feature: human-associated habitat; material: faeces | place: China | collected 2012 ...
AGTAATATTTGACATGGACGGAACACTCATAGATACGGAGAAATATTATCGTATTTTCTGGCCGATGGCACTTAAGCAATTCGGTTACGAGATGACGGATGAGCAGGCGCTTTCAATGCGAAGCCTCGGGCAGCCGTATGCACCGCAGCATCTTAAGGATATGTTTCATGATCCGGATATGGATTATAATAAAATCAGGGCATATCGGAGAAAAATCATGGAGGAGCATCTGGAAAAGGTGGGTATTGAGCTTAAGCCCGGTGCAATCGAGATACTTACATTTCTGAAGGAAAAAGGCATTCACAGAGCGATTTCCACAGCGAATGATATAGAAAGAGCTGAGAAATATCTTAAAAAGATAGGGCTCTACGGATATTTTGACAAGATCATCTGTGCACCTATGGTGGAGCATGGAAAGCCGGCACCTGATGTGTATGAGTTTGCATGCAGCGAGCTTAAGCTGGCACCTGAGGAGTGCATGGCGGTTGAGGATTCGCCAAATGGTGTCAAAAGTGCATATTCTGCAGGCTGTAAGGTTGTCATGGTGCCGGATTTGACACAGCCTGATGAGGAGCTGAAAAAGATGCTTTTTGCCTGTGTTGACAGGATAGATGAGATTAAAAGTATAGTATAATCACAGCATATATAAGTCGTGGAGGCATGATGGGCACAGAAAATGATTTACCGGGAATTTCATTAAAAGACGAGCAGAGACAGCTTCAAAATATCATAGGGATTGCACAGGATAATCTGGACCGTGCAAAGGAATCGGTAAAAAAGCTGACAGATGATTTAGAGGATTTAAGAGATGTCTACGGGGCACAGGACAAGGAGGGACTTGCCCTGTGGAACAATGCGACAGCGCAGCTTCATGAGAACGAGAGAAATATCGTAAGATGTGAAAAGGCGCGGAAAAAGCCGTATTTTGGCAGAATAGATTTTAAGGATCCGCGTCAGAAGTCACAGGAGTCCTACTATATAGGCAGAGTCGGTATTGCAAAGAACGCATCAGAGCCTGTGGTCATTGACTGGAGAGCACCGATTGCATCCGTATATTATGAGAGCAGTCTTGGACCATGTAAGTACACGGTGAGCTCAGAGGGTACTTTTGAGATTGATTTAAACAGAAAGCGCACCTATGAGATTGCAGAGGATAAGCTCATCGACTTTTTTGATTCAGATGTCGTAGCAAATGATGAACTTCTGACAAAGTATCTGGCTAAGAATAAAAAGGCAGTGCTCGGAGAGATTATCGCGACAATCCAAAAGGAGCAAAACCTTATTATCCGCCGTTCGCCAAAGACGAATATCATTGTGCAGGGAGTTGCAGGCTCAGGAAAGACAACGGTTGCAATGCACAGGATATCGTACATTTTATATAATTATGCTGATGATTTCAGACCGGAGGATTTCTACATTATAGGCAGTAACCACATTTTGTTGAACTATATTACAAGCGTGCTTCCGGAGCTTGATGTGTACGGCATAAAACAGATGACTATGGAGCAGCTTTTTACAAGGCTTTTGTACGAGGATTGGGATGACAAAAAGTACAGCATACATGAAGTCAGCAAAAATGACAGTAGAAACAGCATAAAGGGCAGTAAAGAATGGTTTGAAGCTCTTGAAAAATTCTGCTGGGATTACGAGGAAAAGTATATTCCAAGAGATGAGGTCTACATGGAAAAAACAGGCAATCTGCTTGTGGGAAAGGTGCTGATAGACACTTATCTGCATGATAATCCGCTTCTTTCCATGCAGAGTAAAATCCTCATGTTAAATGAGATAATTTACTCGAAGTATGAAAATGAGGTTCTCGGTAAGGAAGTGAAGTTCCCTGCAAAGGAGCGCAGCAAGCTTGATAAAAAATACAAAACCTATTTCGGTAAGGATGACTGGAAAGGCTCTGTGTATGATTTTTACAGGGATTTTCTGCTTAGTCAGAAGGAATATGATATAGATATTCCAAAGGACTCATTTGATGTGTATGATCTGGCAGCGCTTGCGTATATTTATAAGCGCATCAAGGAGACAGATCCGGTTCGTGAGGCGAGTCATGTGGTTATTGATGAGGCACAGGATTTTGGCATGATGGCATACTGCTGTCTGCATTACTGCCTCAGAAACTGTACATACACTATCATGGGCGATACCTCGCAGAATATATATTTTGAGTATGGCTTAAATGACTGGGAGGACTTGAAAAAGCTAATTCTCACAGGTACATATGATGCATTCGGTCTGCTTCGAAAGAGCTACAGAAACACTGTTGAGATTTCAGAATTTGCAACAGAGATACTGCGCCATGGAGATTTTGCAATCTATCCGGTGGAGCCTATTATTAGGCATGGAAACGCAGTGCGCATAGAGGAGTATGCCAATGTGCGCTCACTGATTTCGGCATCGGTTGACACGATAAAAGGCTGGCAGAGTGAAGGCTATGAGACGATAGCTGTCGTGTGCCGTGATGAGGCAGAGGCTCTCAAGGTGTCTGCTGAGCTTAAAAAACATATAGAAATAACAGATGATGATATTGAAACTGCACAGTTTGGTGCAGGAGTCATGGTACTTCCGGTTGCGTATACAAAGGGACTTGAGTTTGATGCTGTATTGCTGTTTGACCCATCAGAGAGAAAATATCCGGCTGATGATAGTCATGTGAAGCTTTTGTACGTTGCGGCTACCCGTGCACTTCATGAGCTTGCTGTATTCCACCGGGGCAGGCTGACACCACTTATTGCAGACCCCGCTCCTTCCAACAGGCATCAGAAGGAGTTTTCTGCAGAGCCGCTCACTAAGGCAAAGGAATATGAAAAGCAGCAACTGACAGAAAAAGAGGTAGAAGAGCAAAAGCGTGTTGATGGCAGACGCGATATGGATGAAAGAGCGTATTTTGGTCCGTCGCGCATTGTAATAAAGCCTGAGCAGGTGACAAATAAGGCTGAAAATGAGAAGCTTGATTTATCTGCATTTGTAAAAAAAGACAGGGAAAATCAAACACAATGTACTGCTACAGATATGGCAAATAAAATTAAGATTAAGGAAGTAAGTAAGGTTGCAAAAAAGAGCAGCCTCCCTCTCAATCTCTCCCCATACGCATACGGCTCAATCCCGGACAACGATATACTTCATGTAAAGGGACATTCAAAGGGCAAGTTTGCGGTAAAATGGCTCAAAAAAAGTAAATCGCATGTTGAAATCGCCACAGCGGACGGCACACTTTATGTGATACCAATAACACCGGAGATAGTACGCGTAATCTTTGTAAAAGGAATTGGAGTGAAGCCGCACAAAAACTATTGGAAGCAAAAGGCCGATACAGTCTTCAAATGGGTGGCGAAGGAATCCAAATCGCTTATTGAAATTCAAACGGAGAAGCTGATACTTAGGATAGAAAAGAAAAACGGAGCTATACAGTATTTTGATGCTGACAGAAATCTCCTTGTAAGTGAAAATGCCACAGAGCCAAGGCTTTTAAATAATGGCGAGTGCTACACATTTTTTGACTGGGACAAATCGGAAAAACTCAAATCCAAGGGAATACTTGCGACAGACCTTACTGATTTGACAAACAAAGCCAGATATATTTCGTTCGGAGGCAGACAGCAGAGGCTGCCGCTTGTCGTGTCAAACAAGGGATATGGAATCGCTACTGCATCAAGCCGCACAGCACTCTTTTGCAATATAAAGATGTACGGACAGTATATCTTTGTAGACGGTGACACTCAAAGCGACTATTATTTTATAGGTGCAGGCAGTGTGGGCCATACACTTGAGCTGTACGGCACATTATAAAATGCAAGTTGCCCAAAGCAAAATTATCTGATAAAATATCGGCATGAGTATAAACGGAGGATAACAGATGAAATTCAGGACAGAAAACGAGTTTACACATTTCAAATTTTCGGATGTGCATGTGAGCGATATCATGATGAGCTTTGGCACCTTCAAAATATGCCTTGACAACGTAATCATAAAGGCAGATAATTCTAAAAACAGAGATATCCGTGATATGAGGACAAACGGCCTTATATTAAAGCTTTCAGATGCAAATATTATTTCATTCATACGCGAGGGCTTTAAGACATATGATGCCGATGGCAACCTAAAGAGCACCACGGCTGACGAGGAGATAGAGGAGACAGATTATATCGACACCTTCAACAATTTTCTTGACGGATACGCATATTTAATCGAGAAGGAGAATGAAAATTATACCTTCGTATTCGACGGAACAGATGAGCGCTCGTACACATTGATTGTATCGGCATCAAAAGACGAGTGCGAGTGGGACAGATTTATGAATATTGAGGCATAGAGTATGCCATGGTGCATTTTTAGACAAGTCCAAGATGCACCATGGCATTTTTAAGCCCATCCTCTTTGATATCGTCTGTCACTATATCGGCAACAGCCTTGACTTCATCGCTGGAATTGCCCATGGCAACACCGACATCACAGTAGCGCAGCATATCAAAATCATTCTGGCCATCGCCAAAGCCTATTGTATCAGCCTGACTCATGTGAAGAAACTCTACCACATCACGTATGCCGGTTGCCTTGTTGACACCGCGCAATGTAATCTCACCGCTGTAAGGTTCAGGCTCTTTAAAGCTGCTCAGGGTTACTACAAATTCATCGCCGAGGAGCTTTCTTAAATCATCAATGTGGTAGTTGCAATTGCAGTAGATGGTGCTTTCAACATCGGCGTATCGATTAGAAAAGCTTGATAATTCATCATCAATCACGATATCCTTAAATGTCGGGTTGTCCTGTATCACATGCATGTCAAACTGCTTTGAGAATGCTGATATGAATTTGTCGGCCCACTTGTGGTTGGTGATGCTTTTATCCTTTGTCTGGAAGATAAGTCCTGTGTTGTTGTCACCAACAGTGTCAAGTACTTTCTGTAACAGATTCTGTCCATAGACATGATGTGCAATTACCTTATCACCCACAGTGACATAGCCGCCGGCAGCAGCCACCACACCGTCAAAATCAAAGGCTTTTAATGATGGATAAATCTGATTGTAACTACGTCCTGTGCAAAGAAAAATCATGTGACCGTTTTGTTTTGCGTTTATTAGAGCATCAGCGGTTGATGGGCTCATGGTGCTCTTGCCGAAATCAACGAGAGTGCCGTCTATATCAAAAAATAATAGTTTTTTCATAAGTGTTACCTGCCTCATTATTATTTATTAGCTATTTATACCAGATATACTCTACAATACGAATTCAATAAAGGCAATAGTATATGGCTTAAATTTATTTAATAATTTCTGATAAAGAAGGCTTTGTTATAACCATAATTAAGAAAAACTATAATATATTCCTATACTTTATTTTCTTAAGTTTTGGCTATGATGGGTTGAAATAATAAGTTTATTGTGTTATAACGTTAAAAACAAAAAAACAATAAATGCGTTGAAGGAGACTTGGATCACCAGACACCGACAGGAATACAGCGTCACCGACTGAGAGCGCTGTTTGGAAGAGCTGATTGCAGGAACACTACCGGAGCAGATCTGTTGAACGATTGATATGGTTTATTGCATAGATAGGTTTATCGTATGTGAATTAAGCTTTTTATATATCAAAAGTAGGCAGATACGATTCATCCACGTTACGGATAAGAGTGGAGAAACAGGAACAGTCCTTTTTCTCAAAGCGGGTGGTACCGCGGAATATTTTTAGAATTTTCGCCCCGGAGCATTTCATTAATTTGATATGCTCCGGGGCTTTTTTCCGTCCCGCTTAAAAAATCAAAGGAGCACAAAAATATGGAATTCTTAACAGGAGCAGTTCAAAAGGAAGACCTCGGTATCGCAGAAATTCTTGCAGGCGACTACGAGGGCAAAAGCATCAAAGTAAAGGGTGCGATTCACACCATAAGAGATATGGGTGAGGTTGCATTCATCGTCTTAAGACGCAGGGACGGACTCGTACAGTGTGTATACGAGCCGGGCAAATCCCGGTTTAGCGTCGATGATCTAAAGGAAGCAGATACCGTGGAGGTATGCGGCACATACAAGAGTGATGACCGTTCTCCAAACGGCTTCGAGCTTCGTCTTGACACTATCACAATTTTATCTGAGCCGGCGGAGCCTATGCCGCTTCAGATCAACAAATGGAAACTGAATACTTCGCTTGAGGCAAAGCTCAATAACAGGGCAGTGGCACTCAGAAATCCAAGAGAGCGTGCTACGTTCCGTATACAGGAGGGTATCACAAGGGGCTTTAGGGATTTCCTTTATAATAATGGATTTACAGAGATTCATACGCCAAAGCTTGGTGCAAAGTCAGCCGAGGGAGGCGCCAACCTCTTCAAGCTTGAATATTTCCACAGACCGGCTATATTACAGCAGAGCCCGCAGTTTTACAAGCAGATGATGGTAGGTGTCTTTGACAGGGTATTTGAGACTGCACCTGTTTTCAGAGCAGAAAAGCACAATACAAAGAGACATCTGAATGAGTATACATCACTCGATTTCGAGATGGGCTACATTGACGGCTTCGAGGATATCATGGAGATGGAGACTGGCTTTTTGCAGTACACTATGGAGCTTTTAAAGACCTCATACGCCAAGGAGCTTGAACTTTTAAAGATTAAGCTGCCTGACGTGACAAGCATACCAAGAGTGAGATTTGACGAGGCAAAGCAGCGTGTTGCAGAAAAATATAACAGACAGTTCAGAAACCCATTCGACTTAGAGCCGGAGGAGGAGGTACTTATCGGACAGTACTTCAAGGAAGAGTATGGCAGTGATTTTGTATTTGTCACACATTATCCTTCAAAGAAGAGACCATTCTATGCCATGGATGATCCGGCAGACGAGACATACACCTTAAGCTTTGACCTGCTTTTCAGAGGTCTTGAGATCACAACAGGCGGCCAGCGAATCCACGACTACAACAAGCTTATGGAAAAAATCGCAAAGCGTGGCATGGAGACAGAGGGTATGGAGAGCTATCTTTCAGCCTTTAAGCACGGCATGCCGCCACATGGAGGTCTTGGAATAGGACTTGAGAGACTTACAATGCAGCTTATCGGAGAAGACAATGTGCGTGAGGCTACACTGTTTCCTCGTGATCTCAGCAGATTGGAGCCATAGAATTTAGTGGTGTGACGGGTGCGCTTTAAGGCTGTGAGGTGGCAAGTGTATATATATTTTGTTCAGAAAATTTTTAAGCTTGTTCCGACATTCCCTGCGGATAGGTTGTTGGCAGGATGTGTGCTGTGAGGTATTACAGGCTGTGAGCGTCGGAACTGTTAAAAATTTGTCTTCGCAATATATATGCACCCATGCTCTGCAGGGTGTTGATGCGCACCCTGGGCAGATATTGGTACATTTCCAAAAAATAAAATATCAGGAAAGAGAGAAAGGATATCGTATGAATCATTTAGGAACAAGAGAAATCGCCACAGAGCGGCTTACTCTTCGAAGATTTGAAATAGAAGATGCGGAAAATGTTTTTTACAACTGGTTTTCCGATGAGCAGACAGTTAAGTATCTTACATGGCCTGTTTACAAGAGTGTTGATGAGGCAGAGGATATGATAAAGAGCTGGATTGCACAGTATGACAATACAGAGTATTACAATTGGGCTATTGAGCTTAATGACCTTGAGCAGCCTATCGGCAATATTTCGGTTGTTAGCATTGATGAAAAGACGGAGAGCATTGAGCTTGGATATTGCTTAGGAAGTCAGTTTTTTAATAAAGGATATATGACTGAGGCACTTACTGCTATCATCAGATTTTTCATCAATGAGGTCGGTGCCGGACGTGTATGGGCCAGACATGATACTGAAAATCCAAATTCAGGCAAGGTGATGGCTGCCGCAGGCATGGATTATGAGGGTACTTTACGCCATGCAGGCTTCAACAATCAGGGTATATGCGATGAAGCGGTATATGCAAAGGTTAGAAGTGCAGCACTTGACGAGGAACCTGAGGAGGAGATTGCGGAGCAGCAGGCTGTTACCACAAAGGTGATGGGCGAGGACGGAGTCATGAGAAACGTAATCTCTGACGAGACTATGGAGTATGTCGGAATCCTTGCAAAGCTTGAGCTTTCACCGGAGGAGGCAGAGGCTGCCAAGAAGGATATGGCAGATATGCTTGATTATATCGACAAGCTTGAGGAGCTTGATACTTCGGGAATTGAGCCAATGAGCCACGTATTCCCTGTAAACAATGTATTCAGAGATGATGTTGTCACAAACGGTGATGGAAGTGAAGCTACACTTGCCAATGCACCGGTCAAGAAGGACGGCGGATTCAAGGTACCAAAGACAATCGGCGAATAACGGCAAGGAGGAGAAAAATGGATTTAATGTCTTTAACTGCCGTGGAACTCGGCAAGAAAATACAGGCAAAGGAAGTTACAGTGGAAGAGGCTGTAAAGGCTGCCATTGCTTCTATAAAAGCAAAAGAAGAAAAGATAAACAGCTTTGTCACAATAGACGAAGAGGGTGCACTTAAAAAAGCAGCAGAGGTTCAGGCAAAAATTGATGCAGGAGAGCTAAAAGGAGCGCTTGCGGGTGTGCCTGTAGCCATAAAGGATAATATGTGTACAGAAGGGCTTCTCACCACATGTTCATCAAAGATACTCTACAATTTTATTCCGACCTACACAGCGGAGGCTGTTAAGCGCCTTGAGGATGCAGGCTGTGTCATCGTGGGAAAAACCAACATGGATGAATTTGCCATGGGAAGCACCACAGAGACATCTGCCTTTGGAGCAACCAAAAACCCATGGAATACAGAGCACGTACCGGGCGGTTCATCAGGAGGAAGCTGTGCAGCAGTTGCAGCAGAGGAGGTACCGTTTGCACTCGGTTCAGATACAGGCGGATCAATCAGACAGCCAAGCTCCTTCTGTGGTGTGACAGGAATCAAGCCAACCTACGGCACAGTTTCACGATATGGACTCATTGCCTATGGCTCATCGCTTGACCAGATTGGACCTGTCGCAAAGGATGTCACAGACTGTGCTACTATACTTGAGGCAATCGCTTCATATGATACGAAGGATTCGACATCAGTAAACAGAGACGATTTGAAGTTTACAGAGGCGCTTGTCGATGACGTAAAGGGTATGAAGATTGGTATTCCAAAGGATTATCTCGGGGATGGACTTGACCCGGAGGTAAAATCGGCAATCCTTGCAGCGGCAGATGAATTAAAGAAAAAAGGTGCTGTTGTGGAGGAATTTGACCTCGGACTTGTAGAGTATGCCATCCCGGCTTACTATGTAATCGCCTGTGCTGAGGCAAGCTCAAACCTTGCCAGATTCGATGGTGTCAAATACGGATACCGTACAAAGGAGTACACAGACCTTCACAACATGTACAAGAAATCGCGTTCTGAGGGCTTTGGACCTGAGGTAAAGAGAAGAATCATGCTCGGCTCTTTCGTACTCTCATCAGGATATTATGATGCATATTACTTAAAGGCCTTAAGGGTAAAAGCACTTATCAAAAAAGCCTTTGATGATGCCTTTGCCAAATATGATGTGATACTCGGACCGGCAGCACCAACCACAGCTCCAAAGCTTGGAGAGAGCTTAAGTGATCCAATCCAGATGTACCTCGGTGATATCTACACCATATCTGTAAACCTTGCAGGTCTTCCGGGAATATCGCTTCCGTGCGGCATGGACAAAAACGGACTTCCAATCGGATTACAGCTCATCGGAGACTGCTTTAAGGAGAAGAATATCATCCGTGCAGCCTACAGCTTTGAAAAAACAAGAGAGCTTAAGCGCAGCACTATTGCGGAGGAGTACAGTAACAAAAATGCAGCAGACACCAATAAATCTGCCGGTGCACAGTAGGAAGGAGGCAAAAAGGATATGAAAAACTATGAGACAGTCATCGGACTTGAGGTCCATGTAGAGTTAGCTACAAAAACAAAGATCTTTTGCGCCTGCTCCACAGCTTTCGGAGGCGCACCAAACACACATACATGTCCTGTCTGCACAGGACAGCCGGGCTCACTTCCGGTTTTAAACAAGCAGGTTGTAGAGTACGCAGTGGCAGTAGGACTTGCCACCAACTGTACCATCACACAGTACAGCAAATTTGACAGAAAGAACTATTTTTATCCAGATAACCCACAGAACTATCAGATATCACAGCTTTATCTGCCAATCTGCCGCAACGGTTCAGTGGAGATTGAGACAGCAAACGGAAAGAAAAACGTCAGAATCCATGAAATCCACATGGAGGAGGATGCCGGAAAGCTCGTACATGACGAGTGGGAGGACGTATCTATCGTAGATTACAATCGTTCCGGAGTACCTCTTATAGAGATAGTATCAGAGCCTGATATGCGCTCCGCTGAGGAGGTTATCGCATACCTTGAGACTCTGCGTCAGACCATCCAGTATCTCGGAGCATCTGACTGTAAATTGAATGAGGGCTCAATGCGTGCCGATGTCAACATCTCAGTCAGAGAGGTGGGCGCAAAGAAGTTTGGTACACGTACTGAGATGAAAAACCTTAACTCCTTCAAGGCTATTGCACATGCCATAGAAGGCGAGCGTGAGCGTCAGATAGAGCTTCTTGAGATGGGCAGAAAGGTAGTACAGGAGACACGTAGATGGGATGATAACAAGGAATCATCACATGCCATGCGTTCAAAAGAGGATGCACAGGACTACAGATATTTCCCGGAGCCTGACCTTGTACCAATCGTCGTATCCGATGAATGGATTGCACAGATAAAGGCAAAGCAGCCTGAGCTTCGTCCACAGAAGCTTGCACGCTACAAGAAGGAATACGACATCCCTGAGTATGATGCAAAGATTCTCACAGAGTCAAAGCATATGGCAGACATATTTGAGGCTGCCACAAAGCTCTGCGGCAAGCCGAAGAAGGTTTCAAACTGGCTGATGGTTGAGACAATGCGACTGTTAAAGGATAATGATATGGATGCAGATGAGATAAAATTCTCACCTGTAAATCTTGCAAAGCTTGTAGATCTGGTGGATGCAGGCACGATCAACTCATCTGTTGCCAAGGAAGTATTTGAGAAAATATTTTCGGAGGATATCGATCCTGAGCAGTATGTCGAGGAGAACGGTCTTAAGAGCATGAATGATGAGGGTGAGCTTAAAGCCACAATCCAGGCTGTCATCGATGCAAATCCACAGGCAGTGGAGGATTACCACAATGGCAAGAAGAAAGCCATCGGAGCACTTGTAGGTCAGACTATGAAGGCTACAAAGGGCAAGGCAAATCCTGCTGTTGTCAATAAGCTTCTTATGGAGCTGTTATGATAGATATTAAGGAAATGGATCCGGCAGGTCTTTTGATCTGTCGGTTCTTTTTTTCAAAAGCGCTTCAGCTTGCTTGCACGCATTTATTCAGTAGTGTATAATAGTTAAATGGCTGATAAAGCAGCTAAATGATACAAAGGCGGTAATTCACCTATGAATAATGATGATTTCAAGGAAGTACCTGACAATATTCAGGATAATAAGGAAGATAATACAAATAACATAGATAATACAAACGATAACAAGTCAAACGACTACGAGGATGTCTGCTATATCTGCCGCAGACCGGAGAGCGTGGCAGGCAAGATGATACATATCCAACCGAACCTGTGCATCTGCAACGATTGTATGCAAAAGACCTTTGACTCCATGAGCAACGGTAATTTTGGCAACCTCGGAAATCTGGGAAATATAAGCAATATGGATTTTGGCAATATGCCCAATATCAGCATGATAAATTTGTCAGATCTGACAGGAGGCATACCAAACAGCCAGAAGCTTAAGAAGAAAAAACCAAAGGAAGAGAAAAAGGTCGAGCCGATTCTTGACATTCACTCAATTCCTGCACCGCATAGGATTAAGGCGAGTCTTGATGACTATGTGGTAGGTCAGGAGCATGCAAAGAAGGTCATGTCGGTTGCAGTATATAACCACTACAAGCGCGTCATGGCTGACAATAAGCACAAGGCAGAGGAAGAAAAGACAACTGCAAAGCAGAGTTCAAAGAGTTTCGATGGTGTGGAGATTGAAAAATCAAACATGCTCATGATCGGACCTACAGGTTCAGGAAAGACATATCTCGTAAAGACCCTTGCAAAGCTTTTAGATGTGCCACTTGCCATAACAGATGCCACATCACTTACTGAGGCCGGATATATCGGTGACGATATCGAAAGTGTGGTAAGTAAGCTTCTTGCGGCTGCAGATAATGACGTGGAGAGAGCTGAGCACGGTATCATTTTTATAGATGAGATAGACAAGCTTGCAAAGAAGAGAAATGCCAACCAGCGTGATGTGAGCGGAGAGTCCGTGCAGCAGGGTATGCTTAAGCTTTTAGAGGGCTCAGAGGTTGAGGTGCCGGTTGGTGCCAGCAGCAAGAATGCCATGGTTCCGATGACCACAGTTGACACGAGAAATATTCTCTTTATCTGCGGAGGCGCTTTCCCGGGACTTGAGGATATCATAAAGGAGCGCCTGAACAAGGAGGCTTCTATAGGCTTCAAGGCTGATTTAAAGGACAAGTATGATGGGGATGAAAACCTGCTCATGCAGGCAACTGTTGATGATATCCGCAAATTCGGAATGATTCCTGAGTTTATCGGACGACTTCCAATCATGTTCTCGCTTGAGGCGCTCACCGAGGATATGCTTGTAAAGATATTGAAGGAGCCAAAGAATGCCATAATCAAGCAGTATCAGAAGCTTCTTGAGATGGATGAGGTAAGGCTTGAGTTCGACGACGATGCGCTTTATGCCATCGCCAAGATGGCAAAGGAGAAGAAGGTCGGAGCCAGAGCCCTTCGTGCGATTATAGAGGATTTCATGCTCGATATCATGTATGAGATACCAAAGGATGACAATATCGGCACGGTTACAATCACTAAGGACTATGTGGAGAAGAAGGGCGGTCCACTCATTCAGATGAGAGGTACACCTGAGCTTGCAGACAGTCAGCACGTTTAATTGTTAAATGATTATGAAATTGTGAATTGGCTGTAAATGATGCAACCAGGCTATGCGTAATGAATCTATGTGTAGTCTGTAATGATTTATAAACGTTCATATATCAAGAGGAATTGGAAAAATGAAAATTATCCACTGTGCAGACCTGCATCTGGATTCGAAGATGACCTCGAATCTTTCAAAGGAGCAGGCAAAAGAGAGAAAAATGGAAATACTGCGTACATATTCAAGGATGATAGAGTACGCCAAAAATAACGATGTAAAGGCGATTATCATAGCAGGCGATTTATTTGACACGAGAAATGTGTCAGCGACTGCCAGAAATCTGGTAAAGGATTCGATTACGTCAAATCCGGATATTGATTTCTATTATCTTAAGGGTAATCACGACTCGGACAATTTCATATCGAAGCTCGATGAAATCCCTGACAACCTTAAGCTTTTTTCTAATCAGTGGACCTCATACAGCTATGGAAATATCACAATAACAGGTCTTGAGATAGACAAGTCTAACCAGGCTGCCATGTACAATTCTCTTGTGCTCGACAATGACAATTACAACGTTGTCACTCTCCACGGACAGCTCGGTGATGAGATTTCCACAGGCGACCTTAAGAATAAGGGCATTGATTATCTTGCACTCGGTCATGTGCATGAGTATCAGAGCGGACAGCTTGACAACCGCGGCATGTACTGCTACAGCGGCTGCTTAGAGGGAAGAGGTTTTGATGAGTGTGGACAAAAGGGCTTTGTGGTGCTTGATATAGATGATGAGAAGCTCACGGCAGGCTTTAGCTTTGTACCGTTTGCGTACAGGAGCCTCTACACGCTGTATGTGGATGTGACAGGAGCCATGACCACACAGGATGTGGCTGTGAAGATGGAAAAAGCCATTTCGGACAGTGAATATTCATCGAGAAGCATGGTAAAGTTCGTGCTTGTAGGTGAGGTGGACGTGGATTGTGAGATAAACACAGACTTCCTCAAGGATATGTTCGAGGAATATTTTTACTATGAAAAGGTGTATGATGAGACAAGACTTCTCATCAATTACAGTGAATACGAAAAGGATGCATCACTTAAGGGTGAGTTCATACGGATGGTGCTTGGCTCAGATATGACCGAGGAGCAGAAGTCTGAGGTCATCAGGTGTGGTATATCGGCGCTTAGCGGGGAGGAGATTTAGAAATTGAAATTAATAGCTTGTCACATAAACAACTTCGGAAAGCTGTCCGATCTTAATATCAATTTCAATGATGGAGTCAATGTCATAAACCAGCCAAACGGCTGGGGAAAGAGTACACTTGCGGCTTTTTTGAAGGCTATGCTGTACGGCTTTGATACGAAAAAGGAGCCGGGCGCCTTTGAGAGGGAAAGAAAGCTCTATAAGCCATGGCAGGGCGGCACTTATGGTGGAGAGCTTGATTTTGAGGCCGATGGAGTGGAGTACAGACTTGTAAGGACATTTGGACTTACAGAAAAGCAGGATGATTTTCACTTGTACAGGCTTGCAACCATGGTTGAGTGTGATGATTTTTCACCACTACTTGGAGAGGAGCTTTTTGACCTCGACCGCAGCTCGTTCAAGAGAACGATATACATAGCACAGGCAGACTGTATGTTTTCGTCCTCGGACAGCATAAGCGCAAAGCTTGGCAATATGGCAGAAAATACAAATGACATCAACAACTTCGAGTCGGCGACAGCGGACATTAAGGACATGATGAACAAGATGTCCCCAAACCGTATCACAGGCTCCATCAAAAAGCGTGTAAATACACTCACAGCCTTAGAACAGGAGCTTAAGAAGTATCAGGCAGCGGATGAGGCGGCAGCACAGCTTTCACAGAAAATAGATGAGAAAACTGCCCAGAAGAAGGAGCTTACAGGCATCAGAGCCGAGTACGGCAAGGCGCTTCAGGTGGCATCTGAGGACAGCAGAAAGCAGGCACTTCGTGAAAACTACGAGCAGCTTTGTGCCGTTGCAAAGGAGAAAGAGTGCAATTACAATGCAGCAATGGCAGTATTTGGAGACAAAGCACTGGATGAGGCAGAGCTTTTGGAAAAGACAAAGCAGGCCGGAGAGCTTGAAAGCTTAAAGGCTGTAGAAGATAATCTGAGCTTTACGCCTGAGGAGGAGCAGTATTTAGATACACTTTCAGGTATGTTTAAGGATGGTGTGCCATCTGATGACGGGCTGGATGAGATGCAAAAGAAGATTGCTAACATCCAGAGTGTCAAGAATGAGTACAGCCACATGGAGCTCAAGCTCTCACAGATGACTTCCCTTGCAAAGATGGCAGGTGATGAGGAGGAACCGGAGACCCCTGAGAAGACTAAGCTTGTACCTGCAGGTATTGTGCTTATGGTTATCGGTCTTTTGACAGCGGCTGTTGCCACGGTATTCAGTCTGAATGAGAAATACAATGTGAAGGAAATCATGTTTTTTGTGGTAGGCATAGCTGGAGTCGCTATGGCGCTTTGCGGTGTTGTCATGATGGTCTATGGAATCCGTCTGAACAACAAAAAGCAGAGAGCTTACATCAGGCTTATGGCTGAGCGCGAGGAAAATATAAAGCAGAAGGAGATACCGATTCAGGAATTAAAGGAGCAGCTTGAGCAGATTCAAAGCGGCATTACATCAATGGAGCATGAGGTATCGCAGTTTTTTGACAGCTTTTCAATTGAAGCAGATGAATCGCAGTATCAGGAGAAGCTTTATGAGCTTCGCACAAAGGCTCATGACTACAGCCGTTTCAACGAGCAGATAGGAAAGCGCGCTAAGACAAAGGCTGACTATGAGAAGGCAAAGGCTTCGCTTGATGAGTATTTAAGTCTCTATGGATATGACAGTGCTGCAGAATATACACAGGCACTTTCACAGATGAAAAAGCAGCTCGCAGAGGCCGGCTTTGCAAAGGAAAATATGGACAGTGCTCTTCAGAAGAAAACGCAGTTTGAGAATGACAACGATATGGACAAGCTTCTTGCACCAAATGAGTGTCCGTATACACTTGATGAGCTCAATGAGATGATTTCAAAGGTGGAAGGCAGCCTCGATGAAATCAGGGCATCCTTAGTGCAGTATGGCAGACAGATGGATGATCTGCAGGAGCAGCTTGATATGAGGGATGAAAAGGAGCAGGAGTATCGCAACTGCAAGCAGATACAGGCTGAGGAAAAGCATAAGTACGAGATACTTGGGCTCACATCAGACTATCTGACCAGGGCAAGGGAGCAGTTTACTGCCAGATACATGGCGCCTATTTCCAATGGCTTCCAGAAGTACTTCGGTATTCTGACAGAAAACACAGACAGGGACTGGCAGGTGGATGCCAATATTTCCATCAGGATGAAGGAGCAGGGGCAGCTTCGCGATGTGAGAACCATGTCGGCAGGCTACAAGGACCTGATAGGCATATGTATGCGTTTTGCGCTTGTGGATGCGATGTATCCGCTCGAGAAGCCGTTCCTCATACTTGACGATCCGTTTGTGAATCTTGATGATGAGAAGCTTGCTCGAGGCAGAAGGCTGCTTGCGGTGCTTTCGCAGGATTACCAGGTGATTTATTTTACATGTCATGGAAGCCGCGAGTAAATTTTGGGCGAAGCTTTGTTTATATTAGATAAATATGGTAGCATATTTTTATTTATAGAATATAATTATATGAGGGTCAAAATATCTTTTGACCCTCATATCTAAATATTATATCATATGAGGTAAAATATGCAGTTCATAGTATCAAAAAAGGAGTTCATTCCACCGGTAATAGCTCCTGATATCATAGAGACATTGGGCGATGATTACGAGATATGGACATATGAGGATTACGAAAGACTCCCACCACTTCTGGTGGGAGTTTATTCGTATTCGGCTATTCCAAAGTGTCTTGTTCCTTTATCCACGCAGGGACTTGTAAAGAGCGGTGTGTTCAGGCTTCAAAGGGAGTTTGTTCCGGGACTATACGGAAATGGTGTGTATGTGGTGGTTATTGACACAGGTGTGAATTATGCGCAGGAGGCTTTTATGACACCTGAGGGTAAGACGAAGATTGCAGTGCTCTGGGATCAGAATACGGATACGGTTTATTCTGAGGATGAGATAAATGCTGCTATTTTATCGGAAAATCCATATGAGAGCATACCGGGCGATGAGGATGGGCATGGTACGTTTGTGGCGAGCGTGATATGTGGCAATGACAGACCGCAGGATGATTTTGCAGGTGTGGCACCACAGGCTAAGCTTATTGTCGTAAAGCTGAAAAGGGCGCCTCAAAAGCTGTATGATTTCTACTTTATTCCGGAAGGAAAAATGGTGTATTCTGAGGCTGATGTGATGAGGGCCGTGCATTTTGCAGATGAGTTTGCAGGTCAAAAGGGAGCACCGGCTGTCTTTTGCATGGCGCTTGGCTGCAATAACGGAAGCCACACGGGAGCTGAGGATCTTTCAGAGTATCTGGACTATATCACGGCAAAAAGAGGCAGGGCTGTGGTTGCGGCAGCGGGCAATGAGGCGAACAGCAGGCATCATTATAAAGGGCGCATAACAGATACAGTCGATGATATTGAGATAAATGTTGAGCAGGATATGGATGGCTTTTATCTGGAATGCTGGGCACTTTCACCTGAGCTATTTACGCTTTCTGTCATATCGCCTAGCGGACAATCAAATCCAGCCGGGGTACCAATGCGAATAGACAGCGGTGAATACTCATTTCTGCTTGAAGGAACACAGGTGACTATTGACTACAGACAGACCGGCAGACAGACGAGGGATTTGCTTATATTTATCCGCTTTGAAAAGGTGGTGAAGGGAGTGTGGACCATCAGGGTATTTCCACTTAGTACTATTGGAGGTGTTTTTAATATGTGGCTCCCGATGACAGGACTTCTTGATGCTGATGTGAGCTTTATTGTCTCGGAGCCTGATACCACGCTGACCATGCCTTCGGATGCTAAGCTTGTGATAACGGCGGGAGGCTATAATTCCCTAAATGATGCAATATTTTTAGAGTCGGGAAGGGGCTTTGACGCAGACGGTGGAATAAAGCCGGATCTCGTAGCACCGGCTGTGGATATCACAGGGGCAAATCTAAGAGGAATGTATATAGCACTAAGTGGCACATCGGCGGCTGCTGCAATCACTGCAGCGGTGGCGGCTCTCATCATGGAGTGGATGATAGTGAGAGGCAATGTTTTGCTCGCAAACGGAGTGGATATAAAAAATGTCATGGTAAGAAACTGCCGCAGAAAAGAAAAAACCGACTATCCAAATAAAATTTTTGGCTACGGATTCATGAATGGGTTTGCCAATTTCTAAGAAAACGGATATAATATATTCTAAAAGGTAAAAAGGAAGGGTGAATGGATGACAAAAAGCAATAATTTATTAGCGGATTACGCTGCAAAAAAACAGGATATCTGTATTAAAAATGACACAATTTCAGATAGTCTTTTCAGGGAATATGGTGTCAACAGAGGACTTAGGGATGTAAACGGAAAGGGAGTTCTAACAGGTCTTACGAATATTTCGGAGATTGTTTCATTTAAGACGGGCGAGGATGGCAGCAGCGTGCCATGTGACGGACAATTGTGGTACAGAGGCTACAATGTAAAGACACTTACAAACAACTTAAGGCCCGGAGAGTTTGGTTTTGAAAAAATTGCTTATCTGCTGCTTTTCGGGCAGCTGCCATCTGAGAGTGAATTGGCTGAGTTTACAGAGGTTTTAGGAAGAAGCAGAACCCTTCCTACCAATTTTACGAGGGATGTCATCATGAAGGCTCCGTCAAAGGATATCATGAATTCCATGACGAGAAGTATACTGACACTGGCTTCATATGATCCTCTTGTAGCAAAGGCGGGCATCGACAACAATATCAGACAGTGCTTATCACTTGTTGCAATATTCCCGATGCTTGCAGTTTACGGTTATCATGCGTATAATCATTATGAAAATGATCAGAGCATGTATATTCACAGGCCGGATCCAAAGCTTTCGACAGCTGAAAACTTCCTTAGGATGCTCAGAGCTGACAATCAATATACAGAGCTTGAAGCAAGGGTGCTTGATATGGCACTTATTCTTCATATGGAGCACGGCGGTGGAAACAACTCTACATTTACCACCCGTGTGGTTACATCGGCAGGTACAGATACATACTCTGCTATCGCGGCAGCCATGTCATCCCTTAAGGGACCAAAGCACGGCGGTGCCAACATCAAGGTGATGGAGATGATGCGGGACATCCGTTCGCATGTGAAGCACTGGGATGATGAGGATGAGGTGAAAGCATACCTCAGAAAAATGATGGATGGTGAGGTGTTTGACCACAAGGGACTCATCTATGGAATGGGACATGCGGTGTATTCACTTTCTGACCCGAGGGAGCGTATATTCAGAGGCTATGTGGAGAAGCTTTCAGTTGCAAAGAAGAGAGATAATGAGATGAACCTCTATAATACAATAGAGAAGGTGGCTCCTGAGATTATCGCTGAAAAGCGTCATATCTTTAAGGGTGTTTCTCCGAATGTCGATTTCTACAGCGGCTTTGTTTATGAGATGCTTGGTATTCCTATGGAGCTTTACACACCTCTTTTTGCCATTGCGCGAATCGTTGGCTGGAGTGCCCACAGGCTTGAGGAGATTGTCGGCATGAACAAGATTATCCGTCCGGCTTACAAGAGCGTCATGAAAGAGATAGAGTAACGAGAGGATGTTACAGTCTATCGTTCATATATCAAAAATACGATATGTTGGGGATTGGACATATTAAAAGAATCGAGGTATTATACAAATGAGTTTTACAAAGGTAAAAAAGGGCGTCTGTGCAGCAAAGGGCTTTGTTGCAAACGGATTAAACTGTGGATTAAACAGTGACAAAAATAAAAATGACCTGGCTTTAGTTTATTCAGAAACACAGTGTCAGGCAGCGGCTGTTTACACAACAAACAAGGTGAAGGGTGCGCCTATTCAGGTGACAAAGGCACACCTTGAGGCATCAGGACATACGGCAAAGGCTGTTATTGCCAACAGCAAAAACGCTAACACCTGCAATGCTGACGGAGTAGAGAAGGCCCAGAGAATGTGCGAGCTTGCAGCAGCAGAGCTTTCGATTGATCCAAACGAGGTTATCGTGGCGTCTACAGGAGTTATTGGTCAGGTGCTTCCTATTGAGCCTATCGAGAGCCATATACATGAGCTTGCAAAGGGACTTTCGGAAGACGGCAACGACAAGGCTGTAAACGCTATCATGACTACAGATACCGTTCCAAAGCAGTATGCGGTAAAGTTCATGCTTGGAGACAGTGAGTGTACAGTAGGCGGTATGGCAAAGGGAAGCGGCATGATTCACCCGAACATGGCTACTACCTTAAACTTTATAACATCAGATGTTGCCATCTCATCGGAGCTCATCCAGAAGGCCCTGAGCGAGATTGTAAAGGTTACCTACAACTGTTTAAGCATTGACGGCGATACCTCTACCAATGATATGGTAAGCATCATGGCAAACGGCCTTGCAGGAAACACACCTATTACTACAGAGAATGATGATTATCAGATCTTTAAGGATGCACTGTACGAGGTGCTTTCAAATCTTACAAGAATGCTTGCAAAGGATGGAGAGGGTGCTTCAAAGCTTTTAGAGTGCACATGCGCAGGTGCGCCTGATCTTGATACAGCAATTATTGTGGCAAAGAGCGTTATCCGTTCACCACTTTTAAAGTGTGCTATGTTTGGCGAGGATGCCAACTGGGGACGAATCCTTTGTGCTATAGGCTATGCGGAGGCTGATTTTGATATAGACAAGGTGGAGCTTCACCTGCGCTCAACAGCAGGAAGCATCAAGGTGTGCGAGAACGGTGCCGGAGTTGACTTCTCAGAGGAGGAGGCAGCAAAAATACTGCATGAGGACGAGATTTACATCGATATAGATTTACACCAGGGAGATGTGTCAGCCAAGGCATGGGGTTGTGATCTTACATATGATTATGTGAAAATTAACGGAGATTACAGATCTTAATCTTGACAAGTAATATTGATTAATGATATTATTTTTCTAAAGTAATTAATTAAAAAAGTAAAGCGAACGAGGGCGTTCAGATATTAGGTTATCTGCGCCCTCTTTTTTGTTGGAAAAATCACATTTACTAAGGAGAGATTAGGAGGCGGTACATTGACTAAGAATGCATTGGATATGATTGATGAGAAAATAGTAGAGCTGCTGCAGGAAAATGCACGTATAGCGATAAAGGAGATAGCGGCACAGGTGTTTTTGTCATCACCGGCTGTAACAGCCAGAATAGAGAGATTGGAGAGCAAGGGAATCATAAAGGGCTATCATGCCACTGTTGATTCGGTTAATCTGGGCTATAAGATAAAGGCTTTTGTCAATCTGGACCTGGAGCCTGTACAAAAGGAAGAGTTTTATCCGTTTATTGAGAGCGTGGAGAATGTCATAGAGTGCAATTGTGTGACAGGAGAGTATTCTATGCTCATAGAGGTGAAGTTTTTGGATACGGAGGAGCTTGATAACTTTATCAACACTCTGCAGAAATTCGGCAAGACAAGTACACAGATAGTTTTTTCCACTCCTGTTGAGCACAGAGGTCTGCCTGTACATTCAGGTTTTGATGCATAAGATGATATGAGAGTCAAAAGATATTTTGCATGATTGAATGAAGTGTGCTAAAATAATTTGCAAAAATACTGACTGTTAAACATGATTTTGGATGCTTTGAATAGTCAGATATATTGATTACGGCAGGAGGATAATATGATTAAGAAATTAGGCTTCATAGGTTGTGGAAACATGGGAAAGGCAATGATACACGGAGTGATGGCATCAGGCAAGGCACAGGCAAGCGATATTCTTGCATCTGCAAAGACCGAAAGCTCCAGAGAAAAGAATGCTGCAGAGCTTGGAATCAGGCTGACAGCGGACAATAAGAGCGTAGCAGAGTTTGCAGATATTCTGTTTTTAGCAGTAAAGCCACAGTACTATGAGGAGGTTATAGCAGAGATAAAGGACACTGTTAGTGACGATGAAATCATTGTTTCGATTGCACCGGGCAAGTCACTTTCGTGGTTTGACGAGATGTTTGGAAAGAGCTTAAAGGTTATACGTACCATGCCAAATACACCTGCCATGGTTGGTGAGGGCATGATGGGAGTCTGTGCAAATGAAAGAGTATCGCAGGCGGAGCTTGATACAGTGCTTGATTTGTGCTCGGGCTTTTCAAAGGCTGAGATGATAGACGAGAAGCTTATGGATGTAGTGACAGCGGTCAGCGGAAGCTCACCGGCATATGTGTTTATGTTTATCGAAGCCATGGCAGATGCGGCTGTAGCAGGCGGCATGCCAAGGAGCCAGGCATATACATTTGCAGCCCAGGCAGTGCTTGGAAGCGCAAAAATGGTTCTCGAGACAGGAAAGCATCCGGGCGAGCTCAAGGATATGGTGTGTTCACCGGCCGGAACAACTATCCAGGCTGTGCGTGTGCTTGAGGAAAAGGGCATGAGAAGCAGTGTTTTTGAAGCTATGATGAAATGCCTTGATATCTCCCGCAAAATGTAGTAGAATTATTGCATTGAGTTAAAGGAGAAAAGCAATGAGTCAGGCAAAGGTTGATAAATATAAGAATGAAAAGGCAAATCGTAAAAAGACAAATGCCAGAAATAAAGTAAAGCGTGTTATAGCACGAATTGTTGCAGCTGCGGCTGTAGTCGCATTGGTAGGCTGGGGCGGTTACTCAGGATATCAGTATTATGAGAAGAGTCGTCCGGTGAACTGCTATTATGCAGACATCAGCGCAGTCAGTGATTATCTTAAGGGATTATCAACAGACAGTGAGCAGTAGATTATATTTTTGATACATAATATATATTTTACGATTTATATGATTAAGCTAGAATACCTCGCAGGTTACTGCGAGGTATTTTCGGTATTTGAAGAATCCCCGGGCTCTTTTTGTGATTCAGATACAGTCCTTGCATTTTCTTCGGTATTTGAGTTATCAGATTTTTTGGCTTTAGAAAGCGTGTTATCAATGGCATTGAGCAGCACCTTGGAGGTGTACTGACTGGTATTGGCGTAGGAAATATTGTCGGTAGACTGGTTTTGCACAATCTGTGAAACGAGCTCGTTCATCGCAGGCTCAACAAGCGGGTACATTGTTTCCACCGAATCAGTCATGTTTTCAAGGCTTATGGAGTTAATGTTATTGCTGTCTACCGCCACAGACACATCGATAGCCGCCCCACCCAGCGCTACAGAAGTATTGTACACACCCGGTGTATACATGCCGGTTTCTTCCACCTTGGGCTTTGGTTCATCACCTGAAAAATAATATGTAGCAGCGAAAATTATCAGAAGAAGCAGTATGCCAAGGAGCACTCCGGTCAGAATGACATGCTTCATTTTTACAACAACGATTTTTGTTTTTGCACTCATATGCGCCTCCTGTGGTTGTTTTATATATAATATGTGCGAGGACGCGGAAATATGACAGATATTCCTGTCTATAACGAAAAAGAGATATCCATGAAGGATATCTCTTTTATGATATAAGAGCGATAGACGGGCGCAAGACGTCCGGGGGACGTCTGTTCTGCGCCGACCGGAGTGGAACGGAGACAAGAAGCCGCACCGCGGGTGAGTGGCTCCGCTACACTCCTATAACGAAAAAGAGATATCCATGAAGGATATCTCTTTTCGTTATAAGAGCGATAGACGGGGCTCGAACCCGCGGTCTCGACCTTGGCAAGGTCGCGCGTTACCAACTACGCCACTATCGCATTTGTTATGTTTGTGTGCTCTCTTGTGTCGAGCACGTGTTATATAATACACGATAGTGGAGCATCTGTCAACAGTTATTTTAAATTTTTTTAAAAAAGTTTGACGATACCAGATAAAACGGTTGTATTGATAAATTGTTCTGCACCGCGGGTGAGAGGTTCCGCTGCACTCCTATAACGAAAAAGAGATATCCATGAAAGATATCTCTTTATAAAGAGCGATAGACGGGGCTCGAACCCGCGGTCTCGACCTTGGCAAGGTCGCGCGTTACCAACTACGCCACTATCGCATGTATTAAGTTGTGTGCCCTCTTATGCTTGGCACGTGTTATATAATACACGATAGTGGTGTATCTGTCAACCATTATTTTTAATTTTTTGTAATAAGTTTTTCAATCTTGTCCATATATTATTTTGTGAAGATATGCATTTCGAGATATGCATTTCGCGGTTGTTTTCATTGACATAATTATGCTATGATTATGTCAATGAAAGGAGTGAAGTATCATGCCACTTATTATGCCTATTAAGGCTCTGCGCAATACAACCGAGATTTCCAATATTGCCCATAAGGAACAGGAGCCTATTTTTATCACCAAAAACGGATATAGCGACTTGGTTGTAATGAGCAGTGAACTGTATGATAAATTTGCGAGAATGAATCGCATCGACCAGGCAATCTTCGAATCCGAGCAGGAAATCGCTAACGGAGCAGAAGCTGTTGATGCAGAAATAGTTTTTGCAGAATTGGAGAAAAAACATTTTGGATAAATACAAAGTAAAGGTCAATCCTAGAGCAATCTGTGAATTAGACAGTATTTACGAGTATATCGCAAACGAGAAATGGTGAATCTTGTAATGAATTTTTTGACAATGTAGTTAGTTCGTGAAATTTATTATTTAATGAAATTGGTAAATCGGTATTTCGTGGGAGGTGTTATACAAATGAAACTGGCAGACTTATCAACTGGACCAGACTGGGTAGTATATGTTGGCTTTATAATATTTGCTGTACTTTCCATAGTTTTGATTTCTGGACATGGAAGTTGGTTAATTTCCGGATATAATACAGCTTCAAAAGAAGAAAAGGCAAAATATAATGAAAAAAAACTATGCAGAACAATGGGAATTGGAATGTCTGTTATAGCAATTCTTCTATTAATTATGGGAGTGTTTGAAAATATTTTACCGGCATTCTTTGTGTATATTGCATTGGGTATTATTTTAGCTGATGTAGTGATAATTATTGTCTTGGGAAATACAATATGTAGAAGGTGACAAA